>Ga0194120_10002395_pt1 | contig 32337 bp, 40 predicted proteins | sample TA2MahCa65mmetaG_FD_148642 | JGI IMG/M metagenome (GOLD analysis project Ga0194120, IMG submission 148642) | Freshwater microbial communities from Lake Tanganyika, Tanzania - TA2015019 Mahale Deep Cast 65m | ecosystem: Environmental > Aquatic > Freshwater > Lake | place: Tanzania: Lake... | reverse complement strand
TTACTATTCATCATGGTTTAATTGTATACCAATCACAGGGGGAGTGTCAAGAACTATTTTCGCTTCTAACTCATTGAAATTAAAAGGGAAGGTCGGTTCATGGGTTTTGCCCATCCCGTTTTTTGAGGATTACGTTCAACCAGGATTCCTTTTCACGTTCTGGCCGTACATCTTGGGTTCGCCAGAGCTTCACGAGGACAAGTTCGGGATGACTTGTCAACAGGGTGATGATCTTTGTCTCATTGTAGTCATTGAAATATCTTCCCTCCTTCTGTCGCTCAGTGCTGCCATATTTGAACGAAGCATAGAAGGCCGCCCCTCGCTTTAGAGCGCAGGTGATGCGAGACATCACAGCATTCATTTCGTGGGATGGAACATGGAGTAGAGATGCACAAGCCCATACGCCGTCAAATTCTTCACTCGAATTCAAATCAAGAAAAGTCATTACCGAAACACGTTCACTCAACAACATGCTTGCCTTAGCAACTAATTCGCTGGATGCGTCAAACGCGGTCACCGCATAACCCTGCTGCTTGAAAAACTTGGCGTCACGCCCAGAACCGCAACCGACATCTAGAATTTTTCCGCTTTCTGGAACGAGGGACAGAAACTCTGCATATAGGTGGGCCAAATCCAATTCTTTCGTTCCATCGCTGAACATATCGACGTTCTTGTCATAATAGTCTATGGTTGGGTCAGAAGAGGGAATCTTGTTCATGGGGATTTAATAATAGGGAGTACAACGACGGCAGGGGCAAGCAATATGATGAATACAAATAGTACCACCATCTTTCATCCCAGTGCCCAAACATTGCGGACAGTTTTGATGCAAACACTCACTGCTGCGCTGCGTCCGTGATGACCTGCCCCTTTTTATTTTTCGTCCCGATGAGAGAAGTGGTTTCCATGGACCCGGCCTCCTTATGAGTGGGCCCCACAGCAAGCTTCGGTGGCAATATAATATTTATACTTCATTGTGATCCTTCTCCTGTTTGAATTGCCGCGAGAATTTGATCGACCGTATGTTGAATCAGATGATGCTGGTGTACGTATTCAACACCACGATCAATCATTTCCTGCGATGGTGAATAGTATTGCAGGAGCCATTGTAATTCCTCATCGTTCTGATATGTTCGTCCAAATGATTGCAGTATTCGAGCCGCCGCAATATGACGACTAATCCAGGGCGTTTTGTTCAGCAGACATTCTAGCAGCACCAATCCAAATCCTTCTTCTGAGGAGTGCATGATATACAAATCAGCATCGGCTATGGCCTCACCTACTTCATGTTCATTCTCTAGCAGCAATGGCAGAACATGCGGACTCGGTGAGGGCATGAGTTGAGAACGATTATCATAGCCTGTTGTCACCAGCAGCATATTCTCAGTGGCCACGGATTCAAATACCTGCGCGAGTTCTTTCATCTTCTTGTTGTGCCAATACCCGCCGCATGAGAGAAACATTTTTTTGCTGGGAGCGATATTATGACGAGTGCGGAACAGTCCCTTCTGTCCCAGACGTTTGATGGGATGAATTCCATGCTTCACTGCTACCGCTTTATGTTCCATGGAATACTGTTTCACATGATCCCAATCCTCGAAGGTTGAACACCCAATCCATCGAGCATCACGAAGTCCTTGTAAACAGACCTGACTATGCGAGGGCTTGATAATCAGGTACATCACGGGTCCGCGAATAAGCGCGATATGCGAGAGAACATGATTCTGAGTACCCACATCGCCGCCATGCACAATCACCGCATGGAATGGTTCATGCAGCACCATTGGGTTCGCCGTGACCCGAACCCCATTTAGATCACCCTGGTGTAGTCTATTCTCACCCGCAAAGACTGTGACTTCAATTCCACGGCGAACACATTCCTCGGCCATCCATTGTACGTAGTATTCTGATCCACCAGGATACGGAGCATACCGATGAACAACAAAACACAGTCTCATGCCTTCACCCAATACCAGGCTTGTGTATCACAGAATTGCAATGAGGCTGTGATATTCTTCTGATTCCGAAAGAGTGTCACGGCCTCACGAATTTCATTGAGATAGTAATCATGCCCCGCAACCAGACCGCCTTCTCGAATATTGGGATAGTAGAGCGTCAGGTCTTGGAGACAGTTTTCTTGCGTATGCAGACCATCCACAAAAATCCAATCGTACCATTCAGCTTTCAGTGTTTTCCAGGCATCCTCAGAAGTCTCTCGCAGAAAGCGGACTCGTGTTCCATAGGGTTGCAAATTCGAGAGTGACAATTGATAATCTTTCTCAATACGAGACTCCCCAACAGGGCCATTCCAATCCTGAAAAGGCACAAACGGGTCCATGCAATCAATGCGACCAATCTGCGGCACCGTATCAAGCAGATGCACAATATTCTCGCCTCGACACACCCCAATCTCCAAACCAATCAATGGACGATTTAATTTTTGCGCCATGACTGTCAGTGGTTCGATCAGACCCTTTCCTGCTAACCAAGACAACGGCCAAATGCCACGACTTTTCATTTCAAATACTGATAGATCATCAGTACTGGCACTAGCGGATTCTCGTGGCTGGGCATTCACAATCTGATCGCCCTCGATGATATCGAGTTGAAATAGTCCCTCTGACATTATGATCCTTTTTGTTCTCGAATGTAATCGGCTAGTTGAATGGTGGGTCTAAATCCAAATACAGCAGTCGTGCGATCTAAGTTCGCCAGCGTTTCGGTTGCTTCGCCTGGCCGCTCGGGAACAAGTTCATGAGTAGGAGAAATCATCTCAGCCAATTCTTTTACTGAATAGTTCACACCACTTCCTATATTATATATTTGACCGTAAAGTTCAGATGAGAGTGTTGTGGTCAGAGCCAGCAGATTGGCTTGCACGATATCTTGCACATGAACAAAATCCCGCCGCTGAGTTCCAGGAGCTACAATACTTAGGGAATGCCCATCTTTGAATTGTCGAAGAAATTTTCCCACGACGGGCGCATACGGGCCACGTAGAGGTTCTCTGGGACCATAGACATTGAAGTACCGAAAAATCACAGTCTCTAATCCAAACAATTTTGTATAGAGTTTACAGGCGCCTTCACCTGCTTGCTTGGTCTGCGAGTAGGGATTCAAACAATCAGGTGGCATTGATTCGACTTGTGGGGCATCATTGTTCCCATAGCACGAGGAGGTTGAGGAATAAATCACTCGCCGAACTTTATGTTCCCGTGCATATTGCAGCACCATCGTTGTGCCCAGAACATTCGTGATCGTGGCCTTCACAGGATTATCCAGACAGCTTGGAATGCGTGACTCAGCAGCTAAGTGAAAAACCGCATCAACATTTTGATAAAGAGATTTCGTTCCAGGATCAATGATATTATTCGCGTGATAAATGACATACTTGCTTTGTAGATAGTAAGGATGGTCATGATGATCGGATGAACAGTTATCCAGGACGTGAATTTCGTGTTTCTCCTTCGCCAGCGCATCCACTAAGTGAGAACCGATGAATCCACAACCGCCCGTGACGAGTAATTTCACTTCTGCACCTGAAACCAAATCCATCGAGCATCCGTTCGTTCATCAAAACACCACATCATACGTATTCTCCTAATTATGAGCGTTAATAAACGCGGTCAGGGATTCGGGATCGCCGAGGCCCCACATATCCTCTACCATTTTTGCCCGAATTCGTTTTCCATCAGCAATCGCTTCATTGTACACAGGACAAATATAAAATTCGTCATTGACACGAATATTCTTGGCAATCATCTGTTCGGCGTATTTCACAAAGTCCTGACCTGTTTTCCAGTAGTAGACTCCGCAGGTAGCCTGATTGGAAATCACTTCTTTCTCGGCCACTCGCTGGACAAATCCTTCTTCATTGAATTCGACATATGACCATTTCGGGTGTTGAGAATTGAAGGTCAAAATACCACCATCAATACCCTCGGCAGAGAATGCGTACATACACTCATTAGAATCCCACTGAATGTATTGATCGGAGTTGGCAATAACCAAGGGATATGGATTATCAATCATGGATTTCGCTAACAATGCAGTACAAGCAGCACCCTCGGTTATTTGATCAACCAGAACAAATTTGGCATTCGGAGTGAATCGATTCAGTAATGTGTCTAAGTGATATTGCTGAAAGTGAGATCGCTGGCAGAGGTAAATATAGTTAGCCTCAATATTCAAACTATCAATGACAACCTGAATCATTGGCTTGCCCAGAACATCGATCAGTGGCTTGGGAAACGTATAGCCCATCTGAACAAATCGCGACCCCGCACCAGCCATTGGGATCAGAACATTCAGATTCGTATCTTTCCAGGGAATTAGTTTCTCTCGCCAATTGTTCTCATAATGATGGATAAAGCTCATAAAATTTTCCACCTTGAGTTCTGACGGGTCCTTGACTGTATACAAGCGCCCACCAGCTTCTGTGGCCCCCTTTCTGCCGATATGACTATCTTCCACGATAATCGTCTGTGATGGTAATGCCTGATTTGCCTGCATACAGTTCCAATAGATTTCTGGATAGGGCTTAGGATATTTTACATCCTCATTACTGGCAATGTAGGAAACCAGAGGCAGCAATCCCAATCGATGCAGCATTTCGCAAACTGTGGATCGAATCGAATTACTCGCAATAGCAATGCGCCAACCACGTTCGTTCAGCTTGGTGAAAATCTCAGAGGCCACTTTATTCGGCGGCATGGTCATCAAAAAATGTTTAGTCAACTCTTGCTTTCGTTTCCAAACTCGATTGAAAGTTGACTTGGGCAGACCGCGTTTCTCTGAGAGGAGTTCTAGTTTTCTGGTGGTACTCAGTCCATCATAGGTACTAAGATGCTCAGTCTTGGGAATGACGTACCTCATATCCACTTCACGGAGAGCCGCATTCAATGCCTCATAGTGCAAATCGCGGCTATCGACCAGTACGCCATCAAGATCAAAGATAACCAGTTTATTTTGCATCACGGTGCCATTTCTTGTGTGTGACAATGGCCGTACCCTGACATTTAATCCGGGCTTTGTTTCGAACTCGCATCGACCATTCAACATCCTCGGCCTGTCCCCAGAGCATATTTTCATTGAATGGATTCTGAAGGGCAAAAGATCGTTTCACCCCAAAGAATCCACCAGAAATATACTGATACTTAGTCATGCTCCAATCATTGTAATCAATAGCGGTATAGCGAGGAATCGAAGGATGATCCCACATGACCCAATCTGTAAAATGTCGCTTCCCTGTAATCAATCGCTGCTGACAAGACACAATATCCCATTCATCATTCAAAAGAGTCATCTGATTCGCCCAATCGGGATCGAATATAAAGTAATCGTGCATCAGTAGCACGTTTTCAAAGAGGGCCTCCTGGCATAAAATATTTTTCTTGCGTGTCACCCATCCAGGCTTGATTTCCTGAAAAGGGATATAGCGAAATCCTGATACTCGCCTGGCCTCGATATAATGTTGAGCAGGACCAATCACCAGGCATTCAAATTCGGTTGATGGTAATCGGAGATTATTGATAGAATGCACCATCTCCACAATCATAAAGGGATCGCTGTAATCTGTCGTGATCGCAAACGTCCAACTCATGCGTATTTCTCCTCGATGATATTTTTCCAGGGAGCGACACGATCATATTGATGGACCAAGTAAAAGGGTTCGCCTATGGAGGTGCAGACCAAATTATCTTTCATGATCGGAGACGGTTCAGCCAGGAAAGAACGATACATTGCAATCTTCGCGGGATCAACGGTGGTACCACATTGCGCGGCCCAACCTTCTTCTGAGGTCGTGAAGCGTGTAATGGCACGATAGGCCGACATCTGCAACAGGATATTCAGAGCCGCTTGATCGGCTCCACCACCACCAGGAATATGAGACGGAGCTCCCATCGTCACCAAGAAAATGTTTAGAAATAGTTCTCGCAGGGCCGCAAAGTCGCCAGAGACTGTTCCAGCATTGTAAATCAGATTCGTTTTATGTTCATCATAGATCATCGGGCCAAACGAGAGTTGAAGATTATTGCGGCCCCATTGCTCATGTTCATACCGAATCGATTCAGAGGCCACATTGATTTTCTTCTCGCCCAGGTGTCGCTCTAACCACTCAGAGGGATTGCGCTGAAACACTACATCCTTAACATCGGTAGAAATCATGTAACGAAATTGCTGATCCATTTTCCCTAAGTAGTAATACATGTGGATGAATCGCTGCTGCACGATATTAAAATTCGGGTCTTTATAGCGAAAGGTTTTGTTCTCGTCATCACGCTCAAAGGCCAGGATTGTATAACCGCGCTCAACCAATTCCGTGGTTGTGGCATAGTCGATATTATAGCACAAGAGAGCCTTGTGCCCAGTATAGCCGCATCGATCTAGGGAATTGACCCAGGCTTTGATATGAGAAAAATTGTAGTTAGTAATCGCGCCAATCACAAGATCCATAATTTACCTCATTATTATTTAGGGTGCCAGCCCCAGTGCATCAGATATCTTTTTGAACTCCGATTTTGCACGAAGACCGACAAATTGTCGATGGTTTTTGTAATTTTGTCTTGAATGATACTGTAGCTCGATTGTGCTGATTTCTTCACCTGCGCTATTTTTTCCACTTTTCCGAAGAACCTTGGCATAGGTAACTGATTTCTTTACTAGCACCATGTCAAAAAACATCTCCAAAAAATTGAGATGCTTGTTTGGATCCACATTGCCGGTTGCGGGACTAATTCTCTGTAAAGCCTGTATTACAATGTAGAGGGGAGCAGACCAGCTCCAACGAGCAAGTGATTTGCCAGAATAAAAATTTATCGCTTCAATCAGGGCCGACTTCTCTGCTGAAATCTGCGTGCTGACACCTATTTCTGTAAGATCAGAAAACGTTTTGAATGTTTTAAGTTCGTTAATGAACGATTTGATAATTTCTTCTTTCTCCGCTGTTGATTTAAGTGAAGGTCTGCCCATAAAAACTTCTCTGATGGTCCTGGTCGCCATTTCTATCATGCCAAGTTTTGGATCAGTGAGAAAATTTGCCATGACCACATAGGGGAAGAGCATTCCTTTACGGCGTTTATCTCCCTCTAGGGCTGCATCAGCCACATGATATTGTCGTTCCTGATGTCGTTTATGATTACGTTTAGATTTATACCATTCATTCAAAATTTCTTTACCATCAAACATAGTGCCAAATTTCACGGTGTTTGTGGCCGCCGATGTAGTTTGAACTTGTGCTTTCACACTAACTTTGAACGTGAGATCCCCATTTTGCGGATTCTTGCTATTTCCAACGAAAAAATCGACAAGCGGCGTATTAGATAGTTTAGGAAACATAATGAATATCGGTTTTAGACTATAATTATTAGGTTTATCGAGACCGAGCACCTTCATAACCGTTGCATTTTTTTCTCGTAGCAGAACTGCTAGCCGAATACCACTGACGAGTTCAAAAAATTCAGCTTTTACTTCTTTTGAAGACAGGGGAATATTAAAATGAAACGTTTCGTGCGCGGCATCATCACCCTTAGCCATAAGCTTTGTTTTTTTATCAAGAACATTCTCAAGAAGTTCATGAATTGCGTTTTTGGCGGCGGAGGAGAAAGCATTATTTGGATTACTTTTATTGTGTTTTACAATAAAATCTTTGATTCCCTCCACAATGTCCTCTGGCGTAACCCACTTATCAGCAAAAGACATATTTCCGGGTTTTAATACATCGCTGGCGTTACCGGTCGAGGCAGGCTTTGCTAAAACTGTATAACCGTTATACCCAGTAATTGCACCACTGTCAGACTTATTAAATCTGATAGCCTTTTTGTACTTTTCGGATAATGACTCAAACAATAGTGTCAAAAATTTGAGTCGAGGAGGTTTCTTGATATTATCGAACAGAACCACAATTTTACCAGGACTACCAGGACGAGAAACGATCTTTACGAACTTCAATTCTTCTGCTAGTTTCGGTTTATTTTTGAGAATCGCTGCTGTCTCTGCTGAAATTTCCTCGAGGATATCTTTGATATTTTTTTTGATATCTTTCGGCGCCGCCATTAGTCTACCCGTGTCAACGCCAGGATGCGTTTAATCTGTTCCTCAAGCAGACCCTTTCGATTCGGCCAATGAATATAGGCTTTATCGGCAGTTTTGAGGAGCTTCACCAGGAAGGGCATAATAATTTTCTCAACTTCATTTAACCGAACCACCAGTTCTTCAACGGTATCGGCTTTTTCGCTGATGACCCTGTTGTATTCTTCTTCTGAAACAGCGGAGAATCCAAAATCATCAACATCGTAATCGGCAATAACGCGACTGAGATCGATGGTAGCCATAGTTTACTCCCCTAATTGTTTAGTACCTATTACTATGTAGCGACCCGCATGTTGACCTTGTTTCAATACATCTAGAATTATTTCATAGCGGGACCGCATCAGAACAGTTCGGTCCAATGAGGCACTATAGACAACGAATTCAATGACCACCCAGCCATTTCCCGTATGCTTCTCGTCGGGATGAATACTGGTGACAACCCAGGTAAAACGATGCGGATCGCCATACGGTGTACTCTGCTGAATGAATCGCTCGATCTCCGCGGCCTGCATCGTCGTGGGAACATGTGTTTCTGCTGAACTCGTTCCAACATGAAAATAGAAGTACGCAGCTAAGGCCAGAGCCAGTAGTGTTGTCCATCGCAATAATAACACCATCTTATTCTCCATGTTGGGCAATATTGGCACGTGAAAATTCGAGTCGATCCACGAGCTTCACCACCGCGCCATGCTTCTGCGAAAATGCCACAAAGCCCTCGGGACTCGTGGCCTTAAATCCCTTTGAGGTCTCTAGAAATCCCTTCACCGACTGAATCTTCTCAAACTTACGAATCGCCAGTGTTTTCAGTTCTGCTAATCCTCCACTGATAATCAGTATTTTTTCAAGATCAGCTTGATGTTCCCGAAGATAATTCAGGGTCATGGTTTTTGTTTTGATCCGATTCTGTTTAGTATCGGGACGTTTTGCAGCCAGAATTTGTTTGCTCAGGAGTTCATCAGTCATCAGTACAAATTTCCGATAGACCTGACTTGCAGTTTTCGAGGTGAATGATTGATTTCCTCTCGCCTCATTGTTAATGGTTTTCAGTAGCAGTTGCATCAGATCAGTTCGAGTTATGAACTCATTTAGAAATCGAACAGACAAAGATCGAGCTTGCTGCTTGACCTTAAGAAGTTGATCCGTGAACTCACCCGCTTCCTTGGCTGAGAACATCACTCGCTCACCCTCATTCTTTAACTGAGCATCCTGCACCCAAACATCTTTTGTAGGCGTTAGCGCATTATCTGGAATCGTGAATGAGGCCGTCATGGATTCTAGGGTCTCGCCATTGTAGACAGTATGAAACACAATGCCCAATTTAGCCTTGAGAATTTGCGCCGAGAGAGGAGATGGATGAGGAATCGCATAGACAATGGTGTTGGGTTGAAACGTGATATACGATTCCCCATCAATCTTTTGAGTCTTAATCATATCGGGAGTAAACAACAAATCACCTTGCCAAACACCAGGTATCCCAAGTTTAGCGAGGTGTTTTAATGCCTGAATCAGAATTTTTTGAAGGCCCTCGTCGGGATGATTGTTCCGAATATCCGCGGGGGTGTAGTTGACCTTCGGTTCAGTTTTTGCAAAGACACTCTTGGTCCCGACAAAGAATTTGTTTGTTTCAGGATTCATGCCACATACAATAGCAGGAGAACCATCCCACTTAACTGTAACTGAGAGATCGCCAGGACTATCACTCACCAACTGCTGTTTGAGTTGTTCACAAAATCCAATAGCAATGCGAAGTCCCTCGCCCCCTCTAATCAGGGGTAGTTCTTCAAGATGGGTCAGATGGAGATTCTTGCCTGCCATATAATTATTTATGTTGCTACAGATAATGCAGATACGATCCGATGATATATTTGTTGCCTGATAGTGTTTTCTCTCCAGCATGAGGAAAGGTCCAGGTTGGAGGAAATAGCACCGCGCGGCCACGTTCAGGTTTTATGGTCAACCATCGATGATTTGGATCTAAGTAGAAAGACGTTTCACCACCTTTCTCCACGGTGTTTAAGTAGAAGAAGCAAACTAAGAATCGTCGGGCTGAATAGTAATCACCAACATCGACATGGTAGTGAAACGCATCCAGACCATTCGGTTCATATCGCTTGATCCGTATTTGCTCGAATCCATATTTCACAGGCCAGAGTCTTGAGTCCAGATTCAAATCCGTTCGATACAAATAGACGCACTCGCTGACTGAATTGAGAATCATCTGGTGAACATCTTGCCACCCATCAGAGGCCGTGACATTGATTTCAGTGAAGTGCCGATGCCCTTTCAAATCAGTTTCCTGCTGATGAAGGCGATCATGCTCAAATCGATCAATAATCAGATCGCAAACATCCGCAGGAAGAGCCTGATCATAAGTACGTACAAACACCACTTGGTTCATACTAAGAGTCCTTTGAATCTGTTCTCTGTTGTTGGCAAAGTCGTTTTCATAGTATTGGGCGCATTTGTTCTTACAGGACCATTGGGTGTCTGAGCCACATCGTCTACATCAAACAACCGCATCTTAGATCGATCCACCCCAATCACAAATCTCCGATTGTTAATAGGATCACCATACCGATTTTTCAACTGCTTGACCATCATCTGCCCCAGATCATCGAGTTCCTTATTCGTAATCAACGCAAAAAGAAAATCTGCGGTATGTGGCAAACCCATACTCTCTGAGGCATCTGTCATTTCAGGATCAGAACTGGCAAATCCAGTTCGATTGACCTGCGTAGCACTTACCACAGGAATATTGAATTCAACGGCCAGGCCCCGCAATTCTTCGGCAATCGCTTTGATATACGAATAACTATTGATATTATTGCCGTGTTTCACTCTTGCAGAGGCACAGATATTTAGATAATCCACAAACAAGATATCAGGAACGAAATTCTGCTTGAGTCGCAATTCATTCAGGAGCGCATGAAAATGAAGGGTCGTGGCCGCGGCCGTGGGGTACTCTTTGATAATGAGCTTGCCGAACATGGCTTGTCGTTTCGCATCAAACTTCCGAAGAAAATCTTCCTTTGATATACGGCGAAGCGTGTGCAAATCCAAATCAAGAATATTCGCATCGATACGTTCGGCAATTCGTTCCTCAGCCATTTCGAGTGTGATATAAAGAACATTTTTGCCTTGCACCATGGCCGCGGCAGCGCAGTGGCACATGAACAAACTTTTACCTGCTCCTGTTGCCGCCATCACGATATTCAGCGTCTTGGTGGGCAAGCCGCCATTCGTGATAAGATTGAAGTAGCGCAGATCAAAAGGAACACGAGTTTCGGGACGATGATAAAATTCATATCGATCTTCAGGTTGTTCGAGATAGTCATGACCAATATGAGGATTGAACGATACGCCCAGGGCCGTCTTGAGCAAATCGGGAATGCCGTTCTTGGATTTCTTGTTCTTCTTATCTTCAAGAATGTCAACCGATTCGAGAACCGCATTATAGATTGCCTTATCACGACAAAAACTCTCTGTCTCTGCCAGGAGCCATTCGATATTGACAGGTTCATTCTGCTGCTCTTGACAGAGTTTGAGAACCTCGAGGCATTCACGAACATCATCTTCGCGGAGATCACGAGATTCCGAAATCGCAATTGAGAGAGCTTCTTGCGTGGGGCAGGCATTGAAGCGTTGAATGAATTTCGCAATCTCCGTGAAAACAAGTTTCTCGGATTTAATATGAAAATACTTATCCACCAGAAAGGGCAACACTTTTCTGGTGTACTCGTCGTGGTAGATGAGATGACGAAGAATAATATGTTCAAGTCTGGTTGACATTATTTTGATCTAGTAATTATAACACAATTCTCCAGAAAATACAAGTTATCGTCTACACTTTTTTGTGCGTCTTTTCTCTGGTGTTTCAACCACTTCTGATTCCTCAGCTTCTTCCCCAACCTGTTCTGTGATCGGAGAGAAATTGCCAAGCAAGTCCCCATGAGCCACATTGAAACGAGTTTGCACATAGGTTTTGAATTCTTGGTTTCTCAGAATATCATTCCAGAATTCTGCATTCTCGGTATCCACTGCGCGAACTTTCTTGCCACCTGGTTTCTGATACCATCCCATCGATGGATTCTGCACAAACTTTCCCTCCAGGGCCAGATCAAGCATTCCTGAATATTGCTTAATCCCGTGTTCAAACGTCACGGTGAACATCAACTTAGACTTCTCCCGAACAAATCGAGACTTCTCAATATGAATGGTGAAGTTATAGCCCATCAGTTCAGTGCCATCTTTCTCTTGTGCGCGAGTGATAACAAATATCTGATTGGCAAGATAGGTCACCGACGTTCCACCAGGAATCACAGTTTTCGGATACAGTCCGATCTCCTTGTAGACGTGGTTGACCACAATGCAGGGCAAATCTTTCATGGTCAAATGCGGTGTGATGATTCTTAGCAATGAACGAATCGCCTTAGCTCGGGTCATATCGCTCACGGCCTTTTCATCAATCGCATCATCCACTTCCTTCTTTGATGCCAGGGCTCCCAGCGAATCGATGTACACAAATACCTTGTCGCCGCGATTGATCTTTTCGAGTCGCTTCACAATATCAAACTTCAATTGTTCAATATGCTCCACTGGAATATGCAACATCCGTTCACTATCAATCCCATTGGCCTTGAGATACGCTGGGGTGACACCGAATTCCGAATCATAGAATAAGCAAATCGCTTCGGGATACTTATCCATGTAAGCGCGAATACAGTACAAAGCCAGCAGCGTTTTGTAACACTTGCTCTCTCCCGCAAACACAGTCAGCCCAGGAATCAAGCCACCATCAAGATGCCCAGAAAACGCCACATTCAAAATAGGCAAAGACGTAGGAATCACGTCCTTCATATTGAAAAACGACGAACGGGAAATAGCATCCGCTGTCTTGATCGTTCCAGCTTCTTTCATTCGTTCCAGCAAATTCATCATGAGTCTCCTTTGCTAATATTAATCAGACAACGGTAGTGTATTATGCTTCTTTTTTCTGTCACGTTTCCATACGGGGCATGTAGTTCCGCGTGTTGATTCTATCACGCGGTGCGTTACCACTGTTGATGGAAATGAATCAGGTAATAGATTATGCGCCATCCATTCAGAAAGCCATGTACAAATTTGGTATGGGGATTTATGACTGTCAGGAAATGGTTCTGCCCAACCGCAATTACCGCAACATTGTCTGTTCATAATATTCTCCAGTGCCCTGTGATGATTCTACCGTTTCAATAATAGGGGATAAGCAGCTAGGAATCACATGATGCTTATCGTGAATTTCTGGATTATACGTGTAGTCAGCGGCGCGGGAAATAATAGTGTCATGGATTTTCTGATAGTCCATATCATGCTCCCATAGTTATAGGTTGATTGTTTTAACGTGGGGAACAACCCCACCAATTCTATTTATATCGAACAGATTCTACTGATCCTCCTCAATAATCTCAGCTTCCGCAATGTCATCATTACTCTGAGGAAGTGGCGGTGTCTGATCGTAATTTTCTGTATATCCTTGTTTGATCGAATCGAGTAATTTATTATACGTCTTGAGACTGTGCCGAAACGCCAGGCCCATAACAATTGTTGGTCCTAGCAGAAGACCACCCAACATCAAATAATCATAACGTTTTGGGAATTGAATAACAGACATTAGTGAAAAACCGAGAGCAATACCACCGAATGCCCCCAGACAAATCGAGTATTCGCACAAGGAACTAATCGTATGTTCCAGTAATACCATTTCGCTCTCAAGAACACCAAACATCTTAAACTTCATAACTAACCTCCTAATACGGCTAATTCTTTTCTGGGAATACGGATCACATTTTTATCAACATCCCCTGGGGGTGAGTGTCGCATCAGATATAACTGATGGTTCACGGCAATAAACAGCACAATCGCCAGGGGATCAAACACCACAATGATGCAGAGAATAATCAGTCGCACGGCCTTATCCAAGAACGTGGTATCATGAGCATTGTAAAACAATTCCGCAACATATCGAATCGGTCCCATTTCATTAGTCAGGGCCGCTTCTTTTTCTCGCAATGGAGCCGCATCTTTGACAATCTTCTCCAATTGTCTGGAGAGTGAGATAATGCGCCGATATCGTATATCATCCTGCGTATCGGGTAACTGCTTAATGATTTCTAGGCGTTGCATAATCACCGCTTTGCGAGATTCCAGGGCATCGAGTTGAAGGCTATATGTAGTAATCTCACCTGTGGATTGAAGATGCGCGGCTGAGAGAAATCCAAAAATACCTAGAGACGTAATAATCATCAGGAGCAGAATCGCCGTGAGCAAATAACTTCGCATCGTCCAGTGTAGTGTATCCCAAAATCGAAAGAGCCAGGAGGCCGAGACAATCTTTGCTAATTCCAGGGCACCGCCCATCACAACAATCGGAAAGGGAAACGCAGGAAATATCTTGACTAATCCCAGAATAGAATAGTAGGCCGCGACTGAGGACAGCAGCATCGCCGTCAATATCACCAGGGTCAGGATTATCATTGAAACAACTCCTCTAGTGTTCCGCGTTCATCCAGGGACCAGCCGACTGATTTCAGAACAATGCACAGCGGATCGATGAACGACTTCTCGAATTGCAGATCATAATCGATCCACTTTTCAAGTTCCCATTCTTTCGGTGGGCGTTGAATGAACGAGAGAATCGGCGCACGAAAAATGTTTGGCTCCTTGAGATAGACAAACTTGATTTTTTCGCCTTCTTGAATAGGCTGATACTTGTTATCAAGCTGGTGTTCTTTCAGATAGTGATTATAGACCAAGGCACCACCAACATGAATGGGCGTTCCCTTGGCTCGAACCATATCGAGGCCACTATCCAGAATTGAGACATACGAATCTCGACCATATTTCACCACGCCATTGACTGAACGTGGAAACGCAATATCTTCAATAGCACTCGTTCGAAATTCTTTTCGAGCAGCATGAACATATTCTCGCAGTTCAGTCTGGGTACTCGTGAATACCAGACGTAGAGCCTGAGCGATTGTTTCACGACAGAGTGTGGGTGTCGAGGACTTGATCGCTTCGAGTCCATGAATCACTAATTCCGGTTGTTGAAAGCGGACCCCCTCGACATCATGAACATACAGCAAATATCGTTTCTTTGCAGTCCAAATCGCTTGTTCCGCAATGGCCTCGCGCTTCATGGTCATCTTCTGAGCAAACGCATGAGTATAGTTTGCCAGCTTTGTGCAGGCATTGACAATCACAGGCTGAAACTTTTCTTCGCATATCTGATTCAGAAACGTCACGATTTTATCCTTAGACATCGTGGGCGCGCAAACGACTTTGACTAGAGGTCCCAGATTTAAGTAAATACTATCGGTGTCCATCGCAATGACGTAATCGGCATCAGTTGTTTTCAGGAGCTTGTTCATGTATTTATTCAGAGCCTTCTCAATCCAACGAATCACAAGCTGACCTGATGAAGTAATGGCCTCGGCTAGTCGTGTATCAAAGAAACGAAAATGCTCATTGCCCAATGATCCATAGGCCGAATTCAAATTTTCCTTCTTTGACATCTGAAGATTATTGTACCGTGATATCTCATTCTGCAAGAGTTCTATATCCTGAGGTGTAGCTTTACTCTTAATCGATTCGAGTTTCTTTTTCGCCTCGATCATTTTTTTCTTGTACTGAGTCCGCTCACTGAACATCCTCTTCATGATCTCAGGCAAAAAGCCCACCTGTTCAGTATGAAACAATTGCTTATTCGGTGTAATCGTTAAGCCCGCAGCTAAGGTATCAGTGGGAATCGATTCATTCAGGAGTGTATCAATCGAGACGTTTTCAAGCAAGGCTCGTTCAGAGTCAGTGTGCTGTTCATGTAAGGTCTCGGGCGACAAGTTAAATTCTTCGATTAAATGGGGATAAAGACTCGCAATATCGAATGAGACTACCCAATCGAATCGTCCAATCTGTGGGTCTTTGACATACGCGCCCATGTAATTCGGCTTATGCTGTTTGACCTTAGGTGGAATCAGGATATTCTTTTTCATCAGATGGTTGCAGCAAATCGAATCCCACATCCGCACCTGCGAGAACACGTCCTCATAATTGACACGACAATCATACGCCAGAGTCAAGGCCAATTCAATCAAACGGCCCTTGGCATTCAGTCGTTCCACCAGCGTAACGTCATGAATATTGTACTCAATAAACTTCTGATGGTTCAGTCGATACAATTGAAAAAGCGTCTCGTATTCTTCGTAGGAGATTTTCTTTTCTCCTAATTCTACCGAAGCAATGTAATTGAGCTTATAGCTTTCTTGTGCCCGATTCGATGAATACTTTTTGAATAGGTCTAAGTAATCCAGAATCGCAATGCCCAACACGTCATAGGCCAAGACTTCTTTACCAAACCGAATTTCCGTGTTCTCGAATACGATCTTGAATGGAGACAATCTCGCCGCCACTCGCTCACCCAGTAAGTTACTAATGCGCTGATACAAATACGGAATATCGAATGTATTGATATTCCAACCAGTGACAATATCGGGTGCAAACGAGCCCCAGGACGAGAGAAAGTCTTGCAGCAGCTCCTGTTCATCCCGAGCATGAGTGTACTGAACATTCGGCGCAGGACTATATTCACCCAGACCCCAGACATAAAATGTCGGACTAGACGATAGTTTCAGTGTGATCGCGGTGATGGGATGCTTGGCTTCATCGGGCTTTGGAAATCCCTTATCGGACTGAACCTCAATGTCCAGATATGCAATTTCAATTTTGTTAATATCCCAGGCCACAGCATCAGGATATTCCTCATTGAGGTACGCATACTCAAATCGAGTCTGACCATAAAGGGTATAGCCAGAAACGTCACTATGCTTTTTCAGATGATCTTTGGCATCACCAATCGTTTTGAATCCAATCGGATAAAGTGGAGTGCCGTTCAATGATCTAAACGGAGTCTCTATTTTCGCTGATGGATTAGCACGAAAGAGCGTGGGCGTATAACCAATCGGCTCACATATTCGTCCACGTTCATCATCGATGCCACGGTAATAAAGCTTACTACCGTAGCATCGAGCATACGTATAAAAACTCACGATTGACCTATTGCAGTGTTGTATTCAGTGATGACGCCAGGACAATACCTGAACCGAAAATCTCATTGTACCGATTCAGCAAATCTGGCATTGGTGTAGTTGTGGCGAGAATATCAGACTTCCGAATTTCAATACCAGTCTTGAATTCCTTGGTATAGTTGAGAAATGGCGAGAACGTCACCGTCATGCGGTCTGATTCCGATTGCGGCGGCACCAGCAGCACAACGACCCCATGTTTCAGAATCACGCCGAAATCATTCTCGGCGCTGTTGGAGACTTGTCCCATCACCGTCATCATATTCGCTCGTAGTGTTAAGCATTTCACGTCCGACATATTCATTCCTCCTAGATGCAATCAGTAAGATCAGGACCAACCCAATTGTCGGGCTTCATAATTTTTCCATCGGCTCTTCTGCGGACCTTGCCCGTTTCGGGATCCACTTTATCCATATTAGATCGAACGATTTTACTCCAGGCTTCTTCCACCTTGTAACCCTTAGAGTGACAATAACCCAGAATCACCCAGATCAAATCGAGACAAGCATCGAGTTCATCAATTCGACACGCCGCATTGTTCAATTCATGAAATTCTTCCTTAATCAAATCCCAGTAGAGTGGAGCTTCATTCTCTGGAATTTCAAGCTGTCCACAAGCCTTCTGAAAAACCATCACATCCTTGGGCATGTTCGTCGCAAACACTACCGCAACAGTATCCATGATTCACCTTTCGTATTAAAATAGGAACTCACTTCTCACCCATCATTATACTACAAAAACATCGTCTAGTCAAATCTAAAGTTGATTGATCGGAATTTCATTTTGTTGAGACACGGGAACAACGATTTCTACAGCAAAATACAAGATTCCGTTGTTCATCTCAACATCGCTGAGTTTTAATTTATTGGAATGATACCGCTGTGTCTTATGAATACTCACCTGGGCATCTTTAACAAACAAATCTTTCAGGCTTTCATTATACGACTTGAGTTTCGATTCTTCTTTGGAACGCAATTTCAGATTGATTACATTGCCATCACAAGTTAATGAAAACATATTCGCCGTGCATCCAGGCACCGAAAAGGCAAAGTAAGACTTTAACTCATTCTCACTGTCCTGTTGTGTACAATATGGCAAGGTACTCTGAATCAGAAATTTTTCTGATTCTAAAGATTTGTACACTGGCAGTATCCCTGTATAAGGCACTTCTCCCCACAAATCCAACCAAGGATAAATTTCCCACCAGGGGGTTCGACTGCCCTGTTGAAAATCGCTAGAATAAAAACCAACTTGTAAATCAGACATAATACACTCCATTGCTATAGGTTAATAATCACTAGAGATACGCACATTCTGGCAAAAGTCAAGTCTAAAACGTATATGAGGCAGATTTATTTTTCCCGATGGTGTACTTCACGACCAAATTCCACTTGTCTTTCTCACGAAAAGGCAGAATTTTGATTTTGTTCAGAGAAGCCATGTTACCTTCAATCTGCTTAGGATTAAGGATCGTCAGTAAGCCCCATTGCTGCAGGAGAGCGGCGATAGAATTTCTTCGAGCATAATCCATATCACTGATATCAGTTCGCTTACCATCCAGAATGAACATTTCCTTGAAGTGGGTAAGATAGTATTTATGCTTCTTATGGAGAATATGACATGATTGGTACAGTGTCTTATTTTTCTCAGAAGCAATGCCGATTCGGGTCAACGTTTCCTTGATCTTTAGAAACGCCTCATCGTCAGCTAACTTAACTTCCAGAAAATTTGTGAGATCATCGTTCCAGTCCATATAAACTATTTATACAGACTGAAAATTGTCTCAGACTATATCTCCATACATTAGCAACAATTCTTGGCGCTGCGCCTTGGTAAAAAATGGGAGAATCTCTTCCGCTCGTTTTCGATTATACTGGAAATGCTTCTGAATACAGAGAATAATCGTATCCGCTGCTTCTTCCTTAGGCCATTTTACATATCGTCGGTGCATCTTCCTGACACCATGATATAAGTAGTCATACTGCATTTTAGCGTCAAGATCAGGAAACAAGTTCATCGTCTCGGCATGACCGATGGCATCGACATGCTGCGAGAGGCCACGATTCGTTAGAAACGCATTGTAGTCCTTCTCATTAAACACATCCGTCATCAAATACACCTTTGACGAGAGGATCGATTCGATGAACTGGAACAGGTTCGGAGATTTAGAATTTTCTTTGGTTGTCATAGTCGCGGTCGTGATTCGCCATCGTCTCTAAAATAGAACCCACAACTTCCTTGAGAACTTTCTGCACCGTCTTGATGGTAATCTTTTTGTTCTTCGGCTGAATCTCCTTAATGATTTCCAGCAGTTCATATTCTGTAAGTTCGCCCCAGATGGAGACAATTGATTGGTACTCATTGCGCTGATAGGACAGAATTTCCCGAACTTCAATTTCCTTCATGGCTTGAACTCCACGCTGACCATAAGCTGCGTCAGAAAGGCGACTAAGTGAATTTCCTGATCAGGCACAAAACTACCCTTGTACTGATATTCCGCAATTGTCACCACGGCTTGAGGAATTGTTGTTGGATTCAGAGCATCATACATAGAATTGTAAATGGCCCGATAAAACGTAGCAGGATCAGGATTATTCTGCCCAACCCATCTTCGCATCGAGGAAAAATCTTTCTTCCTAAGATGACCTAGAAGTTCCTTGATCGCACTCTGATTGATATTCGTCAGAATGCCTTCATCGATCTTTCCCATTTCTGCATATCGCTGAACCTCATTAATGACTCTCCGAAAATCAGGAAAGTATTTCATGATTAGTTCAGCCAGCACCTCAGTCTTGGCAACAACCTTTTCTGCCTTCAAAATCATCTCCAGACGTTTCAGGAACTGCATCGCCAGTTTCTTGCGTTCCCCATTTTGCAAGGTGAAATCAATCACTGCACAACGGGAATGCAAAGGGCCGATCAGACGTTGCTTATAGTTGCAAGTGAAAATGAAGGAGCAGTTATGCGAGAATTCTTCAATCGCGGCTCTTAGCGCAGGTTGAAGTGAATTCGCATTTAGGTAATCAGCCTCATCGATCAGGATAACTTTTCGATCACCTGATAATGTTCGGGCTGAGGCATAGTGTTTGATCTTTGTTCTGAAAACATCGATCCCGTTTTCATCAGAGCCATTCAGAAACAGCATATCACAGCCAATTTCATGAACCGCAGCCCTGGCAATACTGGTCTTGCCTGTTCCTGCACTACCCGTCAGAAGTAAGTTCGGAATCTCTTTCTTCTTGACATACCCCAGAAACGGAGTTTTCAAACGATCAGGAAGAATACAGTCCGCTACTGTCTGCGGTCTGTATTTCTCTGCCCAAATAACCGTATCCAAACTCATGACTAACTCCTTGCGGTCTTATCTTCCCTGGGATTTTCAATCGCCATCCAGTACGTCACCTTTTCAGTTTTATTTTCAAACTTCGCTGCTCCCACTGTCAGAACTGAGACATGATAATCTCCAGGCAGGAGCTTCCAGTTTTCTGTTCTGAAAATAGATCGAGCGGGCTTGAGTTTCTTGTCACTCTTGATCGAGATCGTGAATTGGTGAGAGGAGTCGTTACAAACTTCATCAGCCATGACCTCAATCACATTACCCTTAGTCTCGAAAATAATGTTCGGACTGCTGAGAATGCTGGCATACTGCTGAATCTTCTTGAGTAATTCAGCGGAAAGATCAAACTCCACCGCGATATCAGTGTCCTTGATTTCTTTCTCACCAGGCGACACAACCATCGTCGGCACACAAGTTCTGAACTTGAGTCGATCACCATTTTCGTGCGTCATGACCAGATCAGTTCCCTGCAAATCAAACTGAATCGGGTCCTTCTCAGTTGTCAGAACGGCGATGAAGCTATTGAGATCGTAGATACTAAACGATTCTTCAATCGAATCTTCAAACACCGCCTCTGCGAGAAGCGTCTTAGATGGGGCAATGGTCTTTTGCTTCTTCCCTTTGTGAAACACAATACTGGGATTGATCGAAGCAAAATTCTTGAGAATCGTGGTACTCTTGTCTGTTAGCTGCACAAAAACCTCCTTGATAGGTTAAAAACTACTGATTATTATAGCACACCCGAAACATCTTGTCAAGTGATGCGTTCTTCCCACCATGTAACAAATTTCCGTTCCATATCTTTCTTTGTTCCATTGTTAGCAATCTCAAGCGAATACGGACCAGCCCCGATCCATGAAGTCTCAGAGGCATGAATACCTAATCGCTTCAATTCTTTCTGAGCCTTTTTCTGTTGACTAAGAGAGCCAAAATTGCCATAATTATTTGCGGCCAGGGCGAGATCGTACCACTCAGGGAGAGGACCACGAATAACAACGATTACATCTCCGTCTACTTTACGAATGGCATCTACTTCATTTTTGAAACGAACATCGGAGATCACGACATCATAATCATAGGTCTTGATTCGGCGAAGAAGGGACTGTACCCAGAAGTCAGTATGAAAAACATTGCGAACCGACTCAGTACCAAATAACTGAAGTGCCTCACGCGGGCAAAAATCACGTCCGAATACAGTAGACCAATAGGGGTCAGGGAGTTCGCGCCAGCGCCGCGACATAGACGTATCACCTTCCAACATTTTCCTGGGCCAGCCGAACAACATTGCGGTGCCATCTTTTACAGGGCCAGCAAAAGAGTCACGGACAAAATTATGGTCGTGCTGGAGAATAATGTTGGCAAGGGTGTCTTTCCCTGAGCCCTTAAACCCACAAATTCCAATAATACGCTGTTTCGATTTCTTCTTCACGTTGGATTCTCCATAATAAAAAATGGGTGCGACATCACCAGTTGACTAGACCGCACATCGCTCTAGCTGATTTAGGAGGATAAACCAGCCAGCATTTCACCCATTTTCTAAAAACATACATCACAGGTCACATCATCTATAAACATCATTATAACACAAACCAAACGTCTTGTCAAATCCTGGCTACAATTGTCCCAACAATTCGGCAACCTTGGGTAAATTTCCCGTGAAGTTGTAAGTTCCGACGTGTTGCGTTTTCATCCAGGGACACAACCAAACTTCAATACCAATCTTTCGGGACCACTGGCAGAACATATAATCCTCACTGAGATATCGATGCGTGACGGGATCAATCACAGTATCAAAATACGCATGAATGTACCGCGATCCATCAAAGTGCTGCTGCCCCACATGATCGGGCTTGTAGCGAAATTCAGGATAGGCTTCACGAAATTTATCAAATACATGACGAGCAATCATCATGAATCCCGTACCAATTTCCAGCACCTGAACTGGTTCAGATACCTTGAAATTTGTTGTACCACTGACAGTATTAAAAACATATTCACCGACCACTGTTTCCAGGTCTTTCGGATTCATATCAGGATATTTATTGGCAGTCTTGGCGACATTGTTCCAGTTGATGGATTTCTTGGGATACGGCCCGCCAATAATATCCTTATCCAGAGCCATCAACGCAATAACATCATTCGGATCATAATGAATATCCGAGTCCAGGAATAGCAAGTGCGTATAGTCAGACCTCAAAAACTCGTCTACTAAATAGTTCCTCGCCCTGGTGATAAGTGACTCATTAAATAGAAATGAAAATTTGCCATCGATGCCATATTTTGATAGAATACTCTGTAGATCGATGCAACTTTTAACATACATGCCGCAACACTGCCCAGCATACATCGGTGTTCCGATCATCAGTCTCTTTTTTCTGAGTTCTTCGATTTTTACTTCTAACTTCACGAAGTACCTCCCATGTTAAATGCTGAACTGGTTACGTTTATCCAGGAACATTGCTCCACAAAAAAGTGGATTGAATAATCGCGTGACATTTCAAAGTTGGTGAAAAAATCAATTCCTTGATGATATTTATCATGCCATTTTAGGCGCCACCCCATGGCTTCCCGATCATGTCTCATTTTCAGAACGGCTCTATAGTATTATGAATCATCTCTCAGCAATCCCACTATAGTCAAAAATAATCATGACAGGTTCGTCATTTTTTAGACTGTTCAGAATACACTGAATGCTTCTTTGCGGGTTTGAACGGTGTGGCTTCTTTTCGTTCTTCTCGATCTATACGAGACCGCAATACCAGAAACGCATGATCAGGTACTATTTGCCCCTTAGCGCGAATGTTCGAGAGAATCTCAAGGGCTTCGTTTGCTTGACAGCGGTAGTAGGAATTTTCATAAGCGTCATGGATGTTGTATCCATAATCCGTAGAATACACATAAACATCCGAATATTTCGACCAGCGACAGAGAGCCATATTTAATTCTCACACGAATAGGTATCGGTTTGTATTTTCATATCAGTTGGCCAATGTGGTTTGACAAACGAGGCATCTACCATGAGCAATTGATTGGTAGGTTGTACCGTATATCGCCCATTGTCTAGTGCGATAAACGAAAACTCTTTGGCTTGTTCTGGGCGCGCTGACCATGCATCTAACATCGGAGCAACGGTAAACAAATAGCGTCCCTTGTACTCATTCGTCTTTGTGCGTACCTGGCACACAACATCTTTAAGGCTGGCATACGCGAGAGCAGAAAAAGCATATCCATAACAATCCCACGTTTGAGCATCTTGTGGGGTCCATTTGTTGCCGGGATTTGCTTTCCACGCTAACGCATGAATCGGGACGTTTCGATAGACAGCCCCATTCTTAAACAGAACATTGCATCCCCATACGCGACCAGGATATGAGACGATTCCAAACCAGATACAAGGAACAAATCCTTTCGCTGTCTTGTGTGTGACAGTGGAATCTACAAAAGCATATTGATGTTGCGGAAGATCACCGATGAACGTATATAACATAGTTTATTTGTGGCGGCGAATAATAATAGTTTCTTTGTTCAATCTGTTTTTATATCGTGCGGGTTTGTGGTCAAGACCTCTATCAATTTCGCCGTTGACCTTGGGCCAGTTGAATGCGTTTAATCCTCTTAAGTAATTTATGCTGTTTCTTTTTATACATTTCCAGGGTCATCTTGCTGACTTTTTGCGTGAACACAATGCCCTGTAAATGATCGTACTCATGTTGAAAACATCGAGCCGTCATGCCCTGAAATTCACGTTCCTGCTTCTTGCCCTCACGATCATAATATTCAACCTGAACACTCGTGGGCCTCGTGATCGGTAATTGCAGACCAGGATAAGAGAGACACCATTCCTTCTCACGTTTTTCTTCTGTTCCAAAGCTGATAATTTTGGGGTTGAAGCAAACAATATCAGGAGTCAGGACAAAGAAACAACTCCGAATACCCACCTGTGTAGCTGCTAATCCCAATCCATTGAAATGTTTGAGTGTCATAAACATACGATCCAGAATTTCATCAAAGGCTGCTGGCTTCGAGGAAAAATCAAAAGGAATCGGTGTATACGATAATAGGGGATTACGATAGTCATAGATTGGCAAGGGTGTCAGATTATGTTTGATCGGACCTTCCTCAGTATCAATTGTAAAAGTCTCGGGCACGGGTGGATACATAACTGTCTCGCTCATTGCGTCACCATTTGTGAGAAGGAGTGAAGTTTCTTGAACCGAATTACATGCTGAAACTTGTCTTGCAAAATTTCTCCACGATGCGAAATCACAAATACATTTGATTCCTCCAGAACGCTTAAGAGTTTAAGGAGTTCTTCGGTACCATTGATATCCAGAGACGAGTCAAAGACCTCATCTAAAATCAGCAAATTGATATGACCTGAATTTTTAATTTTAGCAATAGCTCTCCAGGTCAACATCATTGCCATATCGATGCGCTGCTTCTCACCCTCAGAGAATGAGGCATACTGAAATTCATCCCGATAGCGAGATTTGATCGTCTCCTCAAATTCCTGATTCAGTAAGAAATTCACTGAGAAATCAAGCGATTGTAAATACTTATTGATGATGGCATTGATGACGGGAAGATACTGATTGATGATCTGTGTTTTAATCCCACCATCCTTGAGTAAATGATAAGCTAGATCGAGGTAGGCTTGGTTTTCAGTTTGTTGTTTACGTTCCTCTGTAAGTGCCTGTAAGTTCTGCTTGAAGGACTCCAATTCTGCCAACTCTGTGGTGATATTATCATGATGCTGCACGGAGATTGATTGTAGTTTACCCTCAACCGAATCAAGTTGTTTCTGGATGTATTCTTTCTGAATTTGAACTGCACGTAACTGCTCGGTTAATTGCCGATGCTCCTTCTCCTGAGTCTCTAGTGATTGAATCTTAGCAATGGTTGTAGCAATGGCATTCTGAATTTGTGATTCACCTTCTTGAGCCTTATCAATTTTCTGCTGTATGTCAGTGATCGACTGTGCCCGAAAGGCTTCATCCATCGGACGTGTGCAGGTGGGGCAATCATTGTTATCCTTGAAGAAATTAAGCGACTTGATTTGTTTGGTGATCGATCTCTTCAATCTCCCATATATCTCAGTCAATTCGTTCTGATACTTCACCAATTGATTTTTTTCTTTGACTGGTAATGGATTGGCTGTAAGGGTCTTGGTAATCTTTGCAAATTCAGAATATTGCTTCTCTAACAATTCAATGGCCAGAGTCTTTTCTTCGAGGAGTGAATTTGTCAGCGAGTCTCGATTACCTGTAAGAGCCGCTACGTGTTTCTCTTGTAATTTAATTTTGTCTTGTAGAGAGTCTAGCTGCTGCCGATTAGTCGCCAGCGCAGTTTTGACATCCGTTAATCGAAGTTTCACTCGCTCATGAATAGTTGAAAAAATCTGAATGTCCAGCAGGTCTTCAATAACCGCACGACGTTCCAAAGCTGTCAATTGCATAAAAGGGATATAGGATGCTGACCCCAGGCAGACAATCTGCGTGAAGGTTTTAAAGTTCATTTTCAGGATCACCGTTTCGAGATAATCCTGGTAATCACGATTCGCGGCTTCGGGCTCGATCAATTTACCATTCTGAAAGATTTCAAAGATCGCAGGTTTAAGACCACGACGAATGATATACGTATCATTGTCAATTTCGAAGTCGCATTCGACAATACAATTTTTTCCATTGATACTATTGACGAGATTTGGTTTGTTGACCTTGCGAAATGGTCTATTGAATAGCGCAAAACAGATGGAATCAAGTATAGCCGATTTACCAACCCCATTTTCTCCGATAATCAAGGTATGAGAATAACGATGCAGTGGAATCTCAGTAAAGACATTACCAGTGGCGATGAAATTTTTATAGCGAATTGAGCGAAGTGTAATCATGAATGTAGTTGAATATCTAGTGCTTCCTTGTACAGTTCGCTCATCAGAGACTTGAGCTTGTTCTTTTCTAATTCCATCTTGAGTCCATCAATATACCGATTCATGATTGTCAGGGTATCTTCGGCCTGGTCAATCGATTGTTGAAGTTGATCCGCTGTCAGTTCATCCTGTGCCAGATAATTCTCAACCACCGAGACATCAAACGGATGCTGAGAATAAATGTTATCCAGGACTGTATCAAATAGATGAGGGCTGGTTTTACTCTTAACCACCACCTTGACACAACGATCTTTATACTGCTCCCAATTATACTGCATTACCGATTCTTCTGTCAAGTTTCCGTCATCATAAAAATACTTACTAAACATCAAGTGGGGATTGGGAATAAATTGTATACTCCCTGTGGTGGGAGTGAAGATATGAAATCCTTTCGGATCATCATACTCACCCCAGTTCAATTCATAGGGATTGCCGAGATAATGAATATTACCACGTGAGGCCCGATGATGAAAATGACCTGAGAGAACTCGTGTGTACTGGGAAAATACATCACGGCTTATCCCATCATGACAGACATTCCCGCGATCCATTTCAAATCCACTGATCTGTAGATGCCCCAGGATCGTATCGGTAGGGTATTGTTCAATCAGTTGAAATGATTGCTTCTCGTTCTCCTCACAAATCCAGGGCAGAAACAGCAAGGGTTTTCCATCAATCGTCACAACTTGAGGTGAGTGGTAGATATGAATATTGGAATAGCCCCGACACAAATTTTGTACTGAACTGATGGCATTGGTGTTCTTGAAATAGACATCATGATTGCCGATGATGATATGACACGTAATGCCACGATCCTTTATAGGTTCTAGAAATCGTAATCGAACTTGATTAGCAATGAAATGATTGATAAACTTGCGGCGATCAAACATATCACCAAGATGAACGATAGTCTTGATCTGATGCTGCTCCAAATAGGGGAAAAATATCTCTTCCCAAAACCTGAAAAAGTAATCATTGAATTGCACCGAGTCATTTCGAGCCCCAAAATGCGTATCGGTCACGAGTGCAATCTTCTCAGCCATATTACTCCGTCATGAATTTCTCAAGCCCTTTGATTCTGGGTTTGATATTGTGCTTGGTTTCAAACTCACGAATATACTCCTGTAGATTATCGTAGAGCTTGGCGGGTGATAGTTGATCCTCGTCCTCAGCATCTAAACCTGATTGTTGAAGGGTATAGTATTCAGCCATTTTGTACTTAACATAGAGGTGTTTCTTTTCCCGCAGAATTCTTCGTAGAAACGCATAGTAAATAATTTGAGTAAAATATGCAAAAGGATTGGTAGATTTCTTGGGATTAAAGTTATTCATGTACTGAATACAATTTTCGATAGCATCGCCGATCATTTCTTCTCGAAAAGTGTAGGAGTAGAAATTCTTTTTGCGACTCAATCGTTCTGCTATTTTAATAAAACATTCCCCAATATAATCGGGGATAGCAGGTGGATCAGTATCATGACGTTTGGCTTTGCGGAGAGCTTGTTGATAGGTTTTCAATTCCTTCAATAGTCGCTCATTGGAAACATAATGGGTAGAGGTCATAGCATTCGTGTTACTCCATGTGGTTGGGAAGTAATCTCAAATTTTCTCTGAACTCTGCTGAAAACTCCACGTTCTTCATGAAAAACGAGTCACTATTTTTCTGATAGTAGTCAATGAATTCGGTCTTGGGTGTCATGGTAAATAGAATGTGCGATTTTTGAATCGTGAATTTCGTTTTGTCAGTATCTAGAATTTCTGTAGGAGTCCAGGGCAAAATAGAGACACCCATGAGTCCTTTCATGGTTCGCTGCACCAGAACTTCAAAGGGATGCTCAATAAGATAGTGTGAGTCACAATCTTCCAGGTGGCAAATAATATCTTTACCTGAAAGCAATCGAATCATTTTGATATTGGTGTTCTTGGTCATTTTATGTTCACAGAATACTTGGCGTAAGGAAAGCCTTCAAGATGATAAATGGTAAGTCTCTCGATAAAATGTTGAAACATAAAGTTCTCGTACTTACCCACTCGTAGGTCATCGCAAATATCATAGAGATAAATTGTGTCCTTAGTCTCAGTTCTCCGTAAGCCACGACCAATCGATTGTAACACTCGAATACGAGCCTTGGACGGTGACGCAAAAATCACATGATTCAAATTAGGAATGTTGACACCAATTGAATATGTTCCATATGAGCCCAATACAATTTCCTGGGTGCCATTAGTAATGATCTTTCGAATCTCCTCACGTTCTTCTGCCTCTATGCCGCCATGTATATAATGTAACTTCGCTACTTTCTTCTCTAGAAGATTATACAACACTTGACCATGTTTGTCAATAAATTGAAATAAGATCAAAACATTTCCTTGAAGTGAAGCCGCCAGATTCGCAATAAATTGATTACGGGCCTGATAGCCCACAATGAAATTCATCTCCTCAGCATAGTTGAGTTTCAGACTACGAACTTCTTTTCGGATTGGTTCGGGATATTTGAGGACCAGACATTTAATTTTGAGTTCAGCCAGGGCCTTATGTTCAATCAAGGTTTTAGTGGTTGTGGCTTCATAGACAGGTCCAACCGTACCTTCAAGAATCAATCGGTGTGTTTTTGACCCATCCAGAGTTCCAGTTATGCCAATTCGATAATCAGCCCTAGTGCAGGAGGTCATAATTTTCTGAAGTGATTTTGATTTGAATAGATGAAATTCGTCACCCATCACCACATTGAACTGCTGAAAAAATGTTGCAGGTAGTTGGTAGACATTTTGCCAGGTGGTGAGAATGATCGATTTGTCAGATTGTTTTTCTTTGCCTGCGTACTGACGATGAACATGCTGCTCCACTTCATTCCAGCCATAGGAAGCAAAATCAGTGAATAGCTGCTCCACTAGATTGACAGTGGGTACCAACAACAAAATCTTTTTGGTACTCAGGGACATGAAGTATCGAAGCAGGATATAAATGACCAGTGATTTACCTGAACCTGTCGGCGAGACAATCAACCGTCGGCGATGAACAATAGCCTCGGTGATTGAATCTATCTGATACTGGCGAAGAGAGAGAGGAATATTCAATGAAGCTGCAAATCGTTCAGTATCCGCAATAGTCCAGGGTGTTTTAATATGAACCGAGGAATCAACATGAAACTTATACTTTCGCTCGGTGCAAAACTGAATCAGGTGTGTGAGCAAACCATAATAGAGGAGGTGAGTTCTAGCTGAAAAGAGACGAACCTTGCCATCCCATAGTTTCTGCTTGAACAGAGGCATGTATTGGAAGCCAGGAACAAAGAAGGAGAAATAGTCGTATAGTTCGTACGCTAGTCCTTCTTCGCAGTTGATCTTGAGGAAAACTTCGTCAGATTTTGTAATCACAATATCCATAATATACTACTATTATTTAGCTGTTCGCCCGACGTAGCCTGGCGCAAGCCAGCAGGGGACATGACAGACTTAGTACATGAGTTTGGTTAAAGCTGTTCACTAATATCCTCCTTGAGTAAATTTCTGCCATTGCAAGTATTCACGGACTTGATAGGTTCGATTGGTGAGTTCCTTGATGATATAGGTACAGGCTTCGACAAATTGTTGGTGAAGATCGATCTCAGTTTCTAGTAATTGTAATTGGGGATCACTGTTAAAGTAATCTTCAATATCACTTTTGAGAACAAATTGAAATGGTGATAGTTTATGAAGTTCTAGTATATCCTTTTGCTCATTGAGCTTACCTGAGAAATATTCACGTTTGAACTTCTTGTGTGTGGCATATTCACGGCGAACTTCTTGCGCTGCTAGTTTATGTATACACAAAATATCCAAATATTTGGCATGAAGTTGTCCAATTTTGGTAAGAGTATCATCGGCATGAAGTTTGTCCCAATTCGTATCTGATTTCCACATATCAAGAACTGATTGCATTTCGGTTTTCAAATGAGATATATCGGTCATAGATTCTCCTTATTCTTTAACTAACCTTTTATGGGCACTTACACGGACAAGCTAGATAGTTATGGGAGCATACAGTTATTTGACAATCATTAGTAGACTACAGTATAATATCCATTAATCTTGTTAGAGCCATCTCAGTAAACTTATTGGAACACATAGTCTAAAAGGAACGTCTTCACCCTGCCCATGTTGAATCAAATCTCCCGAAGCGGGAGATTGCGAATCAGAATTCGCAAGTTAGTTTTTGTATAAGTAAATCTCATAAGTAACTAATTAAAGATTTATTATACACTATTTTTAGAAAAAAAGCAAATCCTGGAACACACTATTTTTTGATCTTAATAATATCGAAGTAGGAGAAGGCGAAAGTACCATCTGCAACAAGAACATTATCAAGTGGACCAGAGGTACTAGCAAGAGTGATCGCACCCAAAGACGTTGGGAATAAGTCAAAAAAATGAAATCTAAAAATACCCTGTTGATTTGAGCCGAGCAGTACCAATTGTGCGTCAGAATATTGAGGATGAACGGGATTACTTTTGCGAGACAGCGTTTTTAGATTTTGATATTCCTCAAATTTTGTAGGAAATGCCATCCCGCGAATCCAATCATGAATTTCTTTCCAGGATTTCAAATCTTCATCCACCAAAAAACTCACGGTCAGCGTATCATAGGTAAGTTTGTCCCCTGCTCGGGTGAGATCGATGAAAGGTGTGGGCTGAATCGCCGTGCCTATATTCAACCCTGGCAGAGTGATTGATTGGCAGAAGAACTGCATTCCCGCTAATCGATCAAAGGACAAGACATATCGATTAGGAAACAGTAAATTGGTATTGGTTGGTGTCGTACTCATATAAGTATTTATGTGTTCTGGAAGAGACGTTTCTAGAAATGAAGATCAAACGATTGACGCCACTGGATTGCTAAATATTGCTGAATGAACCCACTTCGATCCACGGGTCGATCTTGTTCATGCAGGATCGCAATCTCACTTTCCTTCCATCGAAAGGCCAGACCGACCATCCAATCCATTTCTGAGAAGGCATACTGATTTTTTGCTGTTTTATCGCTGAAAAAATTGAGGTCCAGAAAGAGAATGGCTCGTTGCTTATAGAGGTTAATGTCCGCATGGCTCATATAACGCATAAAGGCTCGTCCTGTATTGTCGGGACGGGCAAAATAGTTCTCATTCCAGAGCAAATTCCCGATGCCTAAATATCCAGTGAGAGATTGATTCGGAAAATGATGTTGCACGGAGGGTAATTCAAATGTTCTCATTACGACCACATCAAAATACTGTTGAGCAATTGTCCGACGATCAAGACCAGAGTCCTTTTCATATTGAACTCGATACCCCCAGTGGTTTACTTCGCCTGTTACCCCGTATATCTGATCCCATTCTGAAAGAGTTACCCAGTTTATTGTTTTATCACTAAAAGCATTTTGATCGATGTAGACAGTGAGATAGTCTTTAATGAGGTCTGATTCTAAATGGAGCATGTGGCGCATTCCTGCCAATCCTGTGTTATCGGGTCGAGCGGTAAATGAATCATTTTGTGCAAACACCGAGGATAACCAATAACCAGAAACTGAGGCGGTATCATCAGGTTCAAATTCAGGTAGTGGGCGCCCATATTTCTCTAAAGCCCAACACGGACCAGAGAGAAGAAGGAAAATGATGATGTAAACTATTGATTTCATGACGAAAAAAATTACTTGACAAATGAGCGGTAATATATTATATTTATTGTGATAAAAATTCACCACACTAACTAGGAGGTTTTATGAGTGTGTTAGAACAAAAAAGAAATAGGTTGCTGATGGACGGTCTGTTGGTCGTCTTGATGCTCTGGTCATTGGTGTCTATGATTGGTTGTGCAACGACTGATCCCGATCCTGTGGCGAGTTTT
>Ga0194120_10002391_pt1 | contig 32388 bp, 31 predicted proteins | sample TA2MahCa65mmetaG_FD_148642 | JGI IMG/M metagenome (GOLD analysis project Ga0194120, IMG submission 148642) | Freshwater microbial communities from Lake Tanganyika, Tanzania - TA2015019 Mahale Deep Cast 65m | ecosystem: Environmental > Aquatic > Freshwater > Lake | place: Tanzania: Lake... | reverse complement strand
AAACCTGTCAGAGACGGATTGAAGATCGAAGGCGGTCGCGGTAAAGTGTAGCGTTGGTTGTCGGTGTGTTGAGTAACCGTATCTCTTAATTTCATCAGGAGGAGGATCGACGATGATGCGTGTAGGTGCAATGTTGGCGGTCGTTGGTTTGCTGGCATTGGGTGCCGGGGTCGATGCGTGGGCCGCAAAGGATGACGGCAGCAAGGTCACGATCACGAGCCCGGCAGCTGGGGTGAAGGTCGGGAGCGATGTCGAAATTGTGTACGAGCTCACGAAGGGCAGCGATGCGACGCATGCCCATTGTTTCGTGGATGGAGAATATCAGAAGGGCTGGAAGGGGACAGTCAAAGGCATGTCCCGCGGGACTCATGAAATTAAGGTGATTGCGGCAGACAAGGATCATCAAACGTTAGCCGCCGAAGCTTCCGTGAAGGTGGAAGTGCAGTAGAACAGCATCGGGATGCGTTAATCACACTGGCGGATGCGGCGAGGCGCTGGATGTGCGCCTCGCTGTGTCTGTTGAGTGCCACGTGCCGCGATAGCAGAATCCGAGCCTCGGCATGTCGACATACGCCATGGAAATCGTTCGCGCCCTGATAGTAAAGGCGTCATACAGGCCGGCATGCCGCTGATCACCAACGATCTCATCGCCCAGCACAATCTGACGGGCGAGGAATACCAAAAAATTATCGAGATTCTCGGACGCGAGCCGAATCTGACCGAGCTCGGCATGTTTTCCGTCATGTGGTCGGAACACTGTTCGTACAAGAGCTCGCGCGTCCATCTGAAAAAGCTGCCGACCACGGGGCCGCGTGTCGTGCAGGGGCCCGGGGAAAATGCCGGCGCGGTGGATATCGGTGACGGGCTCTGCGTGGTCTTCAAAATGGAGTCGCATAATCACCCGTCGTTCATCGAGCCGTATCAAGGTGCGGCCACCGGCGTGGGCGGCATTCTGCGTGACGTGTTTACGATGGGCGCGCGGCCGATTGCGCTGCTGGATTCGCTGCGTTTCGGCGGGTTGGATACGGCGAAAAATCGCCATCTGATGAAGGGCGTCGTCGCCGGCATTGCCGGCTACGGCAATTGCATGGGCGTGCCAACAGTGGGAGGTGAGATCGTCTTCAACGACATCTACTCACTGAATCCCTTGGTGAATGTGTTTTGCCTGGGTATTGCACGCAAGGACAAGATTTTCCTCGGGACCGCGGCGGGGGTCGGCAATCCCGTGATCTATTTCGGGTCAAAGACGGGCCGCGATGGGATTCATGGGGCGACGATGGCGTCCGACTCATTTGATGACAAGTCGGATCAGAAGCGGCCCACCGTGCAGGTCGGCGATCCATTTCAAGAAAAGTTGCTGCTCGAAGCCTGTCTAGAACTCATGGCCGGCGATCTGCTGGTCGGGATCCAAGACATGGGTGCGGCAGGGCTCACGAGTTCCTCCTGCGAAATGGCGTCGCGCGCAGGGAACGGTATCGAGCTCGATCTGACTCATGTTCCGCGCCGCGAGCCGGGGATGACGCCATACGAATTGATGCTGTCGGAGTCGCAAGAGCGGATGCTCATGGTGGCGAAAGCGGGCAAGGAAGACGAATGCCTGGCGATCTGTCGGAAGTGGGATCTGGATGTCGCGGTAGTTGGACGCGTGACCGGCGACGGGATCTTGCGTGTGAAGGATCACGGGGCAGTCGTGGCGGAGATCCCGGCGAAGGCGCTGGCTGACGATGGCCCGCGCTATGAACGGCCCTACGCCGCACCGGCGTATCAGGATATCCTGACGAATGTGAATTACGACCTGATCCCCGACGTGAAAGATGCCAATCACGCACTGTTGTCTCTCGTGGGGTCGCCGACGATTGCCAGCAAACGGTGGGTCTATCATCAGTACGATCATATGGTACGAACGAATACGATGGTTCGGCCCGGTTCAGATGCGGCGGTGGTGCGGATCAAGGGGACAAACAAGGCCGTGGCGATGACGGTCGATTGCAACAGCCGGTATTGCATGCTGCATCCGTACGAAGGCGCGCGTCTGGCCGTGGCCGAGGCCGCGCGGAATCTGGTCTGTTCCGGCGCCGAGCCGATTGGTCTGACGGATTGCTTGAATTTCGGCAACCCTGAGCGTCCCGACATCATGTGGCAGTTCGTCCTGGCGATCGAAGGCATGAAGGATGCGTGCGAACGGCTTCAGGTACCGATCGTGAGCGGAAACGTCAGTTTCTACAATGAGACCAATGGACTGTCGATCTATCCGACGCCGATGCTGGGCATGGTGGGACTGATTGAGCAAGCTGATCGGACCATGACGCAGTGGTTCAAGGCGGAAGGCGACGACATCATTTTATTGGGAGCGACCCGAGAGGACTTAGGTGGGTCAGAGTATCTGAAAGTGGTCCAGGCGCGTGAACAAGGCTCGCCGCCGTTCTTGAGCATGGATGTGGAAAAGGCGATGCATGACTGTGTCCTGGCGCTGATTCGTAGTGGATTGGTGCAATCGGCGCACGACTGTTCGGACGGTGGACTGGCGGTTGCATTGGCTGAAAGCGCGATGTCGGGGCCAGACCGGCCACTGGGCGCTGTGGTAACACTGCCGCTCGACCGGATCCGAAAAGACGCGGTGCTGTTCGGCGAAAGCCAGTCTCGGGTGGTGCTCTCGGCCAAACCGGTTCACCGGCAGGCGATTCTTGATGGCGCGAGGCGCGCGGGTGTGCCTGTCGCGGTGATTGGATCTGTTACGGGCGATCGGCTGATTATCTCGCTGGAGGGTGAGCGGCCGGCAGCGAAAGTGATCGATGTGCCGGTGGCGGAGCTCTACGACCGATGGGCCTTCTCGATCGAACGCACGCTGAATCAGACGTGAAACGTGAAATGTTGACACATGGATAATCGTCGAACCATGAGGGAGCTTCCGGTCGTGTCACCGTTGGCGTTTCACCGTTCCCTTGAGGGGCCGGACAAGTTTCACGAAGAGTGTGCGGTCGTCGGGGTCTTCGGCCACGAAGAGGCCGCCAATCTGGCCTATCTTGGACTCTATGCGCTGCAGCATCGTGGTCAGGAAGCGTCAGGCATCGTGTCGGGGGATGGAAACCAGTTCTTCGTTCATAAGGGTATGGGGTTGGTCGCCGACATTTACAATAAACCGTCGCTGGAAAAACTTCCCGGGTACATGGCCATTGGCCACAATAGGTATTCCACGGCCGGCGGCAACGACCTGAAGAATGTGCAGCCACTGACCGTGAATTTTGCGCTCGGCAATTTGGCTCTCGCGCACAACGGCAATCTCATTAATGCCCAGGTGCTCCGACACGAACTCGAAGCGTATGGCGCCATCTTTCAATCCACCTCGGACAGTGAAGTCATCATCCATCTAATCGCGCATTCGAAAGCCGGATCGTTTCTCGCACGAGTGATGGATGCGCTCAATCAAGTGCGCGGCGCATTCTCGGTCGTGCTCTTGACCGACAACGGCCTCATTGCCGCGCGTGACCCCTACGGATTGCGGCCGCTCTGCCTTGGACGGGTCCGCAATAGCTGGATCGTCGCGTCGGAAACCTGCGCCTTTGATTTGCTGGATGCGGAATACGTTCGCGAAATCGAACCGGGTGAGTTGGTCGTGATCAGCGAACAGGGGTTGGACAGTCACCGGCCGTTTCCCAAAATGGACCAGGCCATGTGCGTCTTCGAATATGTCTATTTCGCCAGGCCAGACAGTCGGATTTTTGGCGCAAACGCCGTATATGCAACACGCAAAGCGCTGGGACGGCAACTGGCCCAAGAGTCCTGGGTGCCGGCAGATATCGTCATTCCGGTCCCGGATTCCGGGGTGCCTGCGGCGTTGGGCTATGCGGAAGGGGGCGGGGTCAGGTTCGAGACAGGGCTCATCCGGAACCACTATGTCGGACGGACATTCATTGAGCCTGAACAGTCAATTCGCCATTTCGGGGTCAAGGTAAAACTGAATGCTGTCTCCGAAGTCTTGTCCGGGAAGCGCGTTGTCGTGGTGGACGACTCCCTGGTCCGAGGCACGACCAGCCGGAAGATCGTCAAGATGATTCGCCAGGCTGGGGCCAAGGAAGTCCACATGCGGATCAGTTCCCCACCGATCGTCTCCCCCTGTTTTTATGGCATCGATACACCGACGAAGAAAGAGCTCATCGCCTCTAACCATTCGACTGAAGAAATCCGCAAATATATCACAGCGGATAGTTTGGCCTACCTCAGTCTCGAAGGGATGCTCAACGTGGTCCCAGGATCCCCCGAGCACTACTGCAACGCATGCTTTACGGAGCACTATCCCATTCCATTTACCCGTGCGGAAGAACTACAATTGGGCTTGTTCGAACCGGCCAGTTGATTCAGGGATGTAGGACGCATGAAACCACGATCAAAATCCAGGGTGCCGGTGAATTATCGTGTCTCGTTTTCCGGTGATAAAGGGACCGGGAAAGGCGTGTTGACGGATCTTGCGATCGGCGGTGGTCAGATCGAGACTGATGTCCGATTCGATGTTGGTGAGCATCTCCGGCTGCAAGTCGAACTCTCTGGTGCCCGTGAACCGATTGTCATCGAGCTTGCCGTCATTCGGTGGAAGGAGAAGGATCGATTCGGCCTGGAGTTCATCCGATTCGAAGCCCAGGCCAAGCAGCACCTTCAAGATATGCTCAATCAGCGTGACGGCTGACTCTCAGCCGGATTCGCTCCGCCTCCCTCGGTTGCCCGCGTAAAAATCTCCGTGCTAGGATGCAGCATTTGCTGCATGCGTGAGATCAAGGACTTGTATGTAGCCGTGTCCGCTTGCGTCTGGGCGGCGAGTGCACTTCAGGGGAAGAGGTTTCGATGGTGACAACGTAATGGGAGTGGGAGAGGGCAAGAATGGATGAGATGGAGGAAGGGAAAAAGAAGTTTGGAGAAATCGTGAAGGGAGTGGACGGCGCTGTGCAGATTGTGATCCCGACCACACCGTCAAACAGCCTGTTCCTGATCTCGCTGACCAAAGGGCAAAACCGAAAGTTCATCACGGTATCGGAAGACGACATCATCGATCTTCCTCATGATGCGAGTATCCTGGCGAAAGTCACCAAGACGGTCAAAGACGCCATCGCGGCGCTCTAGAGTTGTTCGTGCTATACGCTATCAGCCATCAGCTATAAGCTCTTTTTATGAAGCAGCTTCTTCCAGGCATCTGGCAGTGGTCATGGTTTTCAGAGGAAAGGCAGCTGGACTTCAATGGGCTGTTTCTCACGATTGGTGAGCACGCAATCCTGATAGACCCGCCTCCGATGACAGCTGAGGCGAAGTCCCTCATTCGGCGAAACGGGCCAGTCGATTACATCATTGTGACGAATCGAGACCATGCGCGGGAGTCGGCGGCGTGCCAGGTGGAGTTTGCGTGCCAGCTATACGTTCCGAAGCCGGACGCGCCACAGATGGATCTGAAACCAACACGCACGTATACCGATGGGGAACTATTGCCGGGCGGCATCTGGGTGGTTCAGTTGAACGATCAAAAATCACCAGGCGAGTCGGCCCTGTTCATTCAGCAAGGGCAAGGGCAAGGGAAGGGCATACTGATCGTCGGGGATGCGTTGATCGGCAAACCGGCTGGGAGCGTCAGCCTGCTTCCCGCTGAGAAGTACGCCGATGCGGCGAAGGCTAAGGAGGGCCTCCGTCGGCTTCTGAAGTACGAGTTTGAGAGTCTTCTCGTCGGAGATGGCACCTCGATTCTCACCGGGGGCAAGCCGGCGGTCGGGCGGTTATTGGATGGAATGGCATGACGTTGCGTAATGGATCGTCTGAAGAATTGAATCGCCAAGGCAACGATTTCTTTTCTCGCGGACACTATACCGACGCCTATGCCTGTTATGCCAAAGCGTTGGAGTGTGACCGACTGACTGGAGACCGTCGGGCGTTGGCGGCAACGCTCGGCAATCTCGGCAATATCTGCGCGGTGAGCGGACGGCGCGACGCGGCACAGGCCCATTATCAAGAAGTCTTGGAATTACAGAAAATTCTCGGAGACGAGCGAGGCATTGGCACGACGCTGGCGAATTTAGGCAATCTGCGGGCCGACGCCGGTGAATTGGACCGGGCGCGCGCCTACTATCTCGAGGCGCTCGACCTCATCAGAAAGACCCGCGATGAGGCGGCTGAGGCGGTGTTGTTGTCGGACCTTGGCCTGGTGGCCCGCGAGACCGGCCAGTTCGGCGACGCGATTCGATTTTATGAACGTTCGTTGGGATTGATGCAGCGACTGGCCAACCAGGGCGGCATGGCAGATGCGTGGCGTATGATCGGCCGCACGTTTCTGGTGCAACAACGATACGATGACGCGATTGCCTGCTGCCAGACCAGCCTGTCCATTGCCGAACGGTCCGGTGATGAGCTCCGCGCGGGCGGGGCCCGGTATGTGCTAGCCCAATGTTTCGAAGAGACCAATCGGATACCAGAGGCTGTGGATCTCCTCGACCTCGTGGTTGAGATGGATCGCAAGTACCGATTGCCCAAGCTTGATGAAAATATCCGACGCGTGGCGGCCTTGCGCGACCGTCTCGCAGCCCAGCATTGTGGGCAACCGATGTCAAAGGTCCCTGTATGACCGAATTGGCGTCACCAGACTGGCAACAACGTCGATCCTCGCTGATGCGAGCCTTCCCCCAATTCTATGAATTGGAGTCCGGTGGTCCCTTGATCATGGATCTGGGGTCGGACGGCTGGCTTTTGGAGGTCAAGCCGGATGGTGCGGTGGTCTGTCAGTATGGGCTGGCAATGGACGAAGTGATGGCCTTGATGTCGGATGGGACGCCGGAAGATCTGGGAACCGACGAAGTCGCCAAGCAGGCGAAGTATTTTCTCCAGCCGGCGGTATCGAAGTTTCGACCCCTGCTCGCGCAATCCGGATTCACGGAGGAGACCGAAATCAATGACGAGTTCGTCGCGGTGACGTTTACACGCGCCGTCGATCTCCAGAATTCCGCCAAAGTAGAGGATCTTATCCGGTGGTCTTGCCGACAGATCGGCGGTAAGGGATGAGTCGGCCGATCACGACCTTCGATGAGTTCCGTGATGCAGTCTCGGCCTATCGCTTGCCGGTGGTCTTGCTGGCCGCACTCGAACTGGATCTGTGTACTGTGGTCGGAAACCAGACCTGGACAGTTTCCGCTCTGGCCAAGGAACTCAGGGTCAGCGAACGGGGATTGGCCATTCTTTGCCGAAATCTGGCCATGGCCGGACTCCTGATCAAGAAAGGGACGGGTTACAAGAACAGTCGGCTGGGGGCGACGGCGCTTAATGCCAACCATGCGGCCTATCGCGGCGGCTATGTAGACTTGATCAAGAGTCATTGGGGAGATTGGTGCCGGTTGCAGGAATCTATACGCACCGGGTTGCCGATTGATCATGACGTGCCGGACAGCCCGGACTGGCGGCGGCGGTTCACCTGGGCCATGCACCACCGGACGCTCGAGATCGCACCTGCGATCACCGCACAGGTGAAGCTGGGTGGAGCGGGGACCTTACTGGATCTTGGGGGAGGTCCTGGAACATACGCGCTGGCCTTTCTCGCCCACAATCCACACTTGCGGGCAACCGTCTGTGACCGTGATGCGGCTTTAGACGTAGCAAGGGAGGTTGCCGCCACTCATAAGTCAGGACGAAGGCTATCCTATCTCCCCCTTGATTTTACGAAGGAGCCAATTCCGGGTCCGTACGACGTGATTTGGTATTCCAACGTGTTGCACATCTATTCACCGGAGGATAATCAGGCGATCTTCCGACGTGCCTTGGCAGCCTTGGCTCCAGGCGGACGACTGATAATTCAAGACGCGTTTCTGCATGATCGTGAAGGGTTGTTTCCGGCGGATGCGAGCCTCTTTGCTGTGTCCATGTTGCTGTTTACCAAGGGGGGCGACACCTACTCGGCAGCGGAGGTGAAACGATGGCTCGGTGACGCCGGGTTTAGCCAGGTGAAGTCGCTGCACATCAAGAAGTCGACGGAGGATTGGGAGGATGGGATTCTTGTGGCGTCGGCGTCCGAGTCACGTCCAAAAATGAGCGCCCGCCGAACAAGATCAAGAGGAAGTTCAAACAGCCACTGATCAGATTACTCAGGAAAGACGACCCTCTGTCTGAATCGTTCGTCAGAATCTGTATAGCTGTTGCCAGGTCAAGAGCCAGTCCGACGGTCCCATACATCACACAGGCCATCGCTGCCCACCAATACCCTCGCCAGATCAGTACAGCCAAGCAGAGCGGAGCAAGGACCAGAAAGCTGATCCACCAAGGCTGAGTTGGTGCCGTGGTCAACTCCGGTCTCGTCGTCAGAGATCCGAACCCAACGGCCATGACTCCGACCAACAGGGTGAGTAGTGCCGTACGCTTCATGGAGAGACTATAGGCCGGAGGAATACCTTCCGCAATGGTGTGGACTTGTCAAAGCGCGCCCCTCCTTTCGGGGGGGGAGCTGACTACAGTGGGGGAATTTACCAGCGACCGGAATCTCCTGCATGATGCGTCCAAGCATTGAGGAGGGTCTATGCCGCTGACTCGCTGGTTGTCCCTGTTGTGTGAATCGTCAAGAGATCCATCCTCAGTTCAAAGTCCTCATAGGATCGCCTCCTCGTTGGTGGCTGCTGCGGCATTATGTTTTCTGTCGGCTGGCGGGCAGGCCTGGGGCCAGACCGGGGCGGAGCCGACATCGGACAAGGCGGCGATTGTGGCGGCTGGGTTTGGCTATCAAAACGAGTTTGACTCCAGCATAACGGTCAAGGTGTATGATGCGATATCGGGGGAAGTGCTGTCCGAAGATGTCTATGAATTGAGCATCAAGGAAGATCGTAACGGCGCCCGAGCACATGCATCAAATGGGCGTATCTTTGCGGGTGGGGTAGGGCCTGGGGCAACCGACCTGTCGAATTTCATGCTCCGTGTCTATGATGCCAAGACCGGCGAGTTTCAGTGGGCGGGCCAGCTCAATCTCACGCCGAATGAAGGAGGTAAACCTGGACACACAATTTCTACTCTGGTGCCTCGGCGTGCCGTCGTGACGAAGGTCGAGGGTGCTGAAGCCGATGCACAGCAGCCGCATTTCTTGTTGCGTGCCTTCGATGCGTCGACCGGAGGAGTCGTCTGGGAAGATGAGTTTTCCACCGATGGTAAGGGTGTCGCGAAAGGGAAATTGATCGCCGCTCGCCAAGCCGATGAGGGGTTGCAGCAAGCCGACACGTTTGATTTTCGAGTCCGGATGTTCGGCCGCGACGGCCAGACCATCTTATGGGAAGATCAGGTTTTGCAGTGGGCAGCCGAAGAAGAGAGCCAAGACGTGGATGACGATCGGGCCCGGCTGCTTCCGGCCTGGACCGGACCAATCACGCAGGACGCCGCCTCCGAAGAAATCTGACCGCCGCTCCGCTCCAGGTATCATCCGGTTCATGGTCGCGCTCGGGTCGTTACGAGTGCTTCTGCCGGAAACTGTCAAGCCATTGTTGATGGAATTGCTCGTAGGACACGAACAATTTGTTTTGGATGGCCGTCGGCACTGACGCCCTCGCTTTGAAGGCCTTCAAGAGCTCATTCACTTGTGTCATGCCCCACCGTTCGATCAGGTACCGTGTGGCAGAGTTGGCTTCCAGATATGCCAGCGTTGCCGCATCGGCGGGTAATGTCCCCCAGGAGCCTTCGAGATAGCTCAAGGGAATCACGGTGACGTTTCCCCGCATCGCCTGATCCAGCTCAGGCCAGTCATCTCCGGCCCATTGCATCGCCAGTCCCTCGTTCAGCCAGGTGGGCAGCGCTCCTGAGCTGGATCCCAGGCTGTCGTGCAGCAGCGCATGGACATATTCGTGACGCAACACATTGGTGAGCCATTTCGTATTCGTCATGGCCCCTTGAGTTGGGATCTGAATGCGTCCGAGTGTTGGGTCGTAGAGGCCGTCGGCCCAGGCCGGGCTGCCGGTTGTGCCTTGAAACGATTCCTGGGTATGGAGCACTACCATGATGGGCTTGGAAGGAAAATGCCCAAATTTCTGTCCGATGTCTCGATATGCGTCTTCGAGGATTTCCAGGACGGTTATCCATGTCCCGTGGTCCTCGGCTCCGTCGAATTTCACCATAAAGTGAGTGCTGTTTCTGGTGGCCATACGGGATTCAACCGATTCCATGTGATGGAGTTTTTGAGTGACGGCGGCGAGATACGATTGGAGGGCCGGGTCCTTCTTGACACGGTCCGCGGCGTGGGCCAGGTGTTGTGCCGCCTCGGTGGAATGACCCTGCTCGTGCAGGAGTTCGGCCAATGCCAAGTGCGGAAAGGGTTCTTCTGGGGCGAGCCGGATTAATTGTCCGAGGAGGCTTGGATTCAATGCCGGGTCTCGCTGTTCCCAGTAGGCATGGACCAGATTCATCAAGATGACGGGGTTGGAGTCGTCCAGGATCGCCGCTTTCTTGAACGCGTTCACGGAAACCTGTGTGCCGTGCAGGCGCTCTTGCTGTAGGCCGAGATTGTTCCAGAGTACGGCCGCAATGAGTTTGGCTTGCGGATGGTCGAGCAGAGCTTGAGGTAGCCCAGTCAGCTGAGTTTCCGCGAGCGGCAAGTTGCGCTTTTCAATGTTGTCACGGATGGTTTCGAAGAGTTTGTCGTGTGGGGAGTTCGGGATGACGGTGAGGTCGATCGCGCGCATCGGCATCGTCTCCGCGACACGCGGAGTTGCCGTGGGCGGCGGAGGCGGTGGGGCAATAGCTTCGATGACTTCGGGGGGCGCAGAAATCCTCGGAATGGATGGTTTGAGGAACAGGTGATAGCCGATCACGAGGGCTAACACCGATCCCATCGGGACGAGGATATGTGTAATGTTACGTCGATACATGGTGTTGTTCCCCAAGAAGCATAGCATCCGAGAGGAGGCGGACCAAGCGATCCGCCAAAACAGGCGGGCCGTCATTGAGGGGGGGCGGGCACTGTGCTACGATCCGTTGTGATATGGAGACTCCCTTAGAGTCGGACTCCGTAACCCCGTTTCACCTGTGGTTGGATCGTCTCGCGCGTCCGATCGAGTTCGCGATGCGGGACGAATGTGCACATCTGGGCACGGTCAAGAATCTCGGCGTCTTCGTCTCTGGGCAAGTTCTCACTGCGCTGGCGAATCAGGTCTATCCCAAAACCATTGAAGCCCGCCTCGTGTCATTGCGGAATTTGTTTATTGATTTTCAGCAGGCGCTGCCGTTGTCTGAACAGCGGCGCCGGTTGCAGGCTGCCGCACTGATTGTCACGTCGCTCCGCGGCGCTGCCTCGGCGTTGCCGGCGCCAGCGGTTGAGGAACCGGGACCGGTCGATCACGGACCTCGTTCGGATGAGCCAGAGCGGAACGGTCTCTGGAGTGTGCCCATCCGTTTTGCAAAGGGGGTCGGGCCAGCGCGCACCGCATTGTTGCGGCGATTGAACGTAGAGACGGTCGAGGACGTGCTGTGGACGGTGCCGTGGCGGTATGAGGACCGTTCGGTGATGACTCCCATCGGCAATCTTGTCCCCGGCATGTCCGCCTCCATTTGCGGGATCGTCAGAAAATGTGAAGCCAAGCGTGCAAAGAATCGGCGTTTCCGCGTGCTCGACGTCGGCGTCGAAGATCAGACCGGCCGGATGCAGATCGTTTTCTTCAATCAACCATATTTGGAAGAGGTGCTCAGCATTGGAAAGCATGTGATGATGAGTGGGCGTGTGGTCGCCGGACGTCAGGGCTGGATGGTGCCGCGAATGGACGTGGTGCAGTATGAAGTGATTGGAGAAGACGCGGAATCGACGCTGCATGTGGGGCGGATCGTCCCAATCTATCATGAAACGAAAGGATGGACGTCCCGCCAAATGCGGGTGCTGCAGAAAAGCCTGTTGCATGCCCATGCGAGGGAGTTGCATGACCAGCTGCCGGTACCGATTCGGGCTCGTCAGCGGCTGATTCCGATTCACGAAGCGCTGCAGGATGTCCACTTTCCTAAGGCCGGAACCGATGGCCGGCTGCTGGAGCAAGGCAAGACGCCGGCGCATCGGCGGTTGGCGTTCGAAGAGCTGTTTTTGCTCCAGATGGCATTGGCGACCAGGCAACGGTCCGTTCAGAGCGAGCCGAAAAGGCTGCGGTTTAATCCACGGACCTCTCTTTTGGAAAAATTGGGGCGGTTGTTGCCGTTCCGTCTCACAGTCTCTCAGGATCGGGTGATTCGAGAAATCCTTCGCGACATGCTGTCGCCCAGGCCTATGAATCGGCTTGTCCAAGGCGATGTGGGATCCGGGAAAACCGCCGTCGCCCTCCATGCGATTGTCATGGCCTGCGGGTCCGGCTATCAGGCGGCGCTGATGGCGCCAACGGAAATTCTCGCGGAGCAGCATTATCGAAACTTATCTGGGATATGTGAGGGCTTGGGGTTGAAGGCGGCGTTGCTGAGGGGAGGAGACAAGGCGTCAACCAAGAAAACGCAGATGTCTCAGTTGGCAGCCGGCGAGGTTCATGTGGCCATTGGGACGCATGCGTTGATTCAAAAAGGCGTGATGTTCAAGGACTTGGGGTTGGCCGTCGTCGATGAGCAACACAAGTTCGGCGTGCTGCAGCGGAAGACGCTGATCGACAAGGGGTATCAGCCGGACATGCTGGTGTTGACCGCCACACCGATTCCTCGAACGTTGGCCATGACGGTGTACGGCGATCTGGACGTGTCGGTCATCGACGAACTGCCGCCAGGGAGAAAGCCGGTGAGGACGTTCCTTTTTGCCGAGGCGCAACGGCGGCGCGCCTACCAGATTCTCCGCGATGAATTGCGCAGCGGGCGGCAGGCCTATGTGATCTATCCGCTGATCGAGGAGTCGGAAAAGTCGGATCTTCAGGCGGCGATCCAGGGAGCAGAACAGCTGCAACAGGGAGAGCTGGCCGAGTTCCGTGTCGGCCTGTTGCATGGGCGGATGAAGGCTGCAGAGAAGGAATCGATGATGGCCGATTTTAAGGCCGGGGTTGTCCAGGTCCTCGTTGCGACGACGGTGGTGGAAGTCGGTGTTGATGTGCCCAATGCGACCGTGATGCTGATTGAACATGCCGAGCGATTTGGGCTGGCACAATTGCATCAGTTGCGAGGCCGGGTGGGACGCGGCAGTCACCAATCCTACTGTCTCCTGATGGCGGCCGGTGTGGGGCGCGGAGGAACCCGCCGTGGGCGACTGGAGTTCGGCGGGGAGGCAGCAGACGCGCTGTCTTCAGCGAGAGAGCGGCTGGAGGCACTGGTGCGATCGAACGATGGGTTTGTGATTGCGGAGGAGGATCTGCGGATCAGAGGGCCGGGAGAGTTCTTTGGATTCCGCCAATGGGGCATGCCAGAGTTCCGCGTCGCCAACCTTGTGCGCGATGCGGAGTTGTTGCAGCAGGCCAGGCTGGAGGCGTTTTCCTTACTGAAACAGGATCCTGGCCTTAAGGCGGCGGCGCATCAGGGGTTGCGGGACGCGATGTTGCGGAAGTGGAAAGAAAAGTTGGAGCTGGGTTCAATCAGTTGAAAGAGCTGACAAGCACGTAGGCTGACAGGCGTGCAAGTGACAGGTTGAACAAATTGGTGTTCCGGATGTCAGCGTGAGACCTGTCAGCCTGTTATTCAGAGGGTCCAATGGGCTTATTGCAGCGACTCAAAGACGATTTGCGGATCGGGCTCGCGACTTTGCGTTTCGGAACAGCTCATGCCGCCGAACGAGCGCTGGAAGAGACGGAACTCCTTCGAATGCGATTGGAACTCCGCAAGCTCGACCAGCGGTTATCCGATCTTTACAAAGATGTCGGTGAGCGGGCCGTTGAGATGAAAGAACAGGGAGAGACGGCTGAACGGGTTCTGTACGATGCCGAGATCGGTCGATTGGTACGTGAGGTCCAAACGCTCAAGGAGTCCCGCAAAAAACTGGAAGGCGAGATGGAGGACATCAAAAACGAAGAATGAACGTATCGCCTCCCTCCATCCTCCGCCTCGCCGGCATCGACATCGGCACGTTGACCTGCCGTCTGCTCATCGCCGATCTGACCTCGGGACATCCACTCACAGAGCTGCAATCCGATCGGCGTATCCTCAGGTTGGGCGAGGGAGTCGATCGCGACAAGCGCTTGAATGATGCGGCCATGCAACGCGTCATTGCCTGTCTCAAGGAATGGCGGAGCGTGATTGAACGCCATCGGGTCAGTGCGTGCGCGGTCGTGGCGACGAGTGCCGTGCGCGACGCCAGTAATCGACAGGCGTTTTTGGATCGCGTCACGTACGAAACAGGTTTCAACGTCGAGATCATCACGGGTGAGGAGGAGGCCAGGCGTACGCTCCTAGGCATTCGTTCCGGGCTTCCAGACGGAGTCAAGGACATTCTGGCCTTGGACATCGGCGGCGGCAGCACGGAATTCATTCTGGATCAGCCGGGCCATGAGCCGATCGTGCAGTCGATGAATATCGGCGTCGTCCGTCTCTGTGAGCGGCTCCTGCATCACGATCCGCCGACGGTAGAGGAAATCGAACAGGCCCGCGCCTGGGTGCGGCAAGAAACCGAACGGGCGATAGCCGCCATGCCGAGACCGGCCGGGCGCTCCTGCGTCGGCACGGCCGGCACGATCACGTCATTAGCTGCGATGGCGCAGCAACTGCCTGCCTACGAACCGGCCCGCATTCACAACTGCCGGCTGACGATCGAGACGATTCGCGAGTTAGAGGAACAATTGCTCAGTCGCACGAAAGCCGAGCGAGTCGGGTTGCCTGGATTGGAAAAAAACCGCGAAGAAGTCATCGCCGCCGGGGCCATCATCGTTCGCACCATCATGGACACGCTGGGTGAAGAGGAATGTCTGGTGAGCGATTTGGGGTTGCGGGAAGGGGTGTTGATCGATCTGGCGAGGCGTCTTAGCATTGGGACGTAAAATCGGCTGTGCCCAATATGTTGCTCTATTTCTGCGAATACCACCGATCGCCTTTGTTTCCCGTGAACTGAGCCTTCGGCGCGCCGCCGTGGTTTCCAGGAGTAGGCCTTTGAAGTGGAGCAGGCCGAATAGAGGGGGCGGCTAGGTCGTGGTGGTGGAACCGCACCTGTGCTTTCTCTTTCGGGCCGCGTTGACTATAATGGCGTCACTGGAGCGGTGATCCAATGAGTCCAATTCATAAGCAGCTTGTGACCGATGCCGAGGGCCGCCCTGTCAGCGTTCTTATTCCCTATGAGGAATGGCTACGCATCGAACGACAGTTGGGGACTACGGCTGAAGGTACTGGGACCCAACAGATCCGAAGGCATGAGGGCGCTATCCACTTATCGGAAGATCCGGTGGCCTACCAACGCCGCTTGCGCGATGAGTGGTCGTGACGGTGGCTCACTTCGTTCTCGATACCAATGTCATCTTGTATTTTCTCGGCGGCCGTCTTGCCGAGCCTTTTCCCTCCGGCACCCATACCATTTCGGTGATTTCAGAGTTGGAACTTTTGGCTTATCCCGGCTTGGTTTCTTCAGAGGAGCAGAGGGTTCGAGCATTCCTTGCGGACGTTGCTGTTACAGACCTGACTCAGACCATTAAGCATCACGCGGTGGATCTTCGGAAACGATACGGTCTCAAACTCCCGGATGCGATTGTTGCGGCAACGGCAGTGGCTTTGAAGGCAACCCTCTTAACGAACGATCAGCGTCTGTTGACGTTGACAGATGTCCCAACGCAGACACTTCGCGTCAAAGCCCAAACCTGATTTCTGCTTTTGACTGCAGTAGCTGGAAATCTTTGAGTGCGCGGTCAGCGAGCACAGGGAACTACCCGGGCCACCCTCAGCCTCTCACTTCTGCGAATACCACCGGTAGCCTTTGTTCTCCGTGAACTGGGCTTTCGGCGCGCCGCCGGGTTTTTCCAAGAGCAGCACCTTGAAATCCAGCAGGCCGAACCAGGCCGGGTCGGCCACGTCGTGATAATGACAGCCGTGTAGCCGAGGCAGCAGGTCGCCAAGTGCCTGTTGTAACTCTTTCTCGGTATAGGCGCGGATCGCAAAGGGCTTGTGCATGGCCTGGCAGAACCGTTGAATGGTATAGGCGGCGCCGGTACAGAGCACCTTGGTGTCCGGCTTCATCGCCAGAAATTGAGGGAGCGGCAGATAGCGTTCCTGAAAGCCCAGCCAACGGACCGCTTGGCGGAGGTGGCTGTATTGCACCTCATATTCCGTATGGCCGGGGAGCTTCACCGGCGCGGGCCATCCGTCTTCGATCCCGAATTCCGTGAGGAAGGCATGCCCGCCAGGTTTTAAGACCCGCCACAATTCTGCCACGAATCGGATCGGCCCCAGGTTAAAGATGACATCGTCGGGGGTAGTTGCGTCGATCGGAAGCCTCAGACGTCTGATCCAATCCAAGGCGTCCTGGTGCTGCTCCGTCTCGCCTTTGTTGGTCAGCAATTCCTGCCTGGTGAGTTTCACCGGCGTCATGTCGGCCATATTTTCGTTGTCGATGACGAGATCGACGGAGTTGTCTTGGAAGGGGAGCGCTTCGGCGTTGGCTCTGGTACCGATTCCGCCCCAGCCGCCTTCTTTGGCCCGCTTCGTCTGAAGTTTCAGGAAGGGGTGGGTAATGTCGAGGGAGATGTAGGTGATCGATTGGCGTTCGAACGGCAAGAGTTCCTTGCCCAGTTCGCGGGCGACGTAACCCAATCCGCCGCCGACCTCCAGCATGACTCGCGGTTTGGGATTGAACCAGCCGAGCTTGCGGAGTTGCCGCATCAGGAGCCGGCCATAGGTCAGATTGTGCAGGGCGTCGGTCGGCTCGCGGAACAGGTGGGAGACGGTGGTCTCAATCACATCGAAGTGTTCGTCGTCTTCGGGACTGCGTGTCAGCTCATGGACGTGAAACTCTTCCAAATGGTGCTCGCCCTCGAACCCGTCTTGCCCAGACCAGCCCTCCCGGATCTGTTGAAGCAGGAGATCCCACTTGGCTGTGTGTCGATGGCCCCCAGGCGGCTCGGTGCCGTAGTAGCAGAGGGAATAGTGAGGGGTGGCCCAGCGCTCAAGATGCCAGCGGCCCGGTTGGCCGTCCGGGCCACAGATGGTGTCTCCGTATCGTTCCAGCAACACGGCGACCGTGGTGTGTCCGTTCATGGCACGGAGCATCTCCACGCCGGTCATGTTGAGCCGTACCAACGGGAGCGAATCATCGAGCGGAGCGAACCAGTACTCATCGTCAGCCTGTTGGTAGGTGACGAGATCGGGAATGCGCCAGGCAAGCAGATTCAGTGCCGGTCCGGTGAGGTCTAACGGTTCTTGGGGGGCCACGACGGGTTTCATAAGGCTGGCTGTGCTGGGTATTCGCAGACTACAAGACCGGTCGGCAGTTCTGCAAGGCGGGACAGCTTACAGTTGCGATGGAGCCGGTGGACTATCCGTGACGACCAACATGCCTCGCATGATGGGATGAATCCGGCAGTGGTAGGCGTAACGGCCCGCCGGTAAACCCGGAATGGTGAATTGGGATCCTGGTGGAACTGTTCCCGAGTCGAAGAGACAGGCGGTCCCCTCCTCCAGACAGCCGACGTGCGTGACGGTGTGATGAGTTGGTGTGGGATTGTCCCAGCGGACGGGATGGCCGCTGGCCACGGTGGCAGTAACCGGCACGTAATAGGGCGAGCCGTCTTCCATGAGGATCTGCGTTGAGAGCGATGCGCCTGTGGCCGGCCAACTTACGGCGGTCCCAACCCAGACTGCTAATGACATGATGAATAACCGGTTCATGTGTGGTCTCTCGAAAAGCCGATCAGTCAGGCCATCTTAGCATGATGGGAGCTGGAATTTTCTCTGGTGCAGGGGGTGCCGTTCAGGCATTCGGGGCCCCAGCAGGGGCAACAATGAGGTGGTTGCAAGAGCCTATTCGTTCATGCTAGATGGTGGCCCACAAATTCGTGAGCGGACGGCCGCAACGACCAAGAGGAGGACGGCGAATGGCAAAAAAGAAGAAGGCCGCAACTAAAACAAAGAAGAAAACCTCGGGGCCATCTAAAAAACAGGCCGTCAAGAAATCAGCCAAGAAGCCAGCCAAGAAATCACCTAAGAAAGGCGCGGCGGTCAAGAAGAAGGCTGTCAAGAAAGCGGCCGTCAAGAAAACGGTCAAGACACCTGCACAGACACCAGTCGCTCCGAAGCCAGCAGCGGTTCGTCCCCCTTCGGTGAGAGCCGCCGCTCAGGAAGAAACGATGCCTCGGAAGGCGGCTGCGCCCGTTGCGCCAAGGGAAACGGATCTTGATGACGAAGAGATGGCCCAAGAGGAATTGGACATGGAGGGCGATCTCGATGAGGATGTCCAAGAAGAGTTGGACCTCGATGACGACGACGACGGGGATGATCTTATCGAAAAGTCCGAGGAGCTTCTGGACGACGGCGACGATTATCGGAACAATTGATCTCAAACGGCGCACTGCCGATGAACGGTCCACATGAGAGCCGTGCCCGTTCCCGGGATGGAACGAGTACACGCCTTCCTTCCACACTCCATTGTATCGTCTCTTCCGTGGCTGGTGTTCTTGCTATACAGGCCCGCATGACTCCGTAGTGATGGGCGCTGAGGCTACGGCCCATTCGTTCTTCTGCTTCTTGCGATCCGCGCTTGCCTTCCTCACGGGCGATTCGTATAACGGCATCTGTGACACACTGTACGCGACATTATCGGAGCGTGTGGGTTCTGGCTCTGTGGCTTGGCTGGATCCTTGTTGCATGGGTTGCAGATGGCCATGCAGCTTGTCAGGTTGAAGGGTCGCTCAGCAAAGCCGGAGGTGCGCTGGTCAAGAAACTTTCGTCCGATTGTTCGCAGGCGGAACGGGAGCTTCATGCAGTCGATGGCGCGAGTATTCTAGAATCGCTCAAGACTGGGCAGCCCGTTGATCTGACCGGCGTCATTGTTCGCGGCGATGTGGATTTCGGCCGGTTGTCGGTACAAACGGTTGGAGGAGGTACCCGCATCAGGTCTGACCAGCCGGAACAGACCGGCACAGAGGAGGTACGTCTGGTTCGGGGCCCGGTGACGATCCGCGAGTCCGTCGTATTAGGCCCATTGCGGCATCGGTCGTCCACCGGGACACTTCAGTTCGAGGGGCCCGTCGACTTTCATGGAACGACGTTCAAAGATGGTGTCGATCTGTCACGGTCTTTGTTCCAGGGATCGGTCGAGCTCACCGAGGCGGTGTTTCAGAAGGAAGCGTACTTTGTGCAGGGGCGATTCATGGAAGGGCTGAGATGTCAGGGAACGAAGTTTGGGCCGCATACACGATTTCACCGATCCAGGTTTCACGGGGCGGTCGATTGCACGGGCGCACTCTTCGACGGTATGGCAGAGTGGCTCGAGGTGACATTCGAACAGCCGGCTGTATTTGAACGAGCTCGGTTCGGGTCCGGCACCGGGTTTTCCGGGAGCCAGTTTAGGAGACCGGTTGCTTTTCTTGATACCATTTTCAGCCGGGACTCGTTCTTTACATTTTCGGTGTTTGAAGAAGCCGCAGTGTTTGCCGGCGCCCAGTTCTTGGGTCCCGTGGATTTTTCCGATGCGGACTTCAAGAAGCCGGACGATCTGGCTCGGGCGCGGTTCGATCAGCCGCCGATGCTTACCCGAACCAGACGAGTCATTCAAGAGCAGCCGGCGGACGATCTGTCGACGTATCTCAGACGATACGGACTGACCGCCTTGCTCCTTCTCGTCTCGGCTGGGCTTGTCGGCTATATCTTAAAAAGCAAGTAGCACTGTCTGCATTCCCCTACATATAGAATTGTGGCTTGCCGGTCACCCCAATAAGTTGGTATAACCAGCGCCATGGATCCTCAGGTCGAAGGCTACGAACAGACCGAATTGCCCTACCAGGTTCGCATCGAGAACTTCGAGGGACCACTGGATCTTTTGCTCCATCTGATCAAGAAAAACGAGATCAATATCTACGATATTCCGGTCGCCCTCATCGCCAACCAGTACTTGGAGTACATCGAGGCGATGAAGAACCTCAATCTCAACGTCGCCGGAGATTTTCTGGTCATGGCGGCGACGCTGCTCCAAATCAAATCCAAAATGCTCCTGCCCCCCGATGAAGCGGTGCAGGACGAGGAAGACGGGCCTGATCCCCGGGAGGAACTCGTTCGGCGCTTGTTGGAGTACAAGGCGTATAAGGAAGCGGCGCGCCAGCTCGATGGGCAGGAACAGCTGTGGCGTGAAATGTTCAGCCGTGAGCAGGCGGCGCCGGAGCCGATCAGCACTGAGGAGATGCCGTTGGAGCATGTCTCGTTGTTCGACCTGGTGGATGCACTCCAGGGCATTCTTGATCGCAACCCCGGGAAGCGCCTTATCGAGATCATTCCCGACAACCTGACGGTTCGTGAACGGATGAATGTCATTCTTGAACTGCTTGAAGGCAAAGACTCAGTGTCGTTTGTCGATCTGTTTGAGCCGGCCAGCCACCGGCTGATCGTCATCGTGACGTTCTTGGCGATGCTGGAATTGATCCGCCTTCGTGTGGCGCGGGTGTTTCAGGCGGAGACGTTCGGCCCGATCCTCGTCTCTCGGGCGTTTTCGTTGGTCCCCGACCCTGCCGAACTCGATGAGGCTGATGTGGAATGGAGAGGAACATGATCACAGTCGCAGATGAAATGAACGGAGCATCGACCCAGCTGGACATGGAGACGCCGGGTTCCCTGTCGAACGGCCATCCGGCCCCTGTTGAATCAGTCGAACCCTCTGGGCACGATGACACTGCGGCACAGGCGGTCGCAGCCCGGGAGTTAAAGGCCATTGTGGAGTCGTTGTTGTTCGTGTCATCGGAGCCGTTGTCCGTGCAACGGCTTTTGGCGGTGATCGGTGACGTGACGAAGGCCGAAGTGACGCAAGCACTGCGGAGCCTCGGTGAGGAATTGGAGCAGGAAGGCCGCGGCCTTCGCCTGGCGGAAGTCGCCGGTGGGTTTCGGCTATTGACGAAACAGGAGTATGCCGGCTGGATCAAGCGACTGGATAAATCGAAATCGACGGCGAAGCTCTCACGCTCGGCGCTCGAATCGCTCGCGATTATTGCTTACAAGCAGCCGATTGTCCGTTCCGAAATCGAAGAAATTCGCGGAGTCGAAACGTCGGGAGTGGTGCGGACGCTCTTGGAGCGGAAGCTGGTGCGGATTGTCGGCCGCAAGGAAGTGCCGGGGCGTCCGATCATGTATGGGACCACGAAATATTTTCTTGAACATTTTGGGCTCAATGATCTGTCGCAACTGCCGCCGCTCCGGGAATTCAAGGAACTGGGCGAATCGGAGCAGGCCATGTTGCCGATGGACGACGGTGAGCGGCTCACGACCAATGGCATCGTCGAAGAGGCCGCTCTCCCGGTTACGCAGGTTGTGTTCGAACAAAGAGCCGAATCATCAGAGGGGGCGGATGAAGCGGGCGGCTCCCTTTTGGTAGGTTCCGATACGTCCCTCCTCGACGAGCCGGTCCAGCAAGTCTAACTCGCGGTGTTCAGCGAGGTTTGTCTAGCTGGTTCATAATGTAGCCCGTGCCGTTCCTTGACTCTCTTTCCGGCGCTTTGCTAGACTCCACAATCCGAGCCTAACTCCTTGAAACATCCATAATTTCTTGCGATCGGTCATCTCTAGCAACACGAGGCACCCGCTGTGATGAAGGCCTGGCTGTTTGACGAATTTTTCCGGTTCACGCATGGGCGGCTCTCCATTGAAGGCATTCAGGGTGAGTGGGGGAGCGGCGATTCGGTCGCGGAGGAGGACGAGCTGCCGTCCGCGCCGGCGAATGTCCATGCGAAAGCGGGCAATGGGCGCATCACGATTACGTGGGATCCGGTGCCGGAGGCCATGTATTACAACCTCTACTTCCAGACCACCAAGGGCGTCCAGATCAAATTTTCTGAACTGACCCGCCCCATCGCCAGCGCGGATGATTTCAAAACTGTCATCGGTGTGAAGAAAGACAAGGCAACGTGCCTGGAAGGTGCCACAAGCCCGTTCGTGCATGACGATCTGGCCAATGGCACCTGTTATCACTATGTCGTCACAGTGGTCACGCCGAAAGGCGAGAGCCTGGAATCGCAGGAAGTCATGGCGATTCCCTCCCCCTATTTGTTGGCGATGGTGATCGGCCAAGAAGGTGTGGGTGATGGAGAATTCAGTTCGCCCACCGGCATCGCACTCGACAAGGACGGCAATCTCTACGTGGCGGATACCGACAACCATTCGATTCAAAAGTTTGATAAGGCGGGAAAGTTTCTCGCCCGTTGGGGAAGCGAGCCCGGTTCGCAAGAGGGACAGTTTTACTATCCGCGTGGGTTGGCGGTCGGGCCAGACGATGTGGTGTACGTTGCGGACAGTGGCAACAACCGCGTCCAGAAGTTCGATCTGGAAGGGAACGTGCAAAAAGCCTGGGGCAAGTTCGGATTTGCCTGGCGCGGCGCCGACATGGGCAAGTTCGATGTGCCGTGGGGGCTGGCTACGGACCAAGAAGGCAACGTCTATGTCTCCGATACGAGCAACGCCCGGATTCAGAAGTTCCAGTCCGACGGACAACCGCTCTTGAAATGGGGCCGCGACGGCAGTTTCGACGGCGCATTCTTCTTCCCGCGCGGCGTGGCGGTCGATTTTGTCGGGAACATCTACGTGGCTGACGAAAGCAATAATCGCATCCAGAAGTTTGATCCACGCGGGAGTTTCTTGACCAAGTGGGGGCGTGAAGGCAGCGGGCCTGGACAGTTCAAGTCTCCTTGGGGCATTGCCTGCGACGCGCTGGGCAACGTCTATGTGGTCGATAGCGGGAACCATCGGGTGCAAAAGTTTGACGGCAACGGGACCTTCCTGTGTGCCTTCGGCAATCGCGGCAAGACGGACGCACAGGTGAATTTCCCTTATGGAATTGCCGTGGACAAGCAGGGCTGTGTGTTTGTCGTCGACAGCGGCAACGGCCGGGTGCTCAAGTACGTGCCGACCGAAGAAGAACAAAACCGCGGTAAGCAGGAGCCGGCTCAGGCCCACATGGAAGGTGGCGCGCAGCCGCCCCGGTCGGTGGCGGTGAAGGCCGGTGATACGGAAGTGTTTCTGAGCTGGATGGATGTGCCGGGAGCCGTCTCGTATAACCTCTATTTCAGTACGGCGCCACAACTGACTCCTCAAGGCGCGACCAAGATCGAAGGCGTGACCAATCCCTATACCCACACGGGGCTGACCAACGACACGCCATATTTTTACGCAATCACGGCGTCATTCGAAGACGAGACGGAGAGCGGCTTGTCGGAGGAAGTCACGGCAATGCCGGTGCTCATCGACATCACGGCGCCGCAAAACCCGTATGCCGTCATCAACCATGGCGCGTTCATGACGAATTCGCCTGAGGTCGTGGTCACGGTTTCGGCCAACGACGTGGATACGGGCGTGGCCGCATACTTCGTGTCGGAGAGCCCGTTGACGCCGATGGCCGGCACGCCCGGCTGGGTCGAGGTGACACCGGCGTTGAAGTTCGGCGCGACGGTCCCCTTCATCCTGTCGCCGGGCGACGGGCAGAAAACTATTTATGCCTGGTTCAAGGACGTCGGCAACAACGTGTCCACACCCGCCGGCGCCACGATTCTGGTCAATACCTCCGGGTATCTCTGCGTCGCGAAGTGGGGCAAGCCGGGCCGGGGCGCGTCGTTGCTGCATGGCGGCGAGTTCATGGCGCCGATGTACGGCCTGTGCATCGATCAACAGGGGGCGTTGTTTGTCACGGACAACGGCAATAATCGCATTCAGAAGTTCGATCACGCCGGCAACTTCATTATCCTGTGGGGCAACTTCGGCGCGGCGAACGCGAACTTCCACAATCCCACCGGGATCGCCTGCGACGGCAAGGGCGATGTGTGGGTGGTGGATACGAACAACCATCGTGTGCAGAAGTTCGACGGCAAACTGGGCGGCTATCTGATGAAATTCGGTTCGCGCGGCAATGGTGAGGGCCAGTTCAATGCGCCCTGGGGCATCGCGATCGACCGGGTGCGCGGCTTTGTCTATGTAGTCGACAGTGCGAATTTCCGTGTGCAGAAGTTCGACATGAGCGGCGAGTTCATCATGGCCTGGGGCAGTTTCGGGAACGGCGACGGGCAGTTTTATTTTCCGCGCGGGATTGCCGTGGACCAGAGCGACGGGTCGGTCTATGTGGTGGATATGGGCAATCACCGTATCCAAAAATTCGACACCAGTACGAACGTGCTTCCGCAGCTGCTCACCAAATGGGGCGGCAGTGCGGAGGCCGGCCATGCCAGCAGTCCGCTCGCACAGGAGGCGGGACAGCTCCGTTCTCCATGGGGGATCGCCGTGGACGGCGCCGGTGACGTGTATGTGTCGGATACGGGCAACCACCGCATCGAGAAATTCGACCGGGAAGGCAACTTTATTTCGCAATGGGGCGGGTTCGGGAACGGCGACGGCCAGTTCAATTTCCCCTACGGGATCACCGTGGATACGAAGGGTAGTGTGTTCATCGTCGATAGCGGGAACACGCGCGTGCAGCAATTCATGCCGGCTGACGAGGGCAGCGAGCGGTTGCAGGAAGAGGCTGAGGCGGTCGCTGAGTTGACGCGAGTGCCAGAAAGTCTCAAGGCGTAAGGGGAGGCATCATGTTGGACAAAGAGCCGAGACAAGGATTGACCTTCGACGACGTGGTGCTTGTGCCGGCCAAGTCACAGGTGCTGCCGAACGAGGTCCAAACCGGCACCTTCGTGTCGCGCAATATTCGCATCAACATTCCGCTGGTGAGCGCGGCGATGGATACGGTGACCGAAGCGCGGTTGGCCATTGCCATGGCGCGCGAAGGTGGGATCGGGATTGTTCACCGAGTGTTGTCGCCGGCTGATCAGGCCATGGAAGTCGATAAAGTCAAGAAGTCGGAAAGCGGCATGATTCTCGATCCGGTGACGATATCGCCGGACCAAACGATTCGCGACGCGCACAATCTCATGGCGAAGTACCGGATTTCCGGTATACCCGTGACCAAGGGGCGCAAGCTTGTGGGCATTCTCACAAACCGCGACTTGCGCTTCGAAAACCGCATGGACCTCAAAGTGTCCCAGGTGATGAAGCGGGAAAAGCTGGTCACGGCTCCGGAAGGCACCAGTCTGGAGAAAGCGCGGGAAATCCTGCATGAGCATCGCATTGAAAAGCTGCCGGTGGTGAACAAGCAGTTCGAGCTGAAGGGGCTCATCACGATCAAGGATATCGAAAAGCGTATCAAGTACCCGAATGCCTGCAAGGATGCACATGGCCGGCTGCGGGTCGGGGCGGCGGTCGGCGTTGGGCCGGACACCGAAGAGCGGGTGCAGTTGCTCAAGAAATCCGGCGTGGATCTGATGGTCGTCGATACGGCGCACGGTCATTCACAAGCGGTCTTGGATACCGTGAGGATGATTAAAAAGCAGCACCCGGAGGTCGAGCTGATTGCCGGGAATATCGGCACGGCCGAGGCGGCCAAGGATCTGCTCAAGATGGGTGTCGATGCGGTGAAGGTCGGAGTGGGGCCCGGATCGATCTGCACCACGCGGATTGTGTCCGGGGCCGGGATGCCCCAGCTGACGGCAATTGCCGATTGCGCCAAGGTGCTGAGCGGCAGCGGTGTGCCGGTGATCGCCGACGGCGGCATCAAGTTTTCGGGAGACATCACCAAAGCGCTGGCGGCCGGGGCATCAGCGGTTATGCTTGGAGGGTTGCTGGCCGGCACCGAGGAGTCGCCTGGGGAAACCGTCCTGTACCAGGCCAGAACGTATAAGGTCTATCGCGGGATGGGTTCGATCGGCGCCATGGAACGCGGGGGCGGAGATCGCTACGGACAAGGAGGACGGGCGGCTCAGAAGTTGGTGCCCGAGGGGATTGAAGGGCGCGTGCCGTATAAAGGTCCGTTGGCTGCCGTGGTCTATCAGCTGGTCGGCGGGGTCAAGTCAGGGATGGGGTATTGCGGGTGCAAGACGATCACCGATCTGCAAGAGAACGCCATATTTATCCGTCAAACGGTGGCGGGCCTTCGGGAAAGCCACGTGCACGACGTCATCATTACCAAGGAAGCGCCGAACTACCGGATGGATTGGGAGTGACTCACGTAAAAGGTGAAGAGTAAAACGTGACATGTTATCTGCGAACTATTCGTAGGTCTTCCTCGTCTGACCTCTAACGTCTTACTTTTCACGCTGCAATGGAACTTTGGCACGATAGAATTCTGGTCCTCGATTTTGGGTCGCAGTATACCCAGCTGATCGCCCGCCGCATTCGCGAAGCGCAGGTCTATTCCCAAATTCTTCCGTGCACAGTTCCGCTGGCCACGGTCTTGGCCTACCGTCCCCGGGGGATCGTGCTCTCAGGGGGACCGTCGAGCGTCTACGAGAAGAAAGCGCCGACCATAGCCAAAGAGCTGTTCGATCAAGGCATTCCGATTCTCGGCATCTGCTACGGCATGCAGCTGGTGACACATCTCTCTGGTGGGGACGTTGCCAAGTCTGCGCACCGGGAATTCGGCCGGGCTGAACTCAAGATCGACGACGCCGAAGATCTGTTCAAGGGCATCGGGCAAAGCGGCACGACCACCGTGTGGATGTCGCACGGCGACCGGATCGAACGCATGCCGCCGGGATTCCGGTCCATCGCGCATACGGATAATTCGCCGATCGCGGCGATGAAGCGGGCCGACAGTAAGCGGCGGATCTACTGTCTGCAATTCCACCCCGAAGTGGCCCACACGCCGGAAGGGGCCACAATCCTCCGCAACTTTGTCTATGAGATCTGCGGCTGCAAGCCGACGTGGACGATGCAGTCATATGTCGAGACGGCCGTGAAGCAGATTCGTGAGCAGGTGGGCAAAGATCGGGTGATCTGTGCATTGAGCGGCGGGGTCGATTCCTCGGTCGCGGCGGCACTCACGCATCGTGCAATCGGCGACCAATTGACCTGCATCTTTGTCGACAATGGTGTATTGCGCGCGGGTGAGCGGGAGCAGGTGCAGAAGACATTCTCGTCTCAGCTGCACCTCAATCTCCGCACCCTTGATGCCACGAAGTCGTTTCTGGCCGGTCTCAAGAATGTGACGGACCCGGAGCGAAAGCGCAAGATCATCGGTCGGCAGTTCATCAAGCATTTTGAAGTCGAGTCAAAAAAGTTGAAAGGTGTGAAGTATTTGGTTCAGGGCACTCTGTATCCGGACGTGATCGAAAGCGTGAGTTTCAAAGGCCCGTCGGCGACGATCAAAACGCATCATAACGTCGGTGGGTTGCCGGCTCGCATGAAGTTGAAGTTAATCGAACCGCTGCGCGAGCTCTTCAAAGACGAAGTGCGGGTGCTGGGGAAAGAACTCGGTTTGCCTGACGAAATCATTTGGCGGCAGCCCTTTCCCGGTCCAGGCCTCGCGATCCGCGTGTTGGGCGCGGTGACTCCGGAGCGATTGGCGATTTTGCGCGCGGCGGAAACCATCGTGGATCAAGAAATTCGCGGCGCGGGACTCTATCGGGACATCTGGCAAGCCTTTGCGGTGCTGTTGCCGATTCGGACGGTCGGCGTCATGGGGGATCAGCGGACCTACGAGCATGTCCTTGCGATTCGTGCCGTCACGAGCGTGGACGGCATGACCGCCGATTGGGCGAAGATTCCCAACGAGGTCTTGGGCCGAATGTCCAGCCGGATCATCAACGAAGTGAAGGGTGTGAACCGAGTGGTGTATGACATCAGCTCGAAACCGCCCTCCACGATCGAGTGGGAATAGGATGGCCGGAAGCAGTCCCACTGCCTCTTGTGCTCGCCCAGCGCGCACGGGGAATCCACAAGAGACTCTTCAGTGGGCCGTGCTCGCTGGATGCGCGCAGTAAGAGCCAGTAGGACTGCTTCCAGCTTTGAGAGAGGGAAGAGACGGCGGATGGAAGTAAGATTGCAAAAGTTGATTGCCGGGACCGGGATCGCGTCGCGCCGGAAGGCGGAACAGCTGATTGCCGCGGGGCGGGTGACGGTCAATGGCAAGGTCGTGACGGAATTGGGGACGAAGGTCGATCCGGGTCGCGACCACGTCAAGGTAGATGGGAAACATCTGACCGCCGCGCAGCCGTTTGTCTATCTGATGTTGAATAAGCCGAAGCATGTGATGTCCACGTTGAACGATCCGGGGGGGCGGCCAACCGTCAAGGATTTTCTGCGCGGGGTGTCCGTCCGGGTGTTTCCCGTCGGCCGGCTGGACTTCGACAGTGAAGGCTTGATGCTGCTAACGAATAACGGAGATCTCGCACAAGCGCTGTTGCATCCCCGCTATCACGTGCCCAAGACGTATCTGATCAAGGTCAAGGGCATCTTGACGGATGAAGAAATTGGGCAACTGGAACGCGGGGTGAGGCTCGAAGATGGGCTGACGAGTCCGGCACAGGTGAAGAAAGTCAGCAAGGCGGAGGCGAATTCGTGGCTGGAAGTCACGATTCGCGAAGGGCGTAAACATCAAGTGAAGCGGATGCTGGAGTCGGTTGGCCATCCGGTGATTCGCTTGACCAGGGTCAAGATGGGATCGTTGGTGCTGGGACGGCTGGAGCCGGGGGAGTTTCGGTTCTTGACCGACCGGGAAGCCAATGCCTTGCGGGAGTTGGTCGAGGAACGCGTCGACATGGTTGAGCGCGGGGAGCCACTTCCCGCCCGCCGGCGAAAGCCGGTACGGCGAGAAGGGTGGGCTCGTCCAAAGAAAGCGAAAGTAGCATAACGATGATACAGCGAACACATCGGTGCGGTGAGTTGGCCAAGCAGCACGTGGGGCAATCCGTCGTATTGAACGGCTGGGTGCAGCGGCGCCGGGATCATGGCGCCGTCATGTTTATCGATTTGCGCGATCGCACCGGCCTGACACAGGTGGTGTTCAACGCCGAGCGCAATGCCGCTGTCCACCGGGCCGCCCACACGTTGCGGAGCGAGTGTGTGGTGTCGATTGCCGGACAAGTCATGGCCCGCCCGGATGATTCCAGAAACCCCAACTTGCCGACCGGCGAGATCGAAGTGTTTGTGGACGCGGTGGAGATCTTAAACGAAGCCAAGACGCCGCCCTTTGTGATCGAAGATGAGGCCGAAGTGACCGAGGCCATTCGTCTGAAATACCGCTATCTCGATCTGCGGCGGCCCAAGATGCAGCGGTTGTTGGGCATGCGGCACGCCATTTCGCAAGCGGCTCGCAGTTTTCTCAATGCCGAGGGCTTTCTCGAAGTCGACACGCCGGTGTTGACCAAGAGCACGCCTGAGGGCGCACGGGACTACTTGGTGCCCAGCCGCGTGAACGCCGGCCAATTTTTCGCCCTGCCGCAATCCCCGCAGCTGTTCAAACAAGTGCTGATGGTGAGCGGCGTCGACCGGTACTATCAAATCGCCCGCTGCTTCCGTGACGAAGATCTCCGTAACGACCGCCAGCCGGAGTTTACCCAGATCGATCTCGAACTGTCGTTCGTCGATCGTCAACACGTCATGGCGCTGATGGAACGGATGATCGTCACCCTGTTCAAAGAAGCCGGTGCGGTGCAACTCCCGACGCCGTTTCCAAGGATGACCTATGCCGAGGCCATGGGTCGGTATGGATCGGATAAACCCGATCTGCGTTTCGACATGCCCCTTCATGATGTGACGGCATTTGGCGCGGCAAGCGACTTCAAAGTCTTCAAAGACGCGGCGACGAAGGGTGGAATCGTGAAGGCGCTGATCGTCAAGGGTGGCGCCACACTTTCCAGGACCAGAATTGATGCCTTGGGCGAAACGGCCAAGAGTTTCGGCGCCAAGGGGCTCGCCTGGCTCAAGATCACGGCTGAAGGCCAGTTGGAATCGGTCATCGCCAAATTCCTCGATGCCAAAGCGTTCGGCGCCGCGTTGCCGGAAGCTAAGCCGAGTGATCTTGTCCTGTTCGGCGCGGACAAGCCGGCGATTGTCCATGATGTATTGGGACGTATCAGGCTGCTGCTTGGCGAGGAATTGAACCTCATCGACAAGACGGCCTGGAAGCCACTCTGGGTGACGGAGTTTCCGTTGCTCGACTATTCGCCTGAAGAAAAGCGGTATGTGTTCATGCACAATCCTTTTGCCGCGCCGATGGACGAGGATTTGGCCCTGCTGGATTCCGATCCGCTCAAAGTACGGGCGAAGGCCTATGACATGGTGCTGAATGGCAGCGAAGTTGGCGGCGGGAGCATCCGCAACCATCGCAGCGAGATTCAGCTGAAGATTCTGGACCTGCTCGGCATCAACAAGGAACAAGCGCAGGCGAAGTTCGGCTTTTTGCTGGAGGCGCTGGACTATGGGGCGCCGCCGCACGGAGGGATTGCGTTCGGTCTGGATCGGCTCGTGATGCTGTTGGGCGGCGCCGATTCGATTCGAGACGTGATCGCATTCCCGAAGACCCAGCGGGCACAATGTCCGTTGACCGACGCCCCGTCGTCCGTCAGTGCCGATCAACTCAAGGAACTGCGCATCAAGCTGGATCTGGTCGAGTAGGGAGCGCCTCATCCCCATGGCCGGCAATACGTTCGGTAGAATTTTCACCGTCACTTCATTCGGAGAAAGCCATGGGCCGGCAATTGGTTGTGTCGTTGATGGATGCCCGCCTGGACTTGCGTTATCTGCCGAAGATATTCAAAAAGATCTCGATCGACGGAAGCCCGGTACGTCTCGCCACGTCACACAGCGACAGGAGTCAGACACTGTTGAAATTCTCTCTGGTGTATTTGAGGGAAAGACCACGGGCACGCCAATCGCATTACTGATTCGCAACGAGGATCAGCGCAGCCGCGATTACGGCAATTTGATCGATACCTTCCGGCCAGGGCACGCGGACTACACCTATTGGCAGAAGTACGGGATTCGCGATCACCGTGGCGGAGGTCGCGCCTCTGCGCGGGAGACCGCCGTGCGTGTGGCAGCCGCGGCCATTGCCAGAAAATGGTTGAGTGAGAAGTGTGGCGTCGTCATTCGTGGTTATCTCAGCCAGCTCGGACCGCATGAGCTGCCGTTCAAAACTTGGGAAGCCGTGAGGGAAAATCCATTTTTCTCTGCCGATCCGGATATCATTCCCAAACTGGAATCCTTCATGGATGAGCTGCGCAAGGCCGGCGATTCTGTCGGGGCCAAGATCACAACGGTGGCGGAGCATGTGCCGGTCGGATGGGGCGCGCCGGTCTATGCGAAACTGGATGCCGACGTGGCGGGTGCCATGATGAGTATCAATGCGGTGAAGGCGGTGGAGATTGGTTCGGGATTTGCCTCAGTGACTCAGCGTGGATCCGAACATGGCGACGAACTGACGCCGGAAGGGTTTCTCACCAACAACGCCGGTGGGATTCTCGGCGGCATCTCGACGGGGCAGGACATCGTCGTGACCATCGGGATCAAGCCCACGTCGAGCATCCGTATCCCACGCAAGTCGATCGATAAGCAGGGCCAGCCGGTCATGGTCGAAACCAACGGCCGTCACGATCCCTGCGTCGGCATCCGCGCCACGCCGATCGCCGAAGCCATGCTGGCACTCGTCCTCATGGACCATGCGCTGCTGCATCGCGCGCAGAATGCCGAGGTGACGACAAAAACACCGAAGATCTCCGCATCAGCTAAACGGACAAAGTCTCAAGGGAAGTTGAAGCCCGTCTCACAGCGCAATCCTGATCCTACCGAAGCGTAGCGCCAGATCGAATCGGCCAACCAATCCCTGGTATATGTTGTTGATCGAATAGACGATTGAACAACAATATACCGGTCGAGTTAGTTGGTCAGTGAGGTGCCGCCTGCAACTTGGCGAATGCCTCGCGTGCTTCGTTCACGATCATGTCTGGGGCTGTATCCGGACTGCCGGCGTCGAACGGCGGTTGCGGGTCATACTCGATCAAGAGTTGGGTGAGTTGCGCAGCGTCAGCGCCGAATTCTTCTGCCACCAATGTGAGGGCCATATCGATTCCAGACGAAACCCCGGCAGCAGTGAAGACCTTGCCATCGCGGACCACTCGTTCTTTTACCGGAGTTGCTCCAAACTGTTTGAGCACATCATGCGCGAGCCAGTGGGTGGTGGCTTTCAACCCTGTGAGCACACCAGCGGCGGCCAGGCCTAAGGCGCCCGTACAGACCGAGGTCGTCCACTTGGTGGTCTTGTGGACTTGGGCGATCCATTCGATGACTTTCGGGTCACCCATGATGGCTTTGGGATAGGCCGTTCCTGGCACGACGAGAATGTCGGGATGGGGAGTCTCATCCAGGCTATAGTCTGCCGTCAATCGAAGCTTGCCAAAATCTGTTTGCTTCACGCCCTTCTCACGGAGGTATCATCTTTAGGTGTGGAAATAGGATAACGGCGGCGTACCCTTTCGGTTGAACACTCAACCAACGCCTCGGTTACCGCCGAGGGGAAAGGATACGCCACCATGC
>Ga0194120_10002390_pt1 | contig 32390 bp, 46 predicted proteins | sample TA2MahCa65mmetaG_FD_148642 | JGI IMG/M metagenome (GOLD analysis project Ga0194120, IMG submission 148642) | Freshwater microbial communities from Lake Tanganyika, Tanzania - TA2015019 Mahale Deep Cast 65m | ecosystem: Environmental > Aquatic > Freshwater > Lake | place: Tanzania: Lake... | reverse complement strand
CAAACTTGAAGCACTTGGACTTACCACAGATGACCTTAAAGCACTAGGGCTTGGGGGCAACTAGACAGGTTGTCTATGCTGACCAAGCAACCCAACAACTATTTCTAAAGGAGAAATAAATGAATGAAAAAACTTTTGCAGCTGTTAAAAGCTACATCCGCCATTTTATCGGTGCTTGCCTTGCTGCCTTTGCTGTTGCTGGCGGGGATATCTTCGCTCTTAACACCGAAGGGCTCAAAGCAATCTTCACAGCAGGAGTCGTGGCAGTGCTGCCCGTCGTGCTCCGTGCTTTAGATACATCCGATTCAGCGTTCGGTAGAACAGAATAATGAGTACCAACGAATGGGCTGGTATAGCCGTAGCGGTTACCACAATAGTCGCCAGCTTTGCTGGCTCTGTTCGTTGGCTAGTCAAACATTATCTTAACGAGCTTAAGTCTAACAATGGTACATCTCTTCGAGATAAGGTTGACCTATTGGAAGAGAAGGTAGAGTTACTTACCGAGCTGGTCAAGGAAGCAATTAAAAAATAAAGGAAGGAAGGCAATGAATGAAAATAGTTGTTGCCAAGAAAGCCGTACCTGCTGCGATTGCTGTGCTCCGTCAAGCGACGGCGTTAATACCGAAGCGCAAGAAGGCAAGCGATGGTCTTCTACCATCTGCAGCTCATCGAGCTGCATCGCCTACGAGCGACCACAATACTGGACATGCAGTTGATTTGACTCATGACCCTGATAGCGGGGTTGACTGTAGTGAAATATTTGAAAAGCTTAAAGAAGATAAGCGCGTTAAGTACCTTATTTTTAACAATAAGATTTGGTCGAAAGACAAGGCTCGCCTTGGAAATCGCGCTTATAATGGTAGCAACCCGCATACAAAACATCTACACATTTCTATTGACGATGGTCACGGCAACGATACTAGTCCTTGGTTCTGGTGGATAAATCAACCTAAGTTAAGGAATCAAATAAGGGCTGCGATATCAGTACTGCCCAATAAAAAAATAATTAAGGAAGATACATCTAAGTGCTGCCAGCACTGTCCCAAGAAGTAGAGGTAAACCGTGGCAACTAACAACAAGGAACTTGTTGGCGACCTTCCCATTATTCTTAGTGCATCAATTCCTACTGCGCTTGTTAAATATATTCGTGAAGATTTTGCTGCGAGCTATGCTATTGGTAATACACCATGGCTGTCAGCAGCGTCTGACGAAAATAAGATAAGTCGTATCACTACAACTTACCAGAAGGAACGTATTGACCAAGGTGCATCTGCTGGTGAAAACTCTTTATCTAACTGGTGGCTTCGGTCTACTACGTCCTGGCATCATGGCGCTGGTGAACGTTACTACGATGCTGACACATCCGACCAATTTAGATTTTATGAATCTAATAACCTAGATGTATTTACAAACGTTGGTTCTATTAGTCTACTTCCAGCAACAACAAACTTTTCAACAACTGCAATTACCACTAAACCTGCTACCACTACTGGCGGTGCTTTTTATATTCAAGGTGGTAATGTTTTTTATTATAACAATTCAAGTAATACAGCTAGCTCTGCTTCGTTAGGTACATCCATTACGGCGTATGTCTTAACCAGCGATGGGAGCAGCGCAATTGTTGGAGGTAGTGATGGTGTCTATACCGTCAGCACCTCAATGGTTGTTTCTAAAATTTGGTCAAAGCCTACTGGTGTAACAACGTTCACCATACAAGCAATTGGTTTCGTAAAAGACCGTATTGTAATAGGGGCTAAGGAAGATACAACCGCTTGTGTCGTTTATGAGTTATCAAGGTTTCCAACTTCTGCACCAGTTACGATTGGAAACAGTGAGGAACGTTACACATTCAAAGATTCTACCCTGGTATATAATTCTATCGGTGAACTCAATAGTGCAATTATTGTTGGCTACACACTCGGCGCTGTAAGTCGTGTATTATCTTTTTCAATTGATGAGACTTCGCCATTAGCTGCAATAAAAGACCCCATAGTTATTGCTGAACTTCCAAGAGGTGAGACACTCAACCAGGTTCGTACCTACCTAAATGAATTTGTGGTTATGGCTACAACCCAAGGGGTCCGTATTGGAGAACAAAATTCTGACGGGACAACTTTCTCTTATGGTCCATTAAATGTTTCTGGAGAAGTCAAAGATATTGCCTTTACTAGCAGATATATTTTTGCTACAAGGTCTAAAGATGTTAATGCTAAAAAGGGTTTATGGCGAATTGACCTTGGTCAAGCGGTAGACAACGTTTACGCTTATGCTTGCGACCTGGAAACGGATTCATCCGCAATAGAAGGTGTCGCATTTCTAGGTACAACAGGTCGCAAGTTTATGGTTGGAGCATCTGGTGTTTGGATAGAACACGCAACCGAGCTTGCGACATCTGGTACGATAAAGTCTGGATGGGTTCGTTGGGGTACTGCAGAGAGGAAACAGCCAGTATCCCTAGCGGTAAGAACTGAAGGGTCAGGTGGAACTGTTGGTTTTTCTGTATATGACCAGCAACTTAACACTACGCAAATTGATTCAATACCATTAGCTAGTTTAACGGAGTTTCAATTGTCTGCAGGTCTATCACCCGCAGACCATTTTGAGGTTTCGTTAACTCTAACCAGAAGCGAAACCACTTCCTCTATTGGACCGACAGTAGAAGAATGGCAGTGCCGTGCGTTACCAGCACCGCTTCGGTCAAGAACATTAACAATTCCATTGCTTTGTTACGAGGAGGAAAGGGATGCCAACGGAGTTACAAGAGTATCTTCCCCCTGGGAACGTGTCAACTATCTTGAGCGTATTGAACAAAATGGAGGAGCGGTATTATTCCAAGACTTTTCTTCGGGAGAAGAGCGTGTCTGTACAATCCGTGCTATCCAGTTTGAGCAGATTGCACCTCCCACATTCGCATCAGGATTCGGAGGAATCGTAACGGTTCAGTTACAAACGATTGACACTGAGGTGCCAATTAAATAATGGAACAGAATAAATTAATAACCCTGGTTAGTCCAGGAGAGCGCCATCCGTTGGTTAACGCAGTAAGACTGGCGCTCAATATCGCTGGAGATGATGTGCTCGATGCTCCCCTGGCTGAAGTCTTAAGGGGTTTGCAGAATATGCTTTCCATCCCAGCAGTCGGGTGCATCAACCTAGCCACGCTGGATGCGCTCGCAGTAGCTCCACCTGAATGGTAGGGAGCCAGAAAGAAAGGGGGACCAAACGGTCCCCCTTCTTTTTGTATTTAGTAAGCTGACTAATTTCTTTCATCGGCTCGCAGAAGGCGAGCCTTTCCCGCCCACCACCCCTCAAGCTTATCACAGGCTTGGTTAAAAAAGAAACGGCGTGTCTTACTTGGTAATGTAATTAGAAAGGATATTATATGGTAATGAGCGAGCTCCCCCCACACAGGTCGTACAGCCAGTTAACTACTTGGCAATCTTGCCCACAGAAATACTATCTTAGCAAGGTTATTATGATTCCAGAAAAGCCTGCAGTTTATTTAGCTGCTGGCTCTGCCATCCATACTATGTTGGAATGGTTAAATCGTGAGTTCTATAAACAGCAAAAGCCTGATTGACCAAAGGGGTATACCCAGCAATGAATGCATCAATTGTGGTTCTAATATCCAGATTATTAGAGCTGTGTTTGAAGATTACCAGTTGGTTATGTGGTTTACTGATAGCTTCTGCGCGATGTGTGGCTCACCAATGACCACGCCTACACCCGTAGATGACCCAGATTTCAAGCCAGGAGATGCCGATGATTTTAGCTGAGAAGTGGCTTGACGTATTTAATGAAGCCGTTAGAATTGCCGAAGAACAGTCAGGGGTTCCCAGCTCCGAGTGGAAAACTAGTGGTCGCAGAACCATAGCCCGCCCAGACGGGGAAGACCTGGCGTTCTGGCAAAGCGATGGACTTAAACAGATTGAGGCTTATCAGAAATGGTTTACGCAATCTGGTTGGAAAATCGCTACCATGCCCGATGGTCGTCCTGGCATCGAATGGGATGCAAGTGTGCATTTCGGAGGCACACCTGTCCGATTTGTCATAGATGCTGTTTACCAAGTGGGGGAAGACTTGGTAATAGTTGACTATAAGACTGGTGCTAGGACACCATTTGGCATGATACAAGCAGGGCTATACGCTTCTGGTGTAGAGCGGATGTATAACATCCGACCAAAGTGGGGCGCATTCTTTATGACACGTCAAGGTAAACTTGATGACCTTATGGACTTATCACATTTGACAATAAATTATTTTGAATATGTTTTCAGTGCCATGAACGAAGGTGTGGCAAGAGCTTGGTTTCCACCATCGGTTGGCGAAAATTGTAAGATGTGTTCGTTCCAAGAGAAATGCCCAGCCATGGGCTCAAAAGATTTCCCCTTACAAATACCTACGATAAAGGGAAAAGAAAGGGAAACTAGATGACTGAATCTATGTTTTCTTATACTGGCAAGCTTAATGGGCAGGACTTTTTTACCATTCGAGGTAACTCTGTCCAAGAGTTCATTGCCAATCTACAATCAGCATCGTTAGCAATCGCTTCAGCGGCTGACTTACAGATGCAGTTGCTTAGTCGGAGTGGACAAAACACCTTAGACAAAGCAATACAAACCATACAAGATGCTGGCATGCAACCAGCATCTGTTACAACAACAGCCGATTCAATCGAAGTTGTTAAAGATAAATACGGCAATGAATGGACATATGGACATCCAGATGCACCTCAACTACCAGATGGTCGCGGTAAATACGCCAAGAAGAAGGGTATATCTAAGGTAGGCAGGCCCTATGTTGGTTGGTTTGACCCAGCCAAAGGACCGAAACCGTTCAGACCTGGCGTTGTCGAAGCTGAAACAATCTGGCCTAAAGCAGGCCAAGCCTAAGTATGCGTTCCTTATTGCAAGTAGTGGGTGTGGAGTCACCAGTTGGTAGGCAATTACCAGAGTTACTCCCACAACTTACTGCCTGTTCTGTTTCCTTTCGACAGGCTCAACTGCATTTAATTGCAGGGCAACCTGGAGGCGGTAAGACCCTACTTGCATTATGGTACGCCGTAGTTTCAAAAGTCCCTGGTCTGTACATATCAGCAGACTCTGATTCACGTACGGTTGCAACACGTGCTGGCGCAATCATCATGAATAAAACAGTCACTGATATTGAGCGGATTATGGATTCAGAAGCGAGCGTTCTTCTCGAAGACGCACTATCTGAAGGGGCAGGTCATATCCGATTTAGCTTTGACCCAGCGCCTTCTCTTCAAGATATTGAGGAGGAGGTAGAAGCTTGGATAGAACTTCATGGCTCTGCCCCTACAGTTGTATATGTAGACAACTTAATGAACGTCGCCTCAACTAGCGACAATGAATGGACTGCGTTACGTGACGCTATGTCCGCCTTTCATTACATGGCACGTGAATATGAAACCGCTTTCATTGTTCTTCACCATGTATCTGAGAATGAAAAAATGAGTAAGCCAAACTACCCAGCGCCACGCAAAGCCCTGATGGGCAAGGTTGCAGCCCTACCAGAATTGGTTTTGTCTGTGGCGCTGGATAGCATAGCCAGTGTTTATCGCGTTGCAGTTGTGAAGAACCGTCACGGTAAAGCAGACCCAAACGCAGAAGAGTATGTAACGCTTGCAGCTGAAGCTAGCAAGATGATTTTATATAACACATCGTCAGATTTACATAGAGCTCGGACTCTAAGCGAATGGAAATAAAAAATTCTAGTTTTGATTTAGATTTTAATTACGGCAAAGGAGGTGAGAAATTAGTAGAACAACTCCTTACTCAAGGCAAGACTGTTGAAGTCAAGCGTGACCGTATGTGGTGGTCTACAAATAATGTTTACGTAGAAGTAGAATGTTGGTATCTTTCGTCCCAATCTTGGGAGCCTTCGGGACTGTCAGTTACTAAAGCTGAGTACTGGGCTTTTGTTCTTGAGAAAGGTGTGGTGATGATTCCAACAGACCACGTTCACTACGCAGTAAAAAAGTTTGGTCGCGAGATTACTTGCGAGATTCCCCCGAATAGGAGCAAGGGTTTCCTAATCACAGTTGAAGATTTACTTATAGCAACAAGGGAGTTGAGATGAACTTTCCAGACCTATCTAATGGATTGTGCAGGCAAATTGGCATAGAATTTTTTTTCCCAGATATTAGCGATATTAATGATTATAAGTTGGCTCGTACGATATGCTCAGGATGTGGGGTCAGTAAGCAGTGCCTAGAGTGGGCAGTGCGTCATGAATCTCACGGTATGTGGGGTGGAACCACTCCGCTAGAACGTAAACAATTAAGGAGAAGGAGAAAGATTGTGTTACAAGAAGTATTATTAAAGGATTTTATATGACACTATTTGCAAGTAAACACTTAAGGCTTGTTGGCAAGGTTTATATCTGTATTGGATACAACCTCAGAAGGCTGGCTCTTGGGTTCACGATTGACCGCTACTCAATCAACTTAGACCTTGGAATAATCTGGCTATCAATTGAAGTGTAATGAGTACGCCATCCAAGCGCAAAGGTTCACAGTACGAACGTGATGTAGTCAAGTGGCTTATCTCTATGGGTTACGTATGTGCGGAGCGAGCTTACGGCGCGGGTCGACACGATGATGTCGGCGACATTGACGGTATCAATGGTGTGGTTATTGAATGCAAGAATGAAAAGAAGTTTAATATTCCTGGTTACTTGCAGGAGTTAGAGGATGAGATGATATACGCAGATGCGGAGACAGGTGTCGTCCTCATCAAGAAGCGTGGCACATCTAATATCTCAGAGTCATACGCGGTCATGACCGCAGAGCTCTGGGTGAATCTGCTGAAACAGGCAGGTTACAATGGACATCAGTGAAGCAGTGATAGTGCATCACAAAATGAAAAGAGGTAACTATGCGGTTAATGCTAGTGATACTGTTTGGAGTGCTGTGGCCTTTGGTAACACCAGCCCAAGCAATATCGCCACTACTTACAATCGAGAAACAATTGTCCATTATCACGGACAAGAAAGACCGAGTGGAGTTAGCGATATCACAGTTCACGGACAGCAAACGCGAGGTTCAGTGTGCGCTACAGATAGCGTACAAAGAGAGCCGATACAATATAGACTCCATCAACAAATCGAGTGGAGCGACTGGAGTATGGCAATTACTCTGGGCAAAGCCAGAGTGGTCATTACTTAAACAGACAGAAGAAGCACATAAGTATGTGCTAAATCGTTATGAAACTTGGTGCGAAGCGTACAGGTTCCACCAGGAAAGGAATTGGTATTAGGTGAATCAGCCCGAATTTCTTGAAGCAGTCTTTAGTCATTACGGATTAAACCTACCGCTAGGTGGGGACAAATCCATTCACTGTCCTGTACATGATGACTCACATAGGTCTGCTTCGGTTAATTCGGAAAAGGGTGTCTGGGTATGTTATGCGTGTAATGGACGTGGCGCTGGTATACATATTGTCATGGCTCGTGAAAACTTGGCATACCCAGAAGCTCGCAAATGGGCAGAGAAGAACATTGGTAAAGAATCGAAAAGCCAAGTTCCGATAAGAAGACGCAAGTCCAAGAGTCGTTGGACTCCACCAAGATTGAGAGCAACACTGTGACTACAATTATTGGTATCCAAGAAACTGACGGCTGCGTAATCGCAGCCGACAGCAGAACGACAACTGAAAAGGGTAGACCATATGCTCATCCGATTACGACTAAGATTACAAAGCGAGGCAAGTTCCTTATTGCTGGTGCTGGTACTACCCAGCCATGCGATATCGTCCAACATATATGGAAACCACCAACCATCCCAACAAATATTAAAGACATTTATCATTTCATAATTACGACTGTCATACCCAGTATGCGGGAATGCTTGCGCGACAGTGGTTTTGTTCATGATGAAAAGGCAGAAGACCATGAGTTTTTATTTTTAATGGCTTTGAACGGAACCATTTATGAAGTAGATGATACGTACTCAGTTTTCCTTCGCGATGATGGTATCTATGGCTTGGGTTCAGGGTCTTCCTATGCCATAGGTGCTGTCGCAGCTGGTGCTAACTGGAAGAAGGCACTACAGGTTGCAGCAAGGAATGATGTGTACACTGCTCCTCCTTTTGTGGTACACAGACAGGAGAAGAAGTGAAGCCCAATCAAAACCTTATAGACCTATGGACCAAGGCTGCTAATACCTATCACGCTAACCTTGCTGGTTCACCAGCTGAGGCATACCTTGAGAAGCGTGGCATCCTTGCTGGAGCTGAGCGATTCATGCTTGGTTATGTAACTAACGTAGCCCCTGGTCATGAGGAAAGACTAAAGAACCATTTGTCTATCCCCTACATAACCGAGGCTGGGGTGGTTGGATTTAAGTTCCGTCGCATTGACGACAGTGAACCAAAGTACATGATTCCTACTGGTCAGAAGCACCACCTGTACAATGTGAGTGCAGTTATCCACGCAATACATGAAGTGTTGATTGTCGAAGGAGAGATAGATGCGATTAGTGCTACTCTTGTTGGGCATCCTGCTGTCGCTGTGGCTGGCGTTAATGCTTGGAAGCCTCACTTTAGTCGTTGTTTTGATGGGATTGGTCGCGTTGTTATAGCGACTGATAATGATGTTAAAGAGGATGGTTCTAATCCTGGGCAGGATTTAGCTCGACGACTACAAGACGCAATCCCTCAAGCTGTCCGCGTGTCGTTACCTTCCAACAGCGATATCAATAGTATAATTATCGACCAAGGAGCTCAAGCGTTAACCAACCTGATTAATGCATTAGATGAATAGGGGCTCCGTGTCGGTAACTACAACCATCTTGCAGTTTGAAGAAGACGCACAAAAAATTTTCGACGAGCTGTTAAAAATTTTAGTAAAAAAACAAATCGACTATGGTCCATACAACATCTGGCATGCGCCAGGTGGCGCAACCAATGGGCTGATGGTGCGTATGTCCGACAAGTTGGAGAGATTAAAGAATCTTATTTATGGTACAAAGACTATAGCTCCACAAAATGAATCACTTGAAGATTCATTTGTTGACTTGGCGAACTACGCAATCATTGCATTAATGGTAGAGCGTGGAGTGTGGGCTAAGTATGCCGAGAAACAGAAATAAAACATACGCGGAAAACCGCATCTCAAGAATACGTCTTTATGGTATTGACGTTGAGGACTACGAACGCATGCTCTTTGAACAAGATGGTGTCTGTGCTATATGCAAGGAGCCATCATCTGGGAGAGCTCTTGACATAGACCACGACCACAAGACTGGCAAGGTGCGTGGCTTGTTATGCTCTAATCATAATCGCGCTCTAGGTTTATTTAGCGATGACATTATATTGTTATTGAGAGCAACAGAATATTTGGTGAAGTCTCATGGCTGAGCTATATAAGACTGACGCTGTCTGGCAACAGGTTGTTGAAATAACCGCAATTGTAGCTTGGAAAATATCAAAAAAGTACCATAAGTTTGTTGAGCTTGACGATTTGAAACAAGCAATGAATGAGTACGCATGGAAACGTAAAGATAAAGTAGCCGAGTACCTAATGCGCGACGATGCGATAGAGCAAAAGATGGGTTATAGAGCATTCACTACATTCATCCGCAGGGCTGGCGAACGATACGCTCGTAAAGAAAAAGCAAGGGCTCTTGGGTACGAGATAGGTGATGAATACTTCTATCGTCTGGCTATAATTGAGACTCTGATTAAAGTTCTTAGTTCCAGTAATGCAGAGCTGGCAAACCAAGTGATGGACCCAGATGTGCATGGAGTCAGGGCAAAGAAACAACCGAATGAAGGAAACAACTTGCTGGCTATGTTATCGGATGTAGATAAGGTTATGTCCAAGTTGGATTTACGTACATACATCATACTGAAATCTAAATACGGTCAAGAGCAATCTCTTACGGAGATTGCTAAACAGTGGGATATCTCTCCACAAAGGGTGGAGCAGATAATCAATAAAGGACTAAGAGATATAGCAGAATATCTCGGAGGGGTAACACCATACTGAGGCATATGATGGGTAAGTCAGGCAATCCACAGAAAAAAGCTGAGAAAGCGAAGGCTGTTAATAGCACACCTAACGACCAGATGATGGTCTGTTGGTGCGATAATGGAACAGTCGATGGTAAGTTCATGGAGGGTGTTGTCTATACGATGTTAACATCGGGGTTACCCATTGCTAGTGCTCAGCGTGTACAAGGTAATCAAATAGGTAGACAGCGTCAAACCGCCTTCGATGTCTGGCACAAGAAAACCAAATTTGATTGGTTGCTCTGGGTAGATAGTGACATAGTTTTAACTAACAGTGCTTTGGATAAAGTCTGGTCTGCCAGACATCCACAGGAGCGACCTGTTATTAGCGGAACTTACTTCATCTCTAAACAGATGGAGAGTTCAATCATGGAACCATATCCTGCAATCTTCATGGCACATGAAGGGGAAGATAAATACTTGATGAGTTATGTGCATCCACTGCCACCGAATGCTTTACTCAAAGTTGATTACACTGGATTCGGATTCCTTCTGATGCACAGGTCGGTAGCTGACAAGATGCGTGAGTTCCATGGTAATGGTTCATTATTTCTGGAGTCAATGGATGAGGTGAACGAGGATAAGAATGATACTTTCATTGGTGAGGATATTCATTTCTTCATGAAGATGAAGGAGGCAGGGATTCCACTACATGTACATACTGATGCAACAGTAAAACACATGAAAAGATTTTCATTTGACGAAGAGTTCTATAAATTGTATTGGATTACTAAGGTAAACTCAGAGATGCATGCGCGTAGAAAAAAAGGGGCGGAGGCGCAAGCCCCCACCCCTAGTGGTGCTACTTAGTTTTTTTAGATATTTCTGAATAGAACAATCGACGTGCCTCGTCAGCACCTGTACACAATCTGTACATCTCACTCTTGCCATCTTCCTTGCCTCGGTAATAACCAACAGCAACCCCAAGCACGAGCATCATTAGTTCTAATAACATTACTTACCTCCTATTCGTTGTAAAAAATTTTCAGGTAGTTCCAAACGGCAGACCGTAGCCTTGCCTCCCCCACTAGGGGAGGCAAGCTTAGATACGAATTTCTCTGCTTGTAATCTAGTACCAAACCCACCGAACGCTTGGACTGGAGCCCATGACGCTAATTGTGCTACGAGCACGTAAGAATCACGCTTTCCTCTTGACTCATCAAGAGCCTCGATGATTTCTTCCGCAAGTTCCGTAGCACTTTCGGAGTTAGTATTATCGGGGTCAAGCAGGTTAGATACTAACTTGATTTCAGTTGGTCGCAGACGTGGCATTAGTACCCTGACTCGCACTTAACGTATTGCTTGTGCTGAGCCAGCGCCTCTTCTGCTTCCCTCTCTGTGGGTCGCTCTATCTCTGCCCTACAAAAAGGGCAGATAAGAATGACACTATCCAGAATCACCATGTTAAGCCTCCTCTTTCGTTCGATGTTTACGAATGTAAATTTCACACACGTCACCATCTACCTCACGGTAGTGCATGTGTGCTCCTGCCATCCACTGCACCTCATGCTTGGTCCCGCCTGAGCCAGCCATATTATGGTAACCACAATACCAAGTCCAGCCCTCTAATGGTCGGCTCACCACTATCGTGGCTGGGTTGGTTATTAGTGTTTCTTTATTACGTAGTTTTCCCATCATCAGCCTCCTCTGCTGGAGCGTACATAATCACATCGACAATCATCTCTTCAACTTCGCTGTGCAATGGTTGCTCTACAAGAGCAGGTTCATCGTGCTTGACCGAGTAGATGTGCAGGTAGTCGAGTGCTTTGAGTATGTACTGCCCCACTCGTGGCGTGAGTGGCACAGGTATATACTTAATTTTGACTAGGTATTTCTCTAGTGGGTTAGTCATACTACCTCCCTATTAATTGAACTACATCAAGAGCTTTGCTCTTGAGTTTATCGTATTTACCTGAGATGACTCGCTCTGCACGAGTAGCCTCTGACTTGTGTGAGTTCCAGTCAAGGTACTCGACGATTGCTTGGAACGCACCGAACTTAGTACCACGGATGTTATCCTGTGTAACTGAGTGGGCATAGATATTGAACGCAGTTTGACGTGAGTCCATTACCCTGTTGTATGTACGTCGCTCACCAGTGGTGAGTTTGTTGTATGGAGTCTGCTCGACAGTAGATGGTAGCGCCCACATTCTGCGGAAGAATCCCTCTACTTGGGAATCGGTTACCGATTCGTTGAGTAACTTGTCGGCGATGGTTTCATATGTCTCGATACCTGTATAGATTATCTTGAGCATGCCCCGCATCTGCTCGACATTGAGCCAAGCGTTGGTTGTGTGGTACAAGGAGTACTTGCAATCCTTGCGGAATATGCCACTGATTTGGTTAGAGCAGAAGATACGATTGACTACTGGGGTTACACCCAGTGAGCATGACCCATCATGTGAGGTGCGAGCTAGCAGGTACGCCATATGTGGGTCGCCCTGAATCTTGACCTCTCTTGGTAGTTCCAAGAGCATCCAGATTTGAGCGCCACCACGTAGTTCACCTGCGTTGGCATACCTTGCCTCACCTGAATCGACCAGTGAGTCCAGTGCGGAGAACATCTCTCCATTCTGGAACACCTTGTAACGTGTACCAATAACGCCGAGTGCTGATTGCGTACCATCTTTGTCGGTACGAACGGTGGCGAATCGGTCTGGAACAGGGAGTCGTGAAACCCCATCATCGCTGACGGAGACAGCCTCTAGTTCTGCGAGTGATACTTGCCAGTCAAGACCAGCCTGTTGCGCTGCGTCTTGTGCGGATGTTGCGGTTACTTCTGAGCCAGCAATACTTGCTGACATTCTGCGTGTTGTTGTCATTTGTTTCCTTTCGTCGGTTGTACAGGAGATATTATCTCACGAACGATTGTCGAAGTCAACAATCGCCTGGGAGAGTTGGTCATAGTAATGACCCATGCTGGTACGTAGCTCGCCTGTCTCAGACCAGTACGCCCACCATGTTACGAACGGATGAAGGGGAGACTCATCCGCCCAAAAGCAGAGGACTATCCAGCCATCACCGCTAGTCCTCTTGATATCGAGTATGACCGCGCCGTTGAAGACGCGGTCACCCCGTCTCGGTGTGCTCTTAATTGAGCGGTCATAGTTTGCAATAGTGCCACCGTTTTCTAGGTGGCTCTTCCTGCGTAGTTGCTCTTCCGAGTATTCAGCCATGTGCTTCCTTTCTATTGCTCTTCGACACTGCGGATGCGAGTGTCGTCTACGTACACTTCGGTGATTTCATCTTGACCATCACCATTCCAATCGATGTCGTCCTCGCCTACGTTAAGTTCGATTGACTCGGCTGTCTCACGTGCAGTGGCGTAGTCCGTAGCCCATAACTTAGCGACCACGTTGACCTTGACCTCGATGAATGCTTCGTACTCTTTGAGGAATAAGAGTTTGTCGCCGAAGGCATTCTCTAGGTGCTCGCTTAATGCACCATAGGTGAGCGTTGAGTTCTCATCAAACTCGTTGGAGTGAATCTCATCGTTGATGTCTGAGTACAACCTGCGAATCTGGCTTGACTTCTCAGAAAGCCTGTCACGAAGCGTGTTGATTTCTGCTTCGAGTGTTGCGATTTGCTCCTTGATTCCGTCAGCCAATAGTGCAGGTGACTCCGTTCCTGTTTCCATTGCTTCCATTGTGTTGCTCCTTTCGGTTGGTGTTTCGGTGGTTATATTCAAAGCACATCTAAAGATGTGCTAAAAGAATACGTACATGCCCGAACGATTACTCCTCGCCCTGTTCTAATTCAATTGGACTATCTGGTTTATGGCATCTGCAAGTACATGGTCTTTTGAGTGCATGGATACCGATGGTTGCAGTACCCCTACATTTGGTGTGCTTGCCTACTGTACATTTACCTGATGATATTGCTTCGTAATGATGGTTTGCTATTTTAGGCATTATCTGGGTTCCCTTTCTCGTCGATGTCCTTGACTAGTTGGTTGTCTTTCAAGTACTGAAGTACTTGTTCATCTACCGATTCATAGTCAATGCCATAATACGAATCGCCGTACCCATAGTCTGCGTAAAAGTTATCCTTGACCATGCGGTCAAAGACTTCTTCTCGTGTGGATAGCCACTCGATTTCCCATTCATCTGCTCGGTCATAGTATGTATCTAACGATTGCCAGATAGCAAGGTCATCCATACCACTGCGACCATGCTGTTTTGTGTAGTTCGTAAGCACAGTTTCTACCTGCGCCATCATAAATGATGCTTCCATGTGTTTGCTCCTATCGTTTGGTGATACTGAATCGAATTTCGGACTTACCATCTATACATAGACGGCATACCGCACAGGCTCCACCCTTTTCGGAGATGAGTGGAATCTGCTTGAGTTGTTCGGGGCATGAGGCTCCAGGTTCGCCAGTCATGCCAAGCATGGTTCGCTTGCCTTGGGCGAATGTGTCTGAGAGATAAGCAATCTTCACACCTTCTGGTGCGAACTCCCAGTTCTCATTGTCTGCGCTGTAATACAGCGAGAGGTTGGGAACATCTCGCAACGCACGAGCTGCGTCTGGGTTACGTGTGTACACCCAGAACTTTATGTCGGGATGGTTCTCGATGACTACCTTCCACGCCCATACGTATTGGTCGTTGAAGAAGTCGCCGTCCCAGTGGATACGGAATAGTTTCTCGACACCTTTGGTGTCGCATTCTGATTCGAAATCCAGAATCATGGTGTCGAGCATTGCCCACATGTCATACCTGTCGGCATCACGCAGGGCATTCCAGTTGTGAAGTAACACTTCACGAAGTGAGGTGTATACCCGCTCCAGTCTTCCTGCGTAGCAGATAGGCTCGCAGATGCTGGTGGCATGGGGGCATGAGTATTGCTTGCCACTAGGCAGACCGAATGTGTTTGCGATTGCTGACCGCAAGCCATTTGGCGTTGCCAGGTTGGTTACCTTGCGGTCATGTGACCGCTTGAGTTTCGGCATGACTGCTCCTTTCGTTGAGGTTTGCCGTTGCTTATTTATCAGCACATCTTTGATGTGCTAAGACCACACCTAATGATGCGCCCTGATACTTGCCTCCACGTTGGACGAATGCGTCGACCAGCGCGTCGAACACTGACTCATCAACACCGCCAATGTGCCAATGGTATTGCTCATCCTCTTTGAGGATTCGGTCATAGTTCTTCCAGTCATAGACTGTTGCGACCTTGATTTCGTCATCATCCTCGAAGAGGAACTCCCACTCGAAGTTGACTTTATTGCCGAACACTGTGTAGTCACGTGGCTTGCCGAATACACGCTCCAGTTCGCCACGTGTGGTAGTGATATGCCCTATCAGGCTTGTACGCCCTATCGGGACGGCGTTCCAGTATGGAACGCCGTTGATTGCCTTGAGTTTCATAGCGCCTCCTTATCCTTACATAGATGTTCGCCCGTTTCTTCGGCGAACTTTACTTCTGGTAGTGACTGGAACTTCTCGCCACATTCCCAGCATTTGTATTCGTATGAGTCGGTTTCGTTTGGACCCATACCATCTTTCCATTCAATAGCCCCACCCCACCCTTGCTCCTCTGTATACGCGAGCTCGATGTATGCGGTTGGGTATTGCTCGGCAAGTTTGTCGATTGCCTCGATTGGCGGAGTCCATGCGGTATCGAATCCGAATCCTAAGGATTCGGGTGACTCGCTGGTTTGGACTCCGCTGGCTTCCCACTTAGTTCCCCAGTTGCGGATGTTCCAGTTATACCAGTGGTCTGCTCCTTCTTGTGACTTACCCTTCCCATCATTGTAAGCCTCTAAATCTGTCGGCTTGATGATGTTCCAGAAACTAAAAGGTTTTTCAACCTTTACAATTTCTGTTTCTTCCCTGAAGAAGTCGTAGTGGCTGACTTCGTATGGCGCAGATAACTGCGCCCTCATCTGTGCTATCACCTCTGGTGTGCCAATGATAGATAGCGTGTTCGTTACCCAATTAGGCATTGCGTTCCTCCTCGTTTCTAATGAGGTCGTCGACCTCAGGTTGGTTGTCTTGCTTTTCTACTTCGTATTCGATTTCCGAGTAGTTCTGGTCTTGCTCCCAGTCGCCTTGCTCTAGCGCGAGTTCGATTGCTTGCTTCTTGCTTGGTGCTTCTACCTCTTGGTAGAACATGAACTCACGCTTTTCCCATACTATGTATTTGGACATTGTGTTCCTCCGTTTCTTTGATACTACTAATCACATGATTAGCAATTATTTGGAATGGATAATCGCCAGTCAATAACATCTGGCGTAGCAGTAAAGCGCCCACCTCTGACACCTTGTCTTCGACGGCGCTTGCCATTTGGTCTACCAGCACATCCCACTCTTCGCGGAGATACGTGGTCACTGCGATTAGGTCACAGTCCATAGACTTGACATCATCTACGAGTCGTGTCCATGACTCTTGGTCATTTTCAATGACCAATAGCCAGTCTTCTACGAATACTTCTTGAGCCGACATACACATATGCTCACATCCTTTACATTAGGGACGTAGGCAGTCACCGCATGGATGACTGCCTCCGTCGGATTGGTTGACTTACTGGTCACGAATTGTCGTCTCCCAGTGGCTATCTAAATCAGCAGAACTCTGTTCTGCTAAGAATCTGCGCCAGTCCGTATCACGACGGAGTGCGCCAGCGAGAGCCCCAACTACGAGACAGGTTCCTGTGTAACAGATGAACAGGATTGACAGAGTGAGGTCATCACTCACGCTGATACGCTTCCTTTCAGTGTTAGGTAAGCCTTCGGCTCGACCTTCTGAATCTCGCCCAATAGCGTAGTGAAGTTGGGGTATGCCTTGAACGAATCAAGGATTGCCTGAATCTTCTTCGAAGATTTGGCGGTGTCGGTGGTGATACGGACTTTCGCGAAGACTCGCTTATCGTCCGCCTTACTTACATGAACAACGCCCTTTTTGACTGTGGCGCTGAGGGTTTTGCTTACTACTTTTCTCATGGTGTTTCCTTTCTGCCGTCGGTATCTCCGACTAGCGGTCTATCTTCTAAGCACATCTAAAGATGTGCTATCTTGATGCGCGTACCTGGTCAAATATCTGGTCAACCCATTCTGGCAAGAAGCCTCGCTTCTCTGCTCGCGCTTTGAATTTGGCTCGCGAGTAACCTCCGATTGTCTTGCCTGTCTTGCGCTGGACTTTCGGCTTCTTCTTCCAAGCCTTGCCGTTCTTGCGCTGAGGATTGGTGATACCCTTTGGCATGGCATTCCTTTCTGCCTCTCGGTGTTTCCGATTGGCGACATCCATCTAAGCAAATCTTCGATTTGCTATCAATGAAAAGAAATGTGTATGCGTGAGCTGGTATTAGCCCATATGCGTAACCTGATAACAGCCCATATGCGTAACTGGACAGCCCATATGCGTAACACATATTTCATGTGTCATGTGGGGTGTGTCATGTCATGTGATGGGTTACGTAAGACACGCCGTAAATACGCTCAGCCAGTGGGCTGAAATTGACATTTGGCCGAAATGAGCGTAAAATGCTCCCTGTCGCTGAGCACTGGGCTCAGTGATTCGAGAAAGGCTAGGCAATGGATAAAATTGCTTGGACGAAGGATGACCTGCTCATCAACCTGAAGGCTCACGTCGCAGACGTGAAGGAAGAATACGGGGTTCCTTCGCTAAATTGTGTTCCCGATTGCGATTTGGTTCCCCTCGCAGTCGCGCAGATAGGGGATGTAGTTCCCCTAGGTAAGGGGCGCGTATGCGTCCTAGTTGATATCTCGTGCGGTTTCGGAGTGCGCGAGTACATGCTCGTAGGCGATAACCTCAGCGTGGTAAAGAAGTGGCTACCAGCGTGAGCGTCTACGTTGATAAACTGATTCGGGCTCGCTACCCTCGCGTAGTTGCGTGGTTGAGGCGGTTCACTTGGAAGTATGCTCGTCCTGTCCATATGGCGATTGATAGGCGCGTATGGGCATGGATAGACGCGGGCACGCAAGGTGTAAGTCTCCGCAAATGTGAATCGTGCGCGTTTGATATTGACCCTGTGGGCCATCCCATGACCCACGCGCACAAGTGGCACATACATCCTGACGCACCATGGGGTATCTACGTGGGCGCGGTGGATGATTGGGACATGTGTTGTCTGTGCGGTAAGGACGCTGAGGCGGTCCCATACGTACCGTACCGCGCGTTGGCGTGTAGGTGTGACGATGGAGAGTGCGACACTCACGCGCTATAGAGATAGTTAGCGGACAGACCGCCTCGCATACCACATGTGGGGCGGTTTTGTCAAATTGAGCGTGTTTTTCCTGGGGCAGGGGGCAACCTCTGCCCCTTTTTTTGCGTCCGCGCCCTAGCGAACCCCAGGGTTTTTTAAGGGGGCCCCACCCCTCTCCCCCCCTATCAGCTAAAAAATTTTCACCAGGAAACCACTCTGACCAGCACTTTTGTTATACCAAGAAAAAAAGTTTTATTTTGCTCTTGAAACACGCCGATGCTCTAGTCCCCTATATAAGTGTAACGGCTGAGTTATACGAAGCCGTAGAAGGCAGGCTAAAGCCTGCCTAACCTTGGTTAAAAAATAAAGTGGGGATACCTCTGTCTACCCCCCTGTAGACCCCTACAGGTAATGGAGATGAATTGGAAAGAAATTTAACCCCCGAAGAGGCCAGGAAAGAGCTAATCGATTTGGTGCGCCAAGGGCGCACTATTACCGATGCCCTAAGGGTTATTGGTAGGAGTCGTTCTTGGTATGACACCCAACGGCGCGAAGCCGAAGGCTTCGCTGCCTATATAGACAATGCTCGGTTAAGAACCTCTGACTTGGTTGGCGAAGCTCGTTCTAGTCTAAAGGACTTCGCGAGCTTCTCTGAGACTTACTTGGCTACTAAGGTTTGGGACCACATGCTCAACGTGGTTGACATGTTAGAAGGCAAAGAACCTCGCTGGTTACATCCAGCAATGACCTATGAGAGAGGGTCGGCGGGATTGTCCCGTCTCTTGGTAAATACGCCCCCTAACCATGCCAAGACCATGACAATCACCATAAACTACGTGACTTACCGCGTAGTTCAAAACCCGAACATAAACGTAATCTTAATTTCTAAAACCCAGGAGCAAGCTAAAAAGTTTCTCTACGCTATTAAGCAAAGATTGACCCATCCACGTTATGCCGACCTACAAGCTGGGTTTGGTCCTAACGATGGGTACAGAGCAACCTCCGACCAATGGTCGGCAAACAAGATTTATCTGAGCGCAGATATTCGCGAGTCGGATTCTAAGGACCCAACGATTGAGGCAATCGGTATGGGTGGGCAAATCTACGGTGCTCGCGCTGACTTAATCGTACTTGATGACGTTGTTACACTCTCTAACTCGGCAGAGTGGGCTAAACAACAAGAATGGATTCGACAAGAAGTTGCCAGCCGTCTTCCACCAGGCGGTGGGCAACTTCTTGTTGTCGGAACTAGGGTCTCTGCAGTAGACCTATATAAAGAACTACGCAACCCACAGCATTACACGGACGGAATCGTACCGTGGTCATATTTGTCCATGCCTGCCGTATTAGAATACGCAGACAATCCAGAGGATTGGAAAACTCTCTGGGAAAAGTCGGAACAACCCCTCATTGAGAATGATATTCCAGATGAGAATGGTTACTTTGACCGATGGACAGGACCGCGTCTAACAGCGGTCCGCAACGAGGCTGGTCCATCCAAATGGAGTTTGGTCTACCAGAATCTCGATATTGCAGAGAATGCAATCTTCGACCCGATATGCGTTAGAGGCGCAGTTAATGGAATGAGAAAATCGGGTGCGCTGGTTGCAGGCGCTGCTGGTCACCCTGATAATTCGCAGAACTTCTACCGAATCATTGGTATCGACCCTGCTATGTCTGGTGACACCGCAGCAGTTGCCTACGCAGTTGACCGCAGAACGCAAAAGCGCTATGTCATGGACGTTTACGTCATGAGCAGCCCCACACCTGCAGCAATTAGGACTCTGATTCGAGAATGGACCGATGCCTACAAACCACATACGGTTATTGTTGAGTCGAATGCTTTTCAGCTTTTCTTGACAAAGGATGAGGAGATTAGAAACTTCCTATCCACTCGCGGTATCAACTACCGCCCACACTACACGGGCAACAATAAGCAAGACCCAGAGTTTGGTGTAGCTTCTCTGGCTCCCCTGTTTGGAACTATTGTCAAACGTGATGGCAATAATAATAACTTAAAGCATGCTGGTGACCATATGATTGAATTACCAGATTCTTCACGTAACGAACATGTAAAAAAATTAATAGAACAACTGGTTGTTTGGCAACCAGGGGTACAAGGCAAAAAACTTAAGATGGATGCTGTAATGGCATTATGGTTCTGTGAAATCGTAGGCCGCGATGTATTGCTTACCGCCTCAAACGTACCCAATTTTATGAAAAATGAATTTACGCCTTCTAAGGCGATTGAGGACAGATACATCATTAACTTAGATGACTTAGCCGCAGCACAGCGATTAGTGAGATTATGATAATGAAAGAACTTGTACATGCCTATGAGCAGATAAAAGCTCGTAACGCTGAACGCGACAAACGTATGCGTGAAGTTGCCATGGTTCGAGCAGGTAATGCCGACCAGGTGTTTCGTGGTTTATTCCCAGAAGGAAACTGGTCTAAACCTATTGTCGCCAATCTTATTGATGTTGTTGCTCGCGATGTCTCTGAGCAGGCAGGTGTATTACCTACCATAACGGCTGCTGGGGATTCATCCCTTGATGATAACCAGCGTACCAAAGCTGATAAGAGAACAAAGATTGCAAACTATTACGTTGCATCTTCACGTCTTGGTACAGAGTTACTGCGTGGCGCAGACCAGTTAGGAACCTATGGATTTTGTGTATTTAGGGTTGAACCTAACTTCAAGGAAAAAAGACCGCATATCCATGTTGAGAACTCCATGGGTGCGTACTATGACACGGATAGATTTGGGGAAGTAAAGGTCTACTGCCGTACGTACTATCGTAAAGCTGGCGAATTAGCAGCCAAGTTCCCTGAGGTTGCAGATAAAATTTTAAAGACCAGTGCATTTGGACAAACAGCAAATGAAAATGAATTGCTTGAGGTTGTCCGATGGGTTGATAAAAACCGTAATATAATGTTCATACCAAGTCGCGGAGGTGTGGTACTTGCCCAAAGCCAAAACAGGATTGGTCGAGTCCCAGTTACGGTTGCTCAGCGTCCTTCGCTTGATGGTGAAATCCGAGGGACATTCGACGATGTTTTACCAGTGTACGCAGCAAAAGCGCGTCTTGCTTTGCTCACTATGGAGGCTGTTCAGAAGTCTGTTGAAGCTCCTCTTGCTCTTCCTACTGATGTTACTCAGCTATCCATTGGTCCTGATTCGGTCATTCGTTCGAACAGTCCTGAGAAAATACGTCGCATAAACTTAGATGTACCGCAATATGCTTTTGCCGAAAACAACGTTCTTGCAGATGAATTAAAACTAGGAACCAGGTTTCCACAAGCACGTGCAGGTCAAGCAGAGGGTTCTATCGTTACTGGTCAGGGTGTCAAGGCGCTTATGGCTGGATTCGATTCACAGATTAAGGTTATTCAATCTATCCTTGGCGAAGCAATTGGTGAGGCAATCTCAATTGCGTTTGCAACCGATGAGGCATTCTTTGCTAACACGATTAGAGAAGTATCTGCAACAGCCAATGGTGTTCCATATAAATTAAGATATAAACCATCAAACGATATCAACGGTAACCATGGCGTAACCGTTGAGTATGGGTTGATGGCAGGACTTGACCCTAACCGCGCATTGGTTTGGGGCCTACAAGCACGAGGCGACAAGCTAATCTCACGAGGAATGCTACGTCGCAATCTACCAATTTCGCTCAATGCTGGAGAAGAAGAGCGAGCAATTGACATTGAAGAGATGCGTGACAGTCTAAAAATTTCTATCGCATCCCTTGCTCAAGCAATACCAATGATGGTTACGCAGGGACAAGACCCAATGAATGTTGTTGAAAAAATGGCAATAGTTATAGATGAACGTAAAAAGGGGACAGCACTTGAAGATGCTGTAGCTAAAGCGTTTAAGCCAGAACCAGCAGAAGAAGAAACCCCTGAATTGCCAGATATGGCACAACCAGGAGGACCTATGGGCGGTGGCGAACTACCACAAGCACCACAAGGTAGACCAGCAATGCAAGAACTGTTAGCAGGTTTAACTGGTTCAGGTAATCCTGTTCTAGCAGGACGAGTAACTCGAAAAACCCCAGCATAATAAGGAGAGAAAATGATTGGAAAACAAGGCAGGCCAGCAAAGGCTCCCGTTCACCCAGGTCACGCAGGTAAGAAAAGCGGTGGCAAAGGTGTAGGACTTGGTCAAGTCGCAAAAGCCCCCAACCCAAAGGGTATCAAGGGTAACAATAACAAACTTAAGTAAAGAAAACATATAGATAGGATAAAAAAATGGCACGTGGGAAGAAGAAACCTGCTCTCGCAAAAAAACTCACACAGCTACAAAAACAAGGGGCAGGCGAGAGACTTGGCTTCGGGGACGCAGAACGTGGTCGTACAATATCTCGTAGCCAAAAAGCCAAAGCCGCAAAACTCCCAACAAAAAAACTCCCAACACCGCTGCCCAAGCCAAAACCCGAAGCATGGGTCTGGGATACCTCTGTCTACCCTTGGCGCACAAAACAAGCAAAAGCTACCAACCTAAAGAGACAGCTTGGAAAGTCTATACCGATTGCTGATGCTACTGGCGAGCGTCGCCCTGATAGATGGATTAAAAAGCCTAGGCCAAAGCGTATCAAGGAGTAAAGGAAAATTATGGCGAATAAAACACCAAAGAAGCCAAAGAAGCCAAAGAAGTTTCGTCAGGCTAGAAAAGACGCTAAAGCCGATTCTAAAAAAGTGTTTACTGGTAAACGCAAGGCTTTTGTTAAGGATAAAACCGTAAGACTTACTGCAAGTGACCAAGAGGTTCTTAGGGAAATTAGGAAAGAAGCTAGAGGCGGTTACCTAACCACAGATACTGGCGAGCGTGTATATTCAAAACCTACCGAAACCTCACAAGAACGTATTGCACGTGAACGTGCAGAGTCTATGCGTAAATACCGTGAGCCACCGCTTCGCGGCCCAGGTGCAGAAGAAGATGGCAAAAAGCCAAAGAAGAAAGCTACTAAAGAGGTTGCCAAGAAACCTGCAGTTGAGAAACCTGCTGCCAGTAGAGGGAAAGCGATGCAAAAGTATCCAAATGCTAAGCCAATTGGAACCATCTCATTTAAAGATGGCAAGATGGTTTTTAAAGGATTCAAAAAGGATACACCACCAGCTAAATCTGAAATGACTCGTGCGGAACGTTCCGCTGCTAATAAAGCTGCATGGAAAAATATGACCCCAGCAGAACGCAAGAATTGGGCTGTTAATAAACCATCCGCCAAGGAAAAATCTGCTGCCAAATTACCTGCTGATACAAAAGAAGCTAAGCTTGTAGAAAAACATGGAACAAAAAAGGGAAAAGCAGTATACAAAAAAAATGTAAAGAAGCCTACTAGGGCTGAAAAATCTGCTGCTAATAAAGCTGCATGGAAGAATATGACTCCAGAACAGCGCAAAAACTGGAAAGTTACTAGACCAGGCGCTAAGCCCGCAGCAGCAGCTCCAAAAACTGCACCCGTGCAAAGTGTTACAAACGTACAGCCAGAAAAAGCAGGTAAAGGAACCACAAAGCCAAAGTTCGTACAGAAGAAAACCAAGGCTGGTGTTGCTAAGACAACCACTGCTGCACCTAAAACTGGTGGCACTGTAGCGGTTCGTCCAAAAGAAACTGTAGCAAGCGCACGTACAGGTACAGTAGCAACAACTACGAAGAAAGCAACACCTATTAAAGGCAGCGACACAGTCGTTAAGAAGAAGGGTCTCTTACGCAGGGCAGGCGGAGCGTTTGTTCCACTTATAGTCGGCGGAGAAGTTGTTTCGCTTGCTAAAGGTTCTACATTTAAAGACCTTAGAGAGATTAACCGTCTAAAGAAAAAGCTTGGCGATAAGAAGATGAGCGCTAAAGAAGGTATATCTACACAGGCAAGCAATCTTGCAGCTCTTTTAGCCATGGGTCTAGGAGCTGGAGCAGGTCTACAGACACGTCGTGAACGTATGGATGAACTTAATCGCTTAATAAAGAAGAACGCACCTAAAGAACTTCGCTACGGCAAAGATGGTTCATCTCTTGTTCCAGGAACTGCAGCATATAAGGCTGGTTCTAAGACAATGCCACCCTATGGTGGGGCTAAAGGCGGTGGCTCAAGTGGCGGTGGCTCAAGTGGCGGTGGCTCAAGTACTAAAGGCGTGTACACCGTTAAGAAGGGCGATACCCTGTGGGGTATTGCTAAAGCAAACAATACAACGGTTGCAGCGCTTCGTGAAGCAAATCCTAAATTCATGAAACGTAAAAAGTACAAGCAAGGCAACATGATTTGGTCAGGAACAACGGTAAAGATTCCGAAGAAATAGGTTAATAAATGTCAACGATGCAGCCAGCAGGTCCTGGTCCATACGCAAAACGCACAGACCGCCAAGGCGCAAAGCGCCTTCCTGATGCTGCCTATGGTGAGCAAAAGGAATTTCAGAATCAACAGATGTCGGCTCCCATGGCAAAAAGCGGTAAGTCTATGCAGAGTATGAACAACCTGATGGCTAACATCGTTCCATTTAACGCACCAACACAAAGACCAGATGAGTTCGTTACTGCTGGAGTAGATGCTGGTCCAGGTCCAGGTCGTGGAATATTAGGAATCAATAACTCACCAATCGATACACAATTAGAGGATTTAGAAAAACTAAGTAAATACTTACCGCTAATGGTGCAGTTTGCGGATTCACCACAATCTTCAGGAACAATGAAAGCTTTTGTTAAATACTTACGGAGTCAACAGAATGAAAATCTTCAGGAAATTTGAAGAAAATCTTGAATACCTTGGATTTGATATGGCTCCGCTGGCATGGGATTTAGCGCGTTTTCCGTTTGATTCTGACGATGACCGATACGCAATGTTAGAGGAATTGACGGCGAAAGAGGAGGCTATCCCAAGTGAGTCTATGGACTGATTCGGGTTTGTATAGGGAAAATAAACCACAACCTCCGTTATCCAAGGTAGACAAGTTTAAGAAACAACAATTTGATGATACCAAAGTCGGTAAAATAGAAGAAGCAATAATCCCTAAAGTTGCTAGCGCTATCGAATCAGGTAAAAAGGGCAGGTTTGGTTGGTTCGTAAATCCTGCAATGGGAATTGTTGAAGGTATTAGTAAACATGTGATACAACCGCTAACCCAAGGAATATCCACAGCATTGCTTACGCCACAAGCAATGATGGCTGGCAAAGGTAACCCTATACAAAGTTTTCGTTTTGCCAAAGAGCAATCTAAAAGAATTTCTTACGGCGCAGCTCTTGCAACTACTGCGGGTCAATTTGTCAGTCCTTACTTACCAGACCAGATTACTCCAACTTTCATGGATGACAATTTTGATATCTTTAATGACAAGCAACGCGACAGAGCGTTTCGCGATGAGTGGATTGGTATATTTGCATCTGGGGGAACTGATTTAGCAGGCGCAATTCTTGGGACCAAAGGTACTGGTATTGCAATGAGGGCGGGAGCTCGCAAAACCATAGGCCCAAAAAAGATTGTCACTACCGAGGATATGAACAAGTTCAAGGCCGAACTTGAAGATGCTGTTTCTCAGCAAGCTTTACCAGTCGAGCAAAGAACTAGAACTGGTCTTACCATTCTTTTTGACGACCTGGTCGCAGAAAAAGATTTGTCTAAGTTATCTACCAACCCATTTATATTGGAATCTAATAATCCTTATAGGACAGCGACCATAATTTCCAGATTAGATAACCATAGGGATGTAGCCGATTATCTCATGGCAGAACGTGGAGATAACGCAGCGTTTTTAAGATTCATGGAAAGCAATCCACTTAAAGCTGACCATTTAGATAACTATGGAATTGTATTAACAAAACCTATTTCAGATTTTGCAGATGTTGGACTAGATGAATTAAGCCCAAAACTAACCCAACGGTATCAAAAAGTAATTGATGCTAAAAAAGCAACCGATAGGGATTTTGCTGATGCGTTAGAAAACATGTTGACCAGTAAAACAGTTGAAAATTACCGTCCTGGTAAATATGCTGCTTTAGAAACTTTAGATTTGACTAGAAGAAAAATAGCTAATCAAGCACAGTATGGCGATTTAAAATTATTTGGGGCAGAGGGTAATAACGCTTGGAAAGTTTCGGTTTATCAATCAGAACCGTATGACCGAATGATTCGTCTTATTTCTTGGATGGGCTCTGGAAGACCGCAGGGTCATATTAATGTTTCTAATCCGCGTAAATTTGAGGCAGCATCTGATTTAAGGTCTGACCTAAATCGCATTATGTTTCTTAAAGGGGCGGAAGGGGTAGTATATAAACGCAAAGCTGTAGATAGGTTTCTAAGAGCCCAAGATAATATAACTCGCACAATAGTATTAACAGAGATTGAGCAAGAAGTATTACAGATGATGGCTAAACGTTATGGCGTAACGGATTTACAAGATGTTCGCACCATGGAACAAGCTATTGCAGAAATGAAAAGTTGGCATTTAGAAAAGTCTAACAAGCGTCAAGATATGAAATCTTACGCTGCTAAAAATGGTTACATTCCAGAAGATGGAGTCGTAAACGTGCAAAATTGGCTATCTCCAACAACCGAGCCGAACACTCTGCCAATGTTAGATTTTCGCAAACTAGAGCAAGATGTTATTATTCATTTAAAAGGCACGCCAAAGGTTTCGTCCAAGGATGTAACAAGAGCCAAAACCGCAAAAGTTGCAATGACGCTTGGTGAATTTTTTGATGTTGCAAATATGGCGTTTAGCAATATGAACCTCCTTCGCGTTGCTTATATTCCTAAAAATTCAGGGGTTGACCCAATTGCTCGCGCAAGTATGGCTCTTGAATCCACGGAAATTATTCGTAACGCCCTACCTGGAATCAGTAACCTTTTATATAACAGCTCACTTAGAGTAGAAAGATTAAAGAAGTTTATTCCAGGTAGCCCTAGATATAAAGCTCGTAAGATAGCAAAAGATGCCGAATTCAATATTAGAAAATTTCGACAGGAGATAGAACCTAAAGTCGTAATTTGGGAAAACGCAAAAAAAACAGCAGATGATGCAGATAAGATTTTAACTAAAGCTACCAGTACTCGTGACCGATTAGCTGCTAAAGCAGCTCGCAGCAATGACCCAGATATACACGCTGCAGCCCAGGAAGCCCAAGATAATTATTATAAGGCTGCTTCTGTATATAACCAGGCACAAAACGCACTTACCAAATCTGCTGACGAAATGAATGGTTATGCCAAGCTTATTGAAGCAGAACAAAAAAGAATTACACCATTCGCTATTAGTGAAGGCGATTTAAAAAAAATCAAAACCCTTGGCATGGAAAAAGAAACAATAGTTAGTGCCAGCGGAAAGAAATATACGATTGCTGGATTAGCAGACCCTAACATTCGTGGCGTTAGCCCCTACATGGATGAAATTGACAGCAGTATTAATTTTTACGCAGCATCTATGCAATCAGAGATAAGCCGTAGGCTTAAATATGATAGTTCAAAGTTTGTAACCATCGCTCGAAACGAGGGTAAGCCATACTGGAATGGTTTGTCGCATTTAGCCAATAGGGAGATTCGCCAAGAATTAGATTTACCTTTAGGAATGCTATTTAGGGGCGATAGTAAGGCTAACGTCTTGAATTGGTTATTTAGCTCCAAGGGTGCTAATTATCGAAAACGTTTACAAAAAGGATTTCACAGACCCAGACCACTTACACGAGATGAAGTTAGTGCTTGGATTGATGAAACCCAAGATACTCTTATGAGATATTTTCCAGACGAGAAACTTAGAGCCACCATATTAACTCGCAATGTCAGTCCTAAAGAGGTAGAAAGTTTCTTGGGGGGTAGGCTAGATTTACCTAAAACCATTAAAGGACCCAATATAAAACTTAACGAATTAAATTGGTTTGAAAAAAAATATGCACAAGTTACCGCAGGTTTTGATTTAGGCTGGAAGATATTATCCTATAGTGAAAATAGAATGGCTCGTAATCCATTATTTTTAATTTATGCCCGTCAAGAACTTAAGACTTTAATTAACTCAGCTGAACGTGCTGGACGTAAATTAGATACGCATTTCATAAATCATGAACTACGCGACGTTGCTATGCGTAACGCCCTGGCTCGCGTAGAACGTACGCTCTATTCTTCGCGTCGACTAACCAATGGTATGTATTTGGCGCGTTATGCCATGAGTTTCCCATTAGCATTTTTCAATAGTCAATTAGTTGCAATGCGATTAATTGCCCGCAACCCGATTAATGCCTACTGGTATAACAGTATACAAACAGCGCTAGATGATTTCCAAGCGTATGAAGACCGCGATGGTAATACCTATAAAAGCATCAGTGATGTTCCTAAAGGAACATCAGTAACTGTTAAGTTTCCATTACACGGAAAGATACCTAATTGGGCTAGCGTCGATGCTTTAAAACCATATACCGATGTTCGTGGTGGCGGGCTTAGGGTAAATCCAAAACAATTAGAGTTTATGATTGCAGACCCATCCGTTTCATGGTTTGGTGGCGCAACAATATCTCAATTAATTAAAAATGGTTTTGGTATAAGACCTTGGAAAGTATATGGTGAGGATATAGCCAAGGCTATGCGTAACTCACTTGGCGATGATATATATGAATCAAGTATACTTTATGGTGGTTATCCAGTTGAGGGCGAAAGCGCTATAGATACAGTATTTAATGTCATATTTCCAGGATATGGAAAATCAATTTTCGATGGATTTAGATTAATGTTTGGTGGTGGCTCAAACGGTTCAGAACGAGCATTGGATGAAATTGTAAACCAATATAAGGTTGCTTACGCAGAATGGGACAGAAATGGTCGTTCTGGTAATCCGCCAACGCCAGAGCAGGCAGCTAAATCAGCTGGCGCAATGATGTTTATTCGCGCTGTAGTTCAATTTAACGCAGCGATTGCTATTGGGTTTGACCCTGTCACCCGCGCTGCTACAGCGTATTATGCAGATTTGGTAGAGGAATTTAAAGGCGATTACGACATGGCTCAAAAAATTATGATTGAGCAATGGGGTGTAGATTCCTTAGCCTTAATTGGCTCAAGTAAACGCAACAACGCAGGTCTTGCAGCTACCAATAGCGATATAAAAATTATTCGTAATTTTGAAGGATTGCTTTCTGATATGGGTAGGTATGGGACAAAGTATGCAGGAATGCTTTCCTCAGGGTATGACAACGACTTAACCACCAATTCTAAATATTCTGCAGAAGTTGCAGCAATTTATAAAAGATTAAATTTTCCTGGCACGGTAGATTTACCAATAACCCAAAGAAAAAATATCTCTGGATTAGGTGGGATTAGAGAAGAGGTAGAGGCTCGACGCGGTTGGGCTGAATACCAAAAAGCTCAAGAATGGCGAGATGCGATGATGTACCAATACGGCATCCGCTCAACCCAAGAGGTAATGTACGAACGTAGTGGAATCAAAGAATACTACGACAACATGGTTTACGATATTTCTAATCAATTCCCAGGCTGGACTCAGGCTTATAATGACGGACGTGAAGATTATTGGCGCGGGCTTATTCCAACAGTTGAAAAGATTTCAAACGACACCAAATGGCGCAGTCATGCTTATAAAAACGGCGACAAGTGGGAAGAGATTGCTTACTGGCTAGAACAAGCTAAGAATTTTAAACGGTTATATAGCCAGACAGCCAACACAGATGACCGCAAGCTTCGCCTTAAGACAGAGTTTGCACAGTTTCATTACGATTATCTACAGACGGCATCAGATGATTTTGCTGCTTTTGCTTATAGATGGTTAAACATCATGCCCGAATTAAACGAAGAGTTAGCGGTGAGAGAATAATGACTGAATTTACTGGACGCACCCCGTTTGTTGCACTTCCTGGAATTGATGGTGGAGTTAATGCAACTGAAGCTTATGGTTGGTTTAGGTTAGTTGCTGCTAAAGCACAAAAAGGAACTCCAGCTCGTAAAGCTTACGATATGTTTGTTCAGCGTCTTCAAGTTTTAGGTATTCCTAAATCTAAATGGAATAGTGTATGGAAAGATGCAGTTGATTGGACCCAGACCCCAGGGTCTGGTTCTACTGGTGACCCATCTGGTTATCTTGGAGTGCTTGACCCATCTGATTACGCGTCTGAATCCAAAAAGAAGTACGGGACAACAAAATCCAAAACTAGTATAACGACAGAATATACTCCATCAAGAGCCAGCGCTGACATAAACAAGTTTATGGAGAGTGAGGTAGGAAGAACTGCCACCAAGGAAGAGATTGACCTTTACTTAGCTGGTGTTAATAAGCAAGCTGCGGGCAGTCCTGCTATTACATACCGAACAGATACCACCAAGCCTGGTAGCGGTAAAGGAGCAAATGCAATCCTTGGCTCTACAACCAGCAAAGTAAAGCAAACTACTGGGTTTGACCCAACTATTTATGCACAGAATTTTGCTCGTAGTCGTCCAGATTTCGCTGAGTCATTTGCTACTAAATCAGTATTAGGAATTATACAAGACCTACTTCGCGACCCCAACGCAATAGGTGAGGTGGTTGAGTAATGGCAGAGAAAAGACCCAAAAGACCCAAAGGTGCATTGCCAAAGAGAAGACCTGGCCTTGCAGCAAACAGAGTTTTACCTAAAGGTGAAAGCGAAACTGCAACTAGTGTCAAAAGACCTAAAGGTGCATTGCCAAAAGGTAAGGGCAAAGCTGCAGCAGGCAGTAAATTAGTTAACCCACCTAAAACACCTAGAACACCTCTTCGTAGGATTGAACGTAAACCTAACCCTAAGCCTAAACCTAAACCACAGCTAGTCCCAGAAACTGAAATTATTAACCCAATTAACTCAGGGGACCCTGGCGAAGATGCCCGTGAACGGCGCGAGTCCAGTTCGTTTGATTCAGCTGATTCATCTTCTGTTTATCCAACAACTAAAGACACTTTGTCAATGGACCAATTGAAGCAGAAATTTGGTATTGCTGCTGCGGTGTTAGCCAACAATCCAAGTTTAGTTGAGGCGTTGGACACAATCCTTGGTAAAGATGGTCAACCTATGATTACCGACCCCGCTTTACAAAAAGCGATTATTCAAGGAACTAGTTGGTATCGCGACCAAACAAATACTCAACGAACATATGATTATTACAAAGCAACCAACCCTGGGCAATTTGCTGCAGATTTGCAACTAAATGCAAGTAAGATTGTCAAACAATTTGCATCTTTAGGTCTGTCTATCACGGCGCAAGATGCTATCGATTATGCCAACAATGCCATGAAACAAGTAATTATTAAGGACGGCAAAGTTGTCAGGTTCGACCAAGACTATCTAAACAAGTTAATGTCCGACTCTATTAAGTTCACTAAGACTGGAGATATTGATGGTCGGGTTACCTATACTGGCTTGGCTGGTAAGTTGGAAACTATGGCTACTGAGCTATATGGCAGAGCCTGGGAGTATGGGTTTCCAGCAACCATGTCCAACGAAGGGTTTAGTAATTGGTTTGAATCAAGCATGAGGGGTCTAGTTGCTGGAACCCTAAATCCAGAAGATGTAGACAACCTGCTTCAACAGAGAGCAAAATCGTTTGCTCCTGGTCTTGCTAGGTTTATTGACCAAGGTCAGACCTTGCGTCAAGCAGCTGACCCACATATCAACGTCTTCGCCACGACGTGGGAGGTAGACCCAGATTCATTGGACCTTAACAATGATTACTTACAAAGAGCCATTAACCATCAAGACGAGAAGGGTAACTTCACTACAATGAATCTGTATGACACGAAAAAACTAGCTCGCCGTAGTGATAATTTTGATTTAACACAGCAAGCAAAAGAAGAAAAAACTGGTATGGCACAGGCAATGCTTCGCGATTTTCAATTTTTAGCTTAGGGTAAATAATGTCAAGAGATAGTTTTTATGAAGCAATATTAGAAGCCAGGAAAGCTGCTCAAAGACCAGTGGTTGATTTTGACCCTGGTGAAGCTGCTCGCGAACGGCGCAGAATAGCGCAAGCACAGCAATATGCACAATCAGCAAATCAACCTGTCTCAACAGTACCTGCTTCAAAAATTGACCCTTATTATACAAAGGACCCTAAAACCAATAAATCTCCTGCACAAGTTGAAGCAGCAGAAGCGCAAGAAGAAGCACGAATTGCCAGGGAGCAGGCTGCAGAAGCTTTACGAAAAGCGTTAGAAGAAGAAAGAAATTTAAAGACCTCAACAG
>Ga0194120_10002387_pt1 | contig 32406 bp, 26 predicted proteins | sample TA2MahCa65mmetaG_FD_148642 | JGI IMG/M metagenome (GOLD analysis project Ga0194120, IMG submission 148642) | Freshwater microbial communities from Lake Tanganyika, Tanzania - TA2015019 Mahale Deep Cast 65m | ecosystem: Environmental > Aquatic > Freshwater > Lake | place: Tanzania: Lake... | reverse complement strand
TCCTCGGCGCGTTCGTCGCCGGCTACCTGCTGCTCGTCCCCGCGGCGTGGCGCGGGCTGCGCGCGGCGCTGCGCGGAGCCCTCGGCCGCCCCGAAACGGGCGCGACGCGCGTCGACGATGCGCTCTCGACGTTCCTGTGCGCCTACCTGCCGCTGACCGCGGTCGCATTCGCGACCAGCGGGCTCGAAATCGCGCCCAAGGATCCGCCCATGGAAGCCGAGGGCTATCGCTACTTCAACACGCACCTGTTCTACGCGACCTTCGTGATCGCGCTCGGCGCGGCGCGCTTCGCGCAGGGTCGCCGCGCATGGCTGATCGCGGCACCCGCGCTCGCGGCGGGTGTGTTCAACGGCGCGCTCGTCGACTGGACTTTCTCGCACCCGCATCTGGGCGCGCACTACGACGGCTTCAACGTCAAGCAGACCGCCAACCAACTGCTCACGCCGCGCAACGGCTACAGCGTCGCCCAAGCCTGCGGGATGGCCGAGCGTTATCCGCCGCTCGTGCGCTCCGCGCTGTACGTCGGCATGGGGCGCGTGCGCGCCATGCAGCGCGTGCTCAAGAGCCGCGGCGGCGAGCTCGACCTGTGGAGCCTGCTCGACGAGTTCCCGCCCGAGCGCCGTCCGGACGTCGCCCGCGGCATCGGCGTCGCGTTCCGCAATCTCGCGCGCATGCAGAGCCGTCTCGACACGCGCTTCGTCGACATCGCGGCCGCGCGGCTCGCAGCGGGCGACCCACTCGCGGGACACGCGCTCGAAGGTCTGGCCACCGACTGGGAAGTCGCGATGGCGTGGGACCTACCCAAGCGCCTGACGGAGCTCGAGGCGCTCGCGCGCGAGCTCCAAGCGCGTCCCGAGATCGTGCCGCACTTCGTGCGCGGCGTCGGAGCCGTGCTCGGACGGACGCTGCGCCGCGGCGTGAAGGTCGAAGAGCGCGCGATCGTGGAGTTCGCGCCCGCGATGCTCGCGCGCGCGAGCGCACCCTTCTGCGAGGGGCTGGGCGCCGGACTCGAGGACGGTCTGCGGCCCGCGCAGCTCGAAACGCCGCCCGAGCAGGTGCTCGCGGGCCTCGATGCCGCCGCGCTCGAGCGCGGGCGCGCCCTGCGGCGCGCGGAGCTCGCGCGCTAGATTCGCTGACGCCGTCCCGCCGCGATCCGTAGAATCCGCCGCCGCGATGCACCCGATCCTATTCGAGTTGCCCTGGCTCAACTTCCCGGTTCGTTCCTTCGGCGTGATGCTCGCGCTGGGCTTTCTGCTCGGCTCGCACCTATTCCTGCGTCTGGTCACGCGCGGGTCGACGGACCGCGCGCGCGACCTCGAACGCTACGGCGCGATCCCGATGTGGATCCTGATCGGCGTCGTCGCCGGCGCGCGGCTGCTGTACGTGATCGTCGAAGTCGCGCGCGGTTCCCCCACCGGCGAGGAGTACCTCTCCAACCCACTGTCGATCCTCGCGGTCTGGGAAGGCGGTCTGGTGATGTACGGCGGCTTCGCCGGAGCGATGGTCGGCGGCATGTGGTGCGCCAAGCGCCATCAACTGCGCGTGTTGCACGCCACCGACTGCGGCTTCGTCGCCGGTTTCTTCGGGCAGGCCGTCGGTCGCGTCGGCTGCCTGCTCGTCGGCGACGACTACGGCTCGAGCGTGCCCGAGCGCTGGCAGCACCTGCCGTTTCCGCTGACGCTGCGCGTGCCCGATCCGTTGCCCGAGCACAGCCTGTTCGGCGCGGAGAATGCCGGGAAGCTCCTGTGGGCCACGCAGCCGATGATGTCGATCAAGGCCCTGATCGTCGCGCTCGCGTGCCTGTGGATGCTGAAGCGGCGGCGCTTCGAAGGCCAAGTCGCGCTGGTCGGCATCGCGCTCTACGCGGTGTTGCGCTTTGGGATCGAGAACTTGCGCGGCGACGCGATTCGCGGCGTGTGGTTCGACGGACGGCTGTCGACCTCCCAGTTGATCTCGCTCGTCGCCCTCACCGGCGCGGTCGCGTTGCTCGTCGTCCTGCGCAACCGCCGCGACGAGCCGCGCGTCGCCTGACTCGTCGGTCGTGACGAAGCTGCGCCTGCACGCCGGAGTCGACGAGGCGGGGCTCGGGCCCCTGCTCGGGCCGATGACCTTCGGCTACAGCGTGTTCCGCGCGCCGTGCGGCGCCGATGAGCTCTGGCGCGTCCTCGCTCCGGCCGTCAGCGACGAACCGGGGGCCGATGGGCGCTGCTTCGTGGTCGCCGACTCGAAGTTGGTGTTCAAGCGCACCGCGCGCTGCCATCGCCGCCTCGAGTCCACGGCGCTGGGATTTCTCGCGCTGAAGGCCCCGCTGCGGCGCCCGCACACCGACGCGCGACGCTACCTGTTCGACAACCCTCGCGAGCTCGCGCTCGACGCTGCCTCGGTCGACCTGCATCCGTGGTACCGCGTCGGCGCCCTGCCGCTGCCGCGCCACGTCGACGCGGGGTTGCTCGAGCTGCGCGTGGAGGACCTGCACCGCGCGCTCGTGCGCGCGAGCGTGGACGTGCTCGACCTCGGCGTGCGCGTGGTTCCCGAGGCCGAGCTCAATCGCTCCTTCGGCGAGACCGACAACAAGGCCCGCACGCACTGGCTGCAATCGCGCCTGATTTTCCGGCGCATCTGGCAGCAGCACGCGCAGGAGGGCGTCGAGTTGTGGGTCGATCGCCACGGCGGGCGCATGCACTACGGCTCGATGCTCGCGATCGACTTTCCCGAGGCGTCGGTCGAGCTGGTCGACGAATCGAGCGAGCTCTCGCGCTATCGCCTGACCGAGCGGCGCGGCGGCGCGCGGCGCATGGAGGTCGCATTCGCCGAACGCGCGGAGTCGCGCTCCCTGCCGGTGGCGCTCGCGTCCTGTCTCGCCAAGTACGCGCGCGAGCTCGCCATGGAGTGCTTCAACGCCTACTGGATCCGACTCGATCCGAGTCTGACGCCGACCGCGGGGTACACCGAGGATGGCCGTCGCTGGCTCGCGGACGCAAAGCGCGTGCTGGAGCAGGAAAAAATCGACCGCGCGCTGCTGGTGCGCTCGCGCTAAGTCCTCACCGCGCTCGCCCGACCTCGCGCGCCGCGCTATCGTGAGAGCGACGTGGCAGGCTGCGAGCCTCCCCCTCCTCGAAGCACAACGACCACGGTGAAGATCGCGATCCTCGGCGCCGGCATTTCCGGACTCGCGCTGGCCCGCTTCCTGATCGAGGGCGGTCTGCCGCGCGAGCACGTGAGCGTGTTCGAAGCCTCGCGCTCGGTCGGCGGGCTGTGCGCGTCGAAGAGCGTCGAGGGCTTCACCTACGACGTCACCGGCGGCCACATCCTCTACAGCAAGGATGCGCGCGCCATGGCGTGGATGAAGGCCTGCGCCGGTGGCGAGAGCGCCTTCGTCGAGCAGGAGCGCCACACCAAGATCCGCTTCGCGGACCGCTGGGTGCACTATCCGTTCGAGAACGGCCTCGGCGACCTGCCCGAGCAGGCGAACTTCGACTGCCTGCGCGGCTACATCGAGGCTTGGCATCGGCGTCAGGTCGATGGCTCGCGCGCTCCGACGCAGTTCGGCCCGTGGGTGCGCTGGCGCTTCGGCGAGGGCATCGCGCGCCACTTCATGGACCCCTACAACGCCAAGGTCTGGAAGCGCGAGCTCGACTTCCTCTCGAGCGACTGGGTTGCGGGCCGCGTGCCCGATGCACCGATCGACGACGTGCTGCGCGCCTCGATCGGCATCCGCACCGAGGGTTACACGCACCAGTCGATCTTCTACTACCCGCGCCGGGGCGGATTCCAAGCGCTCACCGACGGCATCGCGAGCACGGTGCTCGACCGCGTGCGACTCGCGACGAGGGTGCGCGAAGTCGAGCGCACGCGCGCGGGCTGGAAGGTCAACGGCGAGGAGTTCGACGCGCTCGTGAGCACGCTGGCGCTCACCGACCTGCCGCAGATCGTGCGCGACGTCCCGCACGAGGCGGCCGACGCGATGCGCACGCTCGAGTACAACTCGATCACCTGCCTGCTCGTCGCGCTCGCGCGCGCCGAGCACCCCAAGCTCTCGTGGATCTACCTGCCGCACCACGAGCAGGGGCCGACCAACCGCGTGACCTACATGTCCAACTACGCGCCGGGGATGGCGCCGGCTGGCAGGAGTTCGCTGCTGTGCGAAGTGACGCACCCCGGCGGAGCGCCCCACGCAGGGCCGGAACTCGAGCGCGAGGTGCTCGAAGGCCTCGAGCGCGCCGGCATCCTGCGCCGCGACGAGGTGCTGTTCACCGACCGCACCTCGACCCGCCATGCGTATGTGGTGTTCGACGCCGCCTACCACGCGCGGCGCAAGGCGATTTTCGACTGGATGGCGCAGGTCGAGCTCGTGCCGCTCGGGCGTTTCGGGCGCTTCGAGTACGACAATTCGGACCAGTGCGTGATCAAGGCCCGCGAGCTGGCCGGTTCGCTGCTCGGGCGGGCTCAGCGGGGCTGAACCGGCACGTGTAGGCCGCCGAGCGGCTCGTGCAGGCCGCCGAGCGGGTTGGCAGGCCGCCGAGCGGGTTTTCTGGGTGGATCGGCCGACGTCGGCGTCCGCTCGCCCACGGGGAGTGCTCCCCAGCGCGCGGAAGACCGCGTCTGCACTAGACTGACGTGAACTGGGTGGGCCGCGCTCCCCAGCCCCGGCGCCGAGTTCCGTGTTCGCACGCCGCCTTTCGATCCACAACGCTACGATTCTCCCGCTGCCCTCCGAGACCTGTCGCACGATCACCCGTCACACGATCTCCTGTCGCTACATGGCCGCTCGTTCCCTGCTCTCGCCGCTCCGACCGATCCTGCCCGCGGGCCTGCTTCCCGCGCTCGCTCTCTCGGGCTGCGGCAGCGCGGACACACCTGTGGCCGCACCGAGCGCGCTCAGCTACTCCTCGACCTTCGAGCTCGCCACCAAGGGTGAGGACCTCGCTCCGCTCTTGGCCTCGGTCCGCGGTGGCGCGGTGTCGAGTTGGAGCGTGACGCCCGCTCTGCCCGCGGGCCTCGAGCTCGATGCGAGCGACGGATCCATCGGCGGCGTCCCGCGCGTGCAGGCCGAGCCCGCGACGTACGTCGTGCGCGCCTCGAACGTCTCGGGCTTCAGCGAGGCGAGCGTCGTGCTCGGCGTGGTCGCCCCGCTGCAGCTCGTCGCGGTGGCCAACTCGGCCGACAGCACGCTCAGCGCCTTCCGCATCGATCCAGGCACCGGCCTGCTCACGCCCACGGGCATCACGGCGCCGATCATGGTCGAATCCGGCGCGCGCGGGATCTGCGCCCACCCCTCGGGCAACTACCTGTACCTCCTGCAGCGCGATTCGAGCACGGTCCGCATCTTCGACGTCCACGCGGACTCGGGTCGCTTCGTCGAGCGCGGCGCCGTCGCCTGCGCGGGCCTCAATCCCAACGAGCTCACGCTGTCCCCGGATGGCTCGCGCCTGTATGTGATCGCGCAGACCCAAGTGCACGTCGAGACCTTCACGGTCGGAGGCGACGGCTCGCTCTCGTCGCTCGGCGGGCTCTCGCTCGACGACGGGATCGACCCGATCGATGGCGCGTGGGACGCGGAGCTCGCGGCCGACGGGCGCTTCCTGTGGCTCTCGAACGTGACCGCGAAGTCGATCCAGACGCTGGCGCTCGATCCGACCACCGGTCTGCCCGCGGTGAGCGGCCCGCCGAGCGTCTCGAATTTCACTCCGTTCTGGCTGGCGAGCTCGCGCGACGGGCGCTTCCTGTACACGAACTGCCGCATCCACAGCCGCCTGCAGGTCTATTCCATCGACCCGCAGACCGGCGCGTTGTCCTTCGTGGAGAACGAGAACACCGCGCTCCAGCCGTCGCGCGTCGCGCTCGCGCCTTCGGGGCGCTTCCTGTACGCGACGATCGCGAGCGACGACACGCTGCGCACCTTCGCCATCGATCCGTCGACCGGCGCTCTCTCGCTGAACGATGTGACGCCCACAGGCGATCGCCCCGAGTCGCTCTCGTTCGACTTCACCGGCGAACGCGTGTACGTCACCCTCGGTCAGGACGCGGAACTCCAGTGCTTCCGCGTCGATCCAGCCACGGGCGAGCTCACCCTCGAAGACTCGCTCCGCACGCGCGAGTCTCCGCTGAACATCGCGCCGATCCCCTCCGACGAGCCGCCGAATCCGCGCGCGTCGTTCGCCTACGTTTCCACCTCCGAGGCCTTGGCCCCGACCGTGTTCCGCATCGACTCCGTCGACGGAGCGCTCGCGCCCCTCTCGACGCCCGCGCCGGGGGCGCCCCAACCGCAGGCGGTGGCGCTGCATCCCTCCGCGCGCTGGCTCGTCTCCGCGCGACCCAATGACAACCAGCTCGCCGTGCTCGCCCTCGACCCCGCCACCGGCCTGCCGACGGCACCGGAGGCCCTGACCGCGAGCGCAGCCGAACCGATCGCGCTGGCGTTCGAGCCCTCGGGGCGCCGACTGCTCGTGCTGCATCGCCTTGCGGGTGAGCTCCGCCTGCTCGATTTCGACGAGAGCACGGGAGACCTCGCACAGCTTGGCGCGCTGAGCGTCAGCGCCGGCGCACGGTCGCTCGCGGTCGATTCGAGCGGCCGGTTCGCCTACGTGGCGAACCCCGAGACGAACGAAGTGCTCACCGTCGCGATCGACCTCGCGACCGGGGCGCTCACCCAATCCCAGCCCGCCAAGCCGCTCGACGGTCAACCGGCCGCGGTCGCGATCACTCCCAACGGTCGCTACCTGCTCGCGAGCGCGGCTTCCAAGGGCCGTGTGGCGCTCTACCAGATCCACGCCGCGGACGGTGCGCTGTCCCTGATCAGCTCGCGCCCCTCGGGCACGAACACCGTCGCGCTCACCAGCGACCCGCTCGGCCGCTTCATCTACGTCTGCAACCGCGACACCAACGGCGTCGGCGATGTGAGCGTGTTCCGCATCGACCCCAACTCGATCATCACCGATTTCACGCGCGTCGGCGAGTTCACCGCGGGCAACCAACCCATCGCCGCCTCCGTCCACCCGTCGGGTTCGCAGCTGTACGTCGCCAGCGAGGGCTCCAACACGCTCGTGCGGCTGCTGATCGATCGCTCGAGCGGCATGCCGCAGCCCGTCCAGTCGACGAGCCTCACGTCGGCTCCGCAAGGCATCGCGCTGAGCTTGCGACTCGTCCCTTAGCCGTCCGCCTGCCGGACGAGCGCGAGCGCGCGGGCCGAGCCGATCTCCTCGAGTGCCGAGCGCACGCGCTCGCGCACCGAGCCGCAGGGAGTCGCGCCATGGAGCTCTGCCAACCCGTCGACAAGCTCGTCGTAGGCGTCCGGTCGAGCCAGCATCTCGCCGAGCGCTTCCATGGCCTCGCCGCAGTCCGATCCGGTGGCGCGCGAAAGCTGACGCGTGCGAGCATCGGCGAGCCACTCGTGGCGCTCGGAGCTCCATGCCCGCCATGCCTCGGAGTCGCCACCGAGGTCGCGCCCCGTGATCGCGCGCAGCGCATCGCGCGCAGCCGCACGCACGAGCGCGTCGACGTCGTCCAAGGCCCCCACGAGCGCGTCCGCCGTCTGAGTGTCGCGCGCGTTCCCAAACACGGCGGCGGCGGCGCGGCGCGCCTTCGGGTCGGCACTCGCCAAGGCTCGACGCGCCGCCGCGAGCGCGCGCTCCCCCAGTGCCGCGCGCGCGGGACAGCTCGGCTGAGCCACAGCGGCGAGGATCTCCAGATCGAGCGCGGCCTCCCGCCCCAAGGCTCGCGCCGCGAGCGCCGGACCGCGCGCATCACCCGACTGCGCCCAACCGCGCACGATGACCCGCGCCAACTCGCTCGGCTGCTGCGCGAGCAAGGTCTCGAGGTTGCGCTCGCTCGCCTTCGACGAAACGAGTGCTTGCGCGAGCGCGCGTTCTACCGGCTCGGCGACGAAGTCGCGGGCGAGATCGAGCGGCTCGAGGCCGCGCGCGATGCGCAGCACCGTCGGCAAGGCCACTTCCCCACCGAGCTCGCCGGCGAGTTCGACCAGCACGCGACGCTCGTCGCGCGTGGCCGCGTGACACTCGACCAGCGCCTTGGCGCGCAGGTCGGGTTCATAGCGCTCCCACGCATCGCGCAGCGCGACAACGCGCAGGTCGGCGGTCGCGGCGTGTTCGCTTTCTGGCCACTCGCCGCGGCCGAGCATCCCATCGAGCAGACTCGGCACGAGCTCAGGTCCGAGCCCCACCGCGGCATCGGCCAGCACCATCGGATCGAGCCCGCGTGCGTCCTCGAGCATGTCGCACAGGGCGACGCGCGCATCGGGGACGCTCGTCGACGTCGCTGGAGCGCGGCGTTCTCGCTCGAACGAAGCGGCGAGAGCCGCGCTCTGCGACGGTGCGCCTGCGAGGGCGGCCTCCGACATGGCCGGATCGTTGACGACGACATCGCCAACCGCGGCGGACTCGACCGACGTGCATTCGCTCGGTGAACGCGGGGGCTGCTCGGGCGGCAGGGGAACCACGCTTGCCCTGCGCGGCATGGCCACGACCGCGAGAACCGTGAAGGCGCTCGCACCCACCAACGCCCCCCATGCCAGCTTCATGTTCCCTGCGTTCATCGCGCTGCCACCGTGCGCCATGAAACGACGCTCCAGTCGGCCTCGCCCTGAGCCGCCGTCGGAAGCCCCGGGAGGGTGACCGCTCCGCTGGCGATGCGCCCGTCGAAGTTCACGGTCAGCTTCGAGTGCTGGCTGCCCCAGTCGCGATTGATGCGCACCTGATTGCCGGCGGTCATGTTGCCGTTGACGGTGACCTTGGCCGAGCCCGTGGCCGAGAGGTTGTTGTCATGGAAGTTGTTCTCGGCGTACATGAACGAGTCCATGCGCTCCAGCGTGCCGAAGCTCGGATCGCCGAAGTAGATGTTGCCCGAGCTGGCGACGGCGGGGTCCTTGATCGCGATCATCGCGAGCGCCCCCGTCGTGGCGTTCTGGTAGAGGATGTTGTCGGAGATGTAGATATTGCCGCGCACCACGAACGTCGCTCGCACAGGATCCGAGCCACTGTTGAACAGCGTGAAGGAGTAGATGTTGTTGTTGTGGACCCAGAGGTTCCCGTCGATGTAATAGACCTTGTTGCTCGCGTTGGATCCGGGGTTGTTGTCGTGTCCGGCGAGCGTGATTCGAGTCCCGTTGGCCGGCGCGACGGTCGAGCTGCCGCTGACGGCCTCGTAGGGATCCTCGAGAAAGTAGTCGTCCTTGGAGGTCGAGGAAGTGGCCGAAGTCCGATCGCTCGGATTGCGGCGGAAGATGTGGGCTGGACTGGACTCGGAAACCTGCCACGCGCGGCCGCCGAGCGCCGTGTGCGTCTTGTAGGTCGCCGAAGCGAAGAGCGCGTTCACGTTGTAGTGCGCCGTGGTCGCGTAGTTCATCCCCGCGATGTCGGGAATCGGCAACGTCTTGCCGGTGTCTCCACCGCCGCCACTGATCGAACCGGCCGCACGGATCAGCCCGTTGATCTGTGCGCCGCCCGTGACGAGCACGTTACGACCGCTGTAGATGTTGCCGTTGACGATGTCGGCCTGCACGCCGGTGCCGCCGAACTTCATGTCGTACAGCGGATCACCCGAGACGTTGCCCGCGAACAGCGCGCTGTTGAAGATGCCTTCATCGTTCGATTCGAGCACGGCTTCCGTCGCCTGACGCACGCCCCCGACGTCGGCCGTCGACGTCACCGTGACCGTGCCATCGTGGTTGTTGCGAACTCGGTACCAGTAGCCACCGCCGGAGAAGGGCAGCGGCTCCTCGTCGCTCCCCACCTCGAGTTCGTCGGTCTGCTCGTCGACGGCACCGCCGCGCACGGAACCGATCGCCAGCGACAGCCCAGCTTCCGCGACGTACAACGCGCGCGACGCGTGCTCATCGCCTTCGTTCTCGCGTTGGAGCGAACCACTGTAGGTCGAGAGCCCAGCCGCGAGCGCCGCGAGCACCATCACCGCGATCAAAGCCACGAGCAACGCCGAGCCACGCCGCCGCCATGCCACGCCTGTCCGTCCGTGTGTCATCCCAAACCTCTCCCCTCTCAGTTCCTCAGGTGAACGATCGTCGAAACCGTCCGCAGCAGCACGCCTCCACCCGCTCCACGCGCCCCCACGGTGGCCCCAATCGCCACGCTGGTTCCGCCGCTTCGCCACTGCAGGCTGAGTCCACCTTCATCGATCAAGCCGTTGCCGTTGTCGTCGACGTTGTTGCCCGCGACTTCGCCCTCGAGCACTTCCGTCACGTCACTGGCGAGCACGAGTTCGCGCGAGGGAGTCGACGCCGTGTCGAGCACGAGAACGACTTGCCCCTCGTCCACCAGACCATCGCCGTCGTTGTCGATCCCGTCGTTGGGGTCTTCCGGGCTGGGCACGCGCGCGATGCGCCGTTGCACACCTTCCTCGATCTCGCCTTGCACGACGTCGAAGCCCTCGACCGTGCGGAAATCGACTTGCACTGTGGCGCGCCCGACCGCTGGCGCAAGCGGCAGACTCTCCGCGGTCGCGTTCATGAGCTCGCTCGCGATGCGGTCGACGAGCCGCTGGGCCCGCGCCGAGAGTGCCGCGGCGCTCACGCCGGCCTCCGCAGCGGAACGTCCGCGCTGGGCGACCGCGCCGATCGCGCCGAGCAGCAAGGTGAGACAACCGGTCGCGATCACGACCTCCAGCAGGGTCGCGCCGCGTCGCGCGCGATGTGCGTTCAACGGCGACGGCACAGGATCGTCTCCAGATCGAAGTTCTCGTCGCCGCGCGCTCCGCGCCACTCGACGCGCACGCGCACGGGCAGGAGCTCATAGTCGAGCGCGCGGTTCTGTCCGTCGATGACGCCGTCGGCATTGAGATCGCGCGGCATGCCGAGCGAGGGATCCACGACGTCCTCGCGCAGCCACTCGACACCGCCGGCGACGACGGTCGGGAACAGCACGCGACCGCACTGCCCGTCCGCGTCCCCCGGGCGCGCGCGCAGGCCTGCCACGGCGAAGTTGCTGCCGCGCGCGGCGAGCGAGAGCCCGCCGTCGTCCTGCGTGCTCTGGTTGTAGAGCGCGTAGACCTGCGTGAAATCCGCGGCCGTCAGTTCCTCGAGCACGCGGCGCGCCGCGACGCGCGCGAGCGCAGCGTCGCTCTCGCAGCGCTGCAGGGTGAGCGACGAGAGCATCGCCCCCGCCATCCCGACCGCGCCCAGCGTGAGCACGACTCCGCCGACGAGCACCTCGAGCAGCGTGAAACCGCCCCGTCGATTGCGTTGTGTCCCGTTCCCCATGCCCCCATCGCACGGCGCGGCCCGCGAGAGGCGCGCAACACGATGTTCCCAAGGCCATGGTTCGTCCCGCGCGCGGGGCCCGCCTGAACAGGAAATCGCAATTCCAGCGCGGCACTTCCCGCGGGGCGGGAAGCGATTTCAGGGGCGGTGTTGCAGCGCTTCGACGCTGAAACACAGGCGTACTCGCGGCCGGAGAGGGGCGCGCGGCCGGAACGACGATGAAAGCGGGCCCGCGCTACTTGCTCGCTCGCTTCCAACTGCGCATGGCGCCGCGCAGGTACGCCTCGAGGTCCGCGACCTTGACGCTCTCCTGCGTCATCGAGTCGCGGTGGCGCACGGTGACGACGTCGTTCACGAGCGTCTCGCCGTCGATCGTGACGCAGTAGGGCGTGCCGACCTCGTCCTGACGGCGGTAGCGGCGCCCGATGGCCGCGCTCTCGTCGTAGAAGGTCGTGAAGCGTGCCTGCCGCAGCAGGCGGTCGATCGCGCTCGCCTTCTCGGGCATGCCTTCCTTCTTGACGAGCGGCAGCACCGCGACCGTGATCGGCGCGATCTCGGGGTGGAAGTGCAGCACCGTGCGCACGTCGCCGTCGGGCAGCGCCTGCTCCTCGTAGGCGTCGATCAGGAAGGTCAGCGCCGTGCGGTCGACACCGGCGGCGGGCTCGACCACCCAAGGCGTGTAGCGCGCCTTCGATTCGGGATCGAAGTACGTGAGGTCCTTGCCCGAGGCGGCCGAGTGGCTCTTGAGGTCGAAGTCCGTGCGGCAGGCGATGCCCTCGAGCTCGCCCCAACCGAACGGGTACTCGTACTCGACGTCCGTGCAGGCCTTGCAGTAGTGCGCGAGCTTGGCCTGCGGGTGCTCGTACTTGCGCAGCTTGGAGGGATCGATGCCGTAGTCGACGTACCAACTGAAGCGCTCGTTGACCCAGTACGCATACCACTGGTCGTTTTGCTCGGGCGGGATGAAGAACTCCATCTCGGCCTGCTCGAATTCGCGCGTGCGGAACACGAAGTTGCCGGGCGTGATCTCGTTGCGGAACGACTTGCCGATCTGCGCGATGCCGAACGGCGGCTTGACGCGCGAGCTCTCGAGCACGTTCTTGAAGTTGAGGAAGATGCCCTGCGCGGTCTCGGGGCGCAGGTAGGCGACCGAGCCGGAGCCCTCGACGGGACCGACGTTGGTCTTGAACATCAGGTTGAACTCGCGCGCTTCGGTGAGCTCGCCCCCGCACTCGCCGGGCTTCTTGGACGGCTTCTCCGGGCAGCGCGCGTCGTCGAGCTTGTCCGCGCGGAAGCGCCCCTTGCACTTCTTGCAGTCGACCATCGGGTCGGTGAAGTTCGAGACGTGGCCCGAGGTCTCCCACGTCTTGGGGTTTTGGATGATGGCGCTGTCGAGGCCGACGATGTCGTCGCGCAGGGTGACCATGCGCGTCCACCAAGCGTCCTTGACGCGGCGCTTGAGCTCGACGCCGAGCGGGCCGTAGTCGTAGGTGTTGCCGATGCCCCCGTAGATCTCGGAGGCCGGAAACACGAAGCCCCTGCGCTTGCACAGGGAAACGATCTTGTCCATCAGGCTCGGTGCGGGGGTCGACATGGGCGCTCCAGATCGGGTCGATTGGGGCGAGGAGTGTAGGGAGCGCGGGGAGCGGACTCCATCGGCGGCCGTTTCGGCCCGTTGTCGAGACGTCGTTGGAGCGGGAATCGGGCCGCAATCGGCCTATACTCGCGGGTCATGCAGCAGGCTCCTGCAGCGCCCCCGGCGCCCGTCCATCCGCTCTGGAACGCCCCCCTCGCCTCGCGCGCTCGAAGCGGCGAGGTCGCCCGCGAGCTCGAGCGCATCGGCGCCAAGGTGCGCGAAGGTCGCCGCATCACGCCGGAAGAGGCGCTCTACCTGCACGAGCGCGCGGACATGCTCACCTTGGGCCTGCTCGCCGACCACGTGCGCCGCGCCAAGCACCCCCAGCCGCACGTCACCTACATCGTCGACCGCAACCTCAATCCGACGAACGTCTGCATCACCGACTGCGGCTTCTGCGCGTTCTACCGGCGCCCCAAGGCGGACGGCGCCTACGTGCTGCCGCGCGAGGAGATCGTGAGCCGCATGCAGGAACTCGCCGACCTCGGCGGGCGGCAAGTGCTCATGCAGGGCGGGCACCATCCCTACTTGAAGAGCGAGTGGTGGTGCGAGCTGTTCACCGACCTGCGCGCGCGCTTTCCGCAGATCAACCTGCACGCGCTCTCGGCGCCGGAGATCGACCACCTCTCCAAGCTCGACAAGCGACCGGTCGAGGACGTGCTGCGCGACCTGATCGCGGCGGGCTTGGGCAGCGTGCCGGGCGCGGGCGCGGAAATTCTGGTCGAGCGCGTGCGCAAGATCATCGCGCCCAAGAAGACCTCGACCGAGCGCTGGCTCGAAGTGCACCGGCGCGTGCACGAAGCCGGTCTGCGCTCGTCCGCGACCATGATGTTCGGCCACGTCGAGACGACCGCGGAGTGCATCGAGCACCTGACGCGCCTGCGCGACCTGCAGGACGAGACCGGCGGCTTCACGGCCTTCGCGTGCTGGCTGATGCAGCCCGACGGCGTGCCCGACGAGCACCTCTACCCCGAGCGCAAGACGCCCAGCGTGTACCTGCGCATGCAGGCGCTCACCCGCATCTTCCTCGACAACTTCGACAACATTCAGACGAGCTACGTCACCGCGGGCCTCAAGCTGGCGCAGGTGACGCTCTCCTACGGTTGCAACGACTTCGGCGGCACGATGCTCGAAGAGAACGTCGTCAGCGCGGCCGGTTGCTTCAACCTCGCGCCGATCCAGAAGCTCGAGCACGTGATCGCGCGCGCGGGCTTCACGCCGCTGCAGCGCAACTCGTGGTACGGCGTCGTCGATCCGCGCCACCCGCAGCTGCAACGTGGTCCAGCTTCGGGCGCCCAGTCGCGTCCGCGCGCGTGGACGGGAGCGAGCGCGTGAGCACCGCCATGACGACCGCCACGACAACCGCCACGACGACCGCGTGCGACGAGCGCTTGCTCGAGCTCGCCCGCGCCCACGGACTTGGACCGATTGGCGAGAAGGTCCTCGCGCGCGAGCGCCTCTCGCACGACGACGGTGTCGCGCTCTACCGCAGTCCGCACTTGCACGCGGTCGGCGCGCTCGCCAACCACGTGCGCGAACGCCTGCACGGCGACCTCGCGTACTTCAACGTCAACCAGCACGTCAACTACACCAATCTCTGCAACAAGCTGTGCCGCTTCTGCGCGTTCCAGCGCCTGCCGGGCCAAGAGGGCGCCTACCAGCTCACGCCGGAGCAGGCCGCGGCCAAGATCCGCGCGCAGTTGCACGAGAGCGTGACCGAGGTGCACATGGTGGCGGGGGTCTGGCCGAAGATCCCCTACTCGTACTACCTCGAGCTCCTGCGCGCCGTGAAGGCCGCGCGGCCCGAGATCCACATCAAGGCCTTCACCATGGTCGAGCTCGACCAGATCGCCAAGTCGGCCAAGCTGCCGCTCGAGGTCGTGCTCGAGGAACTGAAGGCCGCGGGGCTGGGCTCGGTGCCCGGCGGTGGCGCCGAGGTCTTCAGCGAGCGCGTTCGCCGAGCGACCTACCACTTGAAGATCTCCGGCGACGAGTGGCTCGCCGTCGCGCGCAAGGTGCACCGCTCCGGCCTGCGCTCGAACTGCACCATGCTGCACGGCCACATCGAAACGCCCGAGGAGCGCGTCGACCACCTCGACCGCCTGCGGCGCCTGCAGGACGAAACCGGCGGTTTCCAGACCTACATCCCGCTCTCGTTCCACCCCGACAACAGCGAGATGGCCGACGTGAGTGGCCCGACCGCGGTCGACGAGCTGCGCGAGATCGCGCTCGGGCGCCTGTTGCTCGACAACATCCCGCACATCAAGGCCTACTGGATCCTGATGGACATCCCGATCGCGCAGCTCGCGCTCTCCTACGGCGCGGACGATGTCGATGGCACGGTGGTCGAGGAGCACATCTACCACGACGCCGGTGCGACCACGCCCGAAGTGGTCAAGCGCGCGGAGCTCGTGCAGTGGATCCGCGACGCGGGGCGCATCCCGGTCGAGCGCGACACGCTCTACAACGTCGTGTGGAGCGCGGACCCCGAGCTCGCTCCCGTCGGGCGGCCCGCACCGGTCGCGAATTAGCCCGACCGCTGCCCGCTGCCCGTTGCGCGAGCGCGCGGCGCAGCCACGGCGAGCACCACACGGCGAGCACCACACGGCGAGCACCACACGGCGAGCACAGGCGCGTGGACGACGAGCTCGCCCGCCTGCTCGCCCCTTCCGCCAGGGAAAAGCGGCGTGCTCATGCACAGCCGTGAACCGCCGGCGCATCCACCATGGCAAGGAACGCGCTCGGAATTCCCCCGCGCGGCCGCGACCAGCGCGCGCGCCGCGCGACGAGAGGGCAAGGAGACACCCACGATGCACCTGCGCTGGATCCAACTTCCCTTTCACCCCGACCGCGGCGGTTTCGACGAGGCGCCGCTCGCCGCCGCGCTCGGCGAACGCCGCGTCCTCGACGCGCGCGAGTACTTCTTCGAGCACGGTGGCCGTCCGTACCTCGGCTGCTTCCTCGAGTTCGACGACGAGAGCATGCCCGTGAGCGGTGGACCGCACGTCGACGCTCCTCCGCGCGGGCGTCGCGGCGCGCGGGCGAACGAACGGCGCAACGAGCAGCCGACGCGGGGCTGTGCCGCTGCTCCCATGGACCTCTCCGCGCCGAGCGAGCCCCTCGCGGCGCCGCTCGATGCCGCGGGACTGCGGGCCGCCGCCGAGCTGCGGCGCTGGCGCACCCGCCGCTCCAAGGAACTCGGCGTTCCGGCCTACCGCCTGCTGCCCAACGCCACGCTCGAAGCACTCTCGCGCATGCGCCCCGTCACGCTGGGCACACTGCTCGAAGTGACCGGCATCGGGGCGGCGCGCGTCAGCGCCCACGGCGACGAGATCCTCGCCTGCCTGCGCTCCGCCGAAGCGCACAGCCTGCTCGACAGCCTTCCACTGCCGACGGCGGCGGAGTGAGCTCAGAGCACGCGAGCCAAGCTCGCCCACGAAATGCGCGCCGCGCTCGCGCGACGAAACGGGCGCGAATCACCCCTGTGGACGCGGGGCTGTGAAAGCGCTCGCCGTCGCTGCACAATCCGAGCATGACCGCCGCCCGCAGCGAAGAGTGGTTCGGTCGCCGCCGACCTTGGCTGTGGCTGAGCGCGTCGATCGGCGTCGCGGCCGCCCTCGCCGCGCTTGCGTGGTGGTGCGTCGTGCGTTCCGCCCATGGAGCCGTCGAAGCCGAGCGCGCGCGCATCGGAGTCGGGGTCTCGCTCTGCGGTGGCAGGACACAAGCTCCGGCTCCAGACGCGCTCGCGCGGTGGATCGAGGTGTTCGTGCGCACGCCGCCGCAAGGTTACGTCGAGAGTCAGTGGCCGGACGTCGCGCTCGACACCGCGCCCGGCCCCTACGAGTCCATGGCCGGGATCGGTTTCCTAGCTCCACGCCACGCCGCGCTCGAAGTGTCCTTCGCCGCGCCCGAGGCAGTCACGACCGAGTGCAGCGCGGCGAAGCCTGAGCAACATCTTGCGTCGGTCGAGGGCTGGCTCGCGGAGTTCGTGGCCCAGCCCGCGACGGACCCGCAGGTGCGCGACTGTCTGCGAGCCCTGTTGCGGCAGCGCGTGCTCGACGAAGCGCACAGGGTCCACGCCCTCGCCGCGCGCGAGCTTCCCCGCGCCGATGGCGCGATCTGGCTCGCGCGCATGGAACTCGCCGACGAGCCGCTGCCCCAACCCGCGCTCCACACCGCGGCCGCCGTCGTGCGACACCTCGGCCTGCTCGCCGCGCTCGGGGCGCTCGAGCAGGACGCGATGCGCGCGCGGAGTGCGCTCGAAGCCGCGCACGCGCTGTGCGATTCGCTCGCTGGCCTGCCGTGGCACGACGCCTACGTCACGTGGGTCGAGTGCGAGCTGATGGCGCTGAACGCGACGGCCGCGGTGCTCGCGCATGCGCCCGAGGCGATCGACGAGGAACGCCTCGTGCTCCATCTCGATGGACTCGACGCCCAAGGCCGACACGTCGCAGCCTGCGAGCTCCAGCGCACGCTGTGCGATCGCGCCTACGCGCGGTTGCTCGCGGGCAAGCCCTGTGGCGTCGAGGCGTTCGACCAGTGGCCCGCGGCTCCCGGACTTCGCGCGCCGTGGCTCGAACGCGAACGAGCGGACGCCCTCGCCAGTTGGCGACGCTGCGCGGACTGGAGTCGCGAACCGCTCGACACGCGCGGCGCGCCGCCAGCGTACGAGCGGCACGCGCTCGCGAGCGACGACCTTGCGACCGCGTGGCTCGCCGCCACCCGTCCGGTGTCCAACGCGGCGCTCGCGCGCCTCGAATCCTACGAGCGCGTGCTGCGCATCGCGCTCATCGCACGCCGCGATGGCTCCGACGCGGCACAGGCCGAAGCCGATCGACGCGCCGCGAGCGCGGGCGGTCGGTCGATTCTGGTGCGCTCGGAGCCGAACGGGCTGCTGATCGAGACGCACAGTGCCCACGTGAGCCCGATGGATCCCCTCCCGCTGCGGATCTACCTCTCCAATCGCGAGTGATCGCGCCGATGGCACGCACCACGCGCAAGTCCGCCGCGAACGCCAAGGCAGCGAGCGCCGCGGCGGCGCGCAAGCTGCGCGTGCTGGTCGTGATGCACGCCGACCTCGTGCCTCCGCAGGATCGCTCGGCGCGAGCGGGACCGACGATCGTTCCCTGGCGCACGGAACACGACGTGCTCTCCGCGCTCGGCGAGCTCGGGCACGAGGCGCGCCCCGTGGGACTGCGGGACGACCTGCAAGTGCTGCGCCGTGCGCTCGACGAGTTCGAGCCGCACCTTGCGTTCAACCTGCTCGAGGAGTTCCACGGCGTCGCGCTCTATGGCGCGGCGGTGCTGTCCTACGTCGAGCTCTCGCGGCGCGCCTACACCGGCTGCAATCCGCGCGGCCTGATGCTCGCGCACGACAAGCTGCTCACGAAGAAGATCCTCGCGTGGCACCGCGTGCGCACGCCGCGCGGCCACTTCTTCCCGTTCGGTCAGCCGATCCGCGCGCCGCGCGCGGTCCGCTACCCGCTGCTCGTCAAGTCCGCCGTCGAGGACGCCTCGCTCGGGATCTCGCAGGCTTCGGTCGTCCACGGCGAGGAGAAGCTGCTCGACCGCGTGCTCTACATGCAAGAGAGCTACGGCACCGACGTGCTCGCGGAGGAATACGTCGATGGCCGCGAGCTGTACGTCGGGATGATCGGCAACGCGCGCGTGAGCGAGCTGCCGGTGTGGGAGATGAGCTTCGAGGACTGGCCCGAGGACGCGCCGCGCATCGCCACCGAGCGCGTCAAGTGGAGCGCCACCTACCAGCGCAGGCACGGCATTCGCACGGGCCGCGCGGAAAACCTCGCGCCCGTGGTGCGCCGCGACATCACGCGCACCTGTCGCGCCGTGTACCGCGCGCTCGGACTCTCGGGCTACGCGCGCATCGACCTGCGTCTGGACGCACAGGGGCAGGTGTGGGTCATCGAAGCCAACGCCAATCCCGACCTCGCGCGCGACGAGGACTTCGCCGATTCGGCGCGCGCCGCGGGTCTCTCCTATCCCGAGCTCATCCAGCGCATCCTCAACCTCGGGCTCGCGTGGCGCCCGGCGTGGAAGCAGTGCGGCGTGGAAGCAGCGCGGGGGGGCGAGCGGAGCTAGCGGCGCGCGCTCCACCACTCGCGCGCGGGCGGCGGCGCGCGCAGGACGAGCGGCGTGCGCAGCGTCGGATGCTCGACTTCGAGCTCCGCCGCGTGCAGCCCGACGCTCCTGTCCGCGAGCGGTCGCACCGCACCGTACTTCAAATCGCCGAGCAGCGGCGCGCCGAGGCTCGCGGCGGCCACGCGCAGTTGGTGCGGTCGACCCGTGCGCGGTTCGAGATCGAGGTGCGCGAGTCCGTGCTCGAAGCTGGCGAGCCGCCAGCGCGTGACCGCGAGTTGCGCGCCGGGCCGCTCGCGCTCGAGCACGCGCACGACGTTGCGCTCGCCGTCCTTGTCGAGCCATTGCTCGAGCACGCCGCTCGTTTCGCGCGGGCGGGAAGCGCTGACGCCGAAGTACAGCTTGCGCACGGTGTGCGCGCGAAACTGCTCGGAGAGGCGCGCCGCGGCCTTGCTCGTGCGCGCGAAGAGCACCACGCCGGACACGGGGCGGTCGAGCCGGTGCACGACCCCGAGGAAGACCTCGCCGGGCTTGGCGTACTCGCGCCCAATCCACTCGCGCGCGGCGTCGTACAGGCTCTCGTCGCCGCTCTCGTCGGGCACCACCGGCACGCCCGAGGGCTTGTGCAGCGCGAGCAGGTGGTTGTCGACATGCAGGACTTCGACGTTCACGGCACTTGGAGTTCCGCCGCGCTCGGCGGCTCGAAGCCGCGCGCAAAGCGGGCACAGAAGCCGCACGGCAGGTAGCGCCGCGCGTGGCCCGCGCGCTCGCGTTCGGGCAACGCGAGCTCGCCCGACGCGATCGCACCCGACCCGAGCAGTCCGAGCAAGTTGTGGAAAGACAGCGGCGAGAAGCCGATCGCGTAGGTCGAGAGCACGAGGAACGCGCGCTCGTCGAGCACGTCGCGCAGCGCCTCGACGAGCGGCGCCATGTGTTCCTCGAACTGCCACGTCTCGCCCTTCGGCCCGCGCCCGAAGTGCGGCGGATCGACGAGCACCGCGTGGTAGCGCGAGCCGCGGCGCACTTCGCGGCGCGCGAACGCGAGCGCGTCGTCGAGCAACACGCGCAGCGCGTGCTCCTTGAGCCCCGACGCCGCGGCGTTCTCCTTCAGCCACGCGAGCGAGGTCTTCGAGGCATCGACGTGCGTGACTTCGTAGCCCGCCTGCGCGGCCACGATGCTCGCGACGCCCGTGTAGCCGAACAGGTTGAGCAGCCGCGGTCGCTCGACGCCGAGGCGCTCGCGCGCGGCGACGACGAACTCCCAGTTCGAGGCCTGCTCGGGAAACAGGCCCACGTGCTTGAACGGCGTGGGCGCCACGCTCGCGGTCGCGCCGCGCCAGCGAATCGGCCAGCGCGGATCCGCGCGCCGCAGCGCCGCACTCGCGCGCGGGCCCGGAATCCAACGTCCGCGCTTGCCACCGCTGTCGGGATCGCGCTCGAAGGCCAAGTCGGCGCTCTCCCACTCGAGCGAGGGCGCGCGCGGGGCCCACAGCGCCTGCGGATCGGGACGCCGCAACACGTGCGGCCCGAAACGCTCGAGCTTCTCGCCTCCGCCGGAGTCCAAGAGCTCGTAGTCCTCGAAGGCGGGTTGAGCGAAGAGCAGCGGCTTCACGGCGTGGGAGAGTGTCCGCGAGCCGGTGGGGCATTGTCCACGCCCAAGCGAGGACCTAGTGTGCCGACGATGCGCCTGCGCGTTGGAACGGTCCCCTATCTGGTCGCCCGCCCGATCAACCTCGGGCTGGAGGCGGAACCCGAGCTCGAAGTCTCGCGCGAGGTTCCCGCGCGTCTGGTCGAACGCCTGCGGCAGAGCACGCTCGATGTCGCGCTCGTCAGTTCGATCGAGCTGTTTCGCTGCGCGGGCTACGGCTACCTCGCCGGATCGGCCATCGCCGGCCGCGGCTACGTGGCCAGCGTGCAGGTGTTCCTGCGTCGGCCCGTCGGCGCGCTCGGCCGCGTGACCCTCGACCCGGCGAGTCGCACGTCTCAGGCGCTCGCGCAGGTCGTGCTCGCCCGACGCGAGGCGGGGATCGAGTTCCGCGAGGCCCCCACCGGGCGCGATCCGCGCCGCGAGGCCGAGGAGAGCGACGCTGGAGGCTGGCTGCGGATCGGCGACAAGGCGCTGGTCGAGGCGCTCTCGCCCGACGCGCCAGCGTGCTTCAACCCGAGCGAGGCGTGGGCCGCGGACACCGGCCTACCGTTCGTGTTCGCGCTGTGGATCGTGCGTCCGGGCGTGCAGCTCTCGGCCGAGCGCTTGGAGGCGTTCACGCGCGCGCGCGAGCGTGGCCGCGCGGCCATCGATCACCTCGCCGCGGAAGCCGCCCGCGACTGGGCGCTGCCGCTCGAGCCCTGCCGCCGCTACCTCGCCGAGGAGTGCCTGTACGACCCCGGCGCCGCGCTCGAGCCCGCGCTGCTGCGTTTTCGCGATGAATCCGCGCGCCTAGGCCTGTGCCGCGGCGACCTACGCCCGCAGGCCTTCGCTCCGGAGGGCGGCCCATGTCACCGCTGATCGAGGAACCGCACTGCCCGCACTGCGCCGGCGCGCTGCCCGAGCCCAAGCCGCGCGTCTGCCCCGCCTGCGGCGGCTCCCTGCAGCAGCGCTATCTGCGCTTGGGCTGCCTCTCGAGCGCCCCCAAGCTCGCGGCGATCGGCTGGCTGCTGCACGAGGCCCTGACGCGCCTCGCGCACTAGCCTCGCGCACTAGCCTCGCGCACTAGCCTCGCGCACTAGCCTCGCGCACTAGCCTCGCGATCTGGCCTTCGCACGCGCTCGGGCTCCGCGCTCACTTCGCGTCCGGCTTGGCGTCCGGCTTGACGTCCGGCTTGACGTCGAGCGTCGCGATCCAGTCGCGGTAGCCCGGCAGGCTGACGTTGGCCAGCTCGGCGCGCGCCGCGTCGCTCTTCGCCTTGTCCCCCAGCCGCAGCCACAGGCCCGGCGAGAGGAGCGACAGCACGCCTTGGGGATCGCGCTCCTGCTCGATCATCCATGCGAGTTCCGCCTTGGCCTGGTCAGCCTGATTGGAGCCAAAGCGCAGGGCGAACAGGACGCCCGCTGCCGCGACCACCTTGGATCCGCCGCAGGACGGGTTGCGCCGGGCCGACTCGAGACAGCCGTCGAGCAGCTCCTTCTCGTTGGGCAGGCTCTCGCGCGAACCCAACCCGATCGCGGGCACGCACAGCATCAGCAGGTTGCCGAGGCCGACGAGGTGTGCGCCCTGCCCGCTCGCGCTCGGGCGCGCCACGGACGCGAGCGCGAGGGATGTGGAGCGCACCACGCCGTTGTGAGCGAGCCAGCCGAGCAGCTCGTCCTCGAGTCCGAGCGCCTGCTCCTCGAGCTTGGCCACGCCGCTGCGACGGATGCGGTGCACTTCCTTGCCGCTCGCGCCCTCGGAGACCACGAGCTCGACCTTGAAGCCTCGGGCCTCGCGGGCGAGCACACCCTGCACCACGAAGCTCGGCCGCGCCTCGGCCGGACGGCCCTTCACGAGCGCCTCGGTCGGCCACATCTGCCCCATCACGACGAAGGCGCCGCCGGGCAGCAGCGGCACGACCATGTCCGAGCGCGCGAGCGTGCGCAGGTGCACCGACTCCGAGAGGTACAACGGCAGAGCACGCGCGAGGCGCGCCAAGTCCTCGTCGACGCGCGGCTGCGCCTTGGGATCCTGAGCCTTCGCGAGCGCCTCGTCGGCGAACCCGACGAACGTGATCAGGGGCGACTGCGCGTCCTTCCGGGGTCCGAGCCAAGGGGCGCCGAGCCCCTGCATCCACAGCGGGCCCTGCACCATGAAGAGCCGGATCTCGACCTGCTGTTGCGGCTGTGCGCTGGCACCAGCGGCCGACGCGGGCGCGAGCGTGGGCGCGGGCAGGCCGAGTTGCGCGGCGAAGGCGCCGAGCGCCTGCGCGAGCGGCGGCAGGTTCAAGGCCGCGAGGCGGCCGAAGAGGACCTTGGCTTCCTCGGTGCGCTTGAGTTCGATCAGCGCTCGCAGCAGGTTGCAACCCGTCTCGGGCCGCTGGCGCCGCTCGTCGTAGACCGCGCCCACGAGCTCGACCAGCTCGGTGAGCGCACCGGCCTTGCCGAGCTCCGCGCTGATCGCCATGAGCGCATTGGGATCCTGAGCGACGCCGGTGATCGAGCGGCGCAGGAGCTCGACCGCCGCGCTCGTCTGCTGGCCGCGCAGCCGCTGCTGGGCGAGCCAGCTCGCCGCGCGCCAGTTGGCGGGGGCGGCCGACAGGTCGCCCAGAAACTCGAGCACCGCGGCCTCGCCGCCGACCTGCTGCATCAGTTGGCAGGACCAACTGAGCGCCATTTCCTGATTGGCGTCGAGCTCGAGGGCGCGCGAGAGCAGCGTCTGGGCGCCGTCCTCGTCGCCGCGCGCCTGCCGCATGCGCGCCAGATTGACCGCGCACACGGCGCTCTCGCCGTTGCGCTCGATCGACGCGCGCAGGGTCGTCTCGGCCACGTCGTGCTGGCCGCACTGGAACTGGGCCGCCGAGAGCAGCACGCGGCCGCGCTCGCGCCCCGCATCGAGCTCGTCGAGCCGCGCGGCCGCCGCGAGCACCGACTGGTGCAGACCGTTCTCGAGCCCGAACACCACCTGCTGGTAGAGCTGCTCGGGCTGATTCCACGCGGCCTCGAGCAGCTTGGGCAGCACCTTCTCGGTGAACTCGGCGCGCGGGATCTCCCGCGGCTGGCCCTGCTGGTCGTACACCGTGATCGTTTCCTTGGCGGCCATGCTCGATAGTCCTCGTTGCGGGGCGGAGATTCTCGCCCGCGGAGGGCGCGGAAGAAAGGGGCGAGACGCAGCGCGCCGTTGAATCGCCCGGCGGTTTCGGTATCTAGACCCTGTCCACTGGAGCTTCGTGCGAGGGGCGCATTCGTGAACGACAAGGGTGCAGCAGGATTGTTCGACGCGATCGAGATCAAGGGCGAGGGCGCGGCCGAGAAGCCGGTCGCAGCCAAGGCCGAGAAGGCCGAGCCGGCGGAGGCCGGACGCCGCAAGACCGCACAGGAGCTCGCCGAGCGACAGCGCGAGATCTCGGTCTCCGAGTTCTTCACCAAGAACCGCCACCTGCTCGGCTTCGACTCGCCGCTCAAGGCGCTGCTCACGGCCGTCAAGGAGGCCGTCGACAACTCGCTCGACGCCTGCGAGGAAGCCGGCATCCTGCCCGAGGTCGTGGTCGAGATCACGCCCACCGGCGAGGACCGCTTTCGCGTCGCGGTCGAGGACAACGGTCCCGGCATCGTGAAGGAGCAGATCCCGAAGGTCTTCGGCAAGCTCCTCTACGGCTCGAAGTTCCACAAGCTGAGCCAGACGCGCGGCCAGCAGGGCATCGGCATCTCGGCCGCCGTGATGTACGGCCAGCTCACCACCGGCAAGTCGTCGCGCATCGTCTCGCGCACGGGCAAGCGCCATCCCGCCTACGAGCTGCAGCTCTCGATCGACACCGCGCGCAACAAGGCCGACCTGCACGACGAGACGACGCTCGCCGACTGGCATCGCGAGCACGGCACGCGCGTCGAGATCGAGATGGAGGCCCGCTACCAAAAGGGCCTGCGCTCGGTCGACATGTACCTGAAGCAGACCGCGATCGCGAACCCGCACGTGCAGCTCACGTACGTCGATCCGGGTGGTGAGCGCATCGTCTACGAGCGCGGCACCAAGCAACTCCCGCCCGAGGCGGTCGAGATCAAGCCGCACCCGCACGGCGTCGAGCTCGGCGTGCTGATCCTGATGTTGAAGGAAACCAGCGCGCGCACGCTGTCGGGCTTCCTGCAAGAGGAGTTCGTGCGCGTCGGCCCGAAGGTGGCCGAGGAAATCTGCGACACCGCCAAGGTCTCGGAGAAGGCCTACCCCTCGCGCATCGCGCGCGAGGAGGCCGCCGCCCTGCACGCCGCGATCCAAAAGACGCGGATCAGCGCGCCGCCGACCAACTGCATCTCGCCGATCGGCGAGGAGCTCGTGCTGCAGGGACTCAAGAAGGAGATCGAGGCCGACTTCTACGCCGCGGTTTCCCGCCCGCCCGCGGTCTACCGCGGCAACCCGTTCGTGATCGAAGTCGGCATCGCCTACGGCAAGCCCGGCGGCGTCGGCCTCGAGGTCACCGACGAAGGCCGGATCCAGAAGCGCAAGTCGGTGGTCGTGAGCGAGGAGCTCGTCGGCAGCGCGGACGAACCGATCCGCGTGCTGCGCTTCGCCAACCGCGTGCCGCTCCTGCACCAGCAGGCGGCCTGCGCGGTGACCAAGGCCGTGATCCAGACCAACTGGCGCTCCTACGGCCTGCAGCAACCCAAGGGCGCGCTGCCCGTGGGCCCCGCCGCCGTGCTCGTGCACATCGCCAGCGTCTGGGTGCCGTTCACCTCGGAATCCAAGGAAGCGCTCGCCGCCTACGAAGAGATCCTGAAGGAGATCAAGCTCGGCCTGCAGGAGTGCGGCCGCAAGATGGGCACCTACATCAAGAAGGGCCAGCGCCTGCGCTCGGAGTTCGACAAGCGCTCCTACATCGAGAAGTACATCCCCCACATCGGCCTCGCCCTGCAAGAGATCCTCGATCTCTCGGACAAGGAGCGCGACGGCACCGTCGGCACGCTCGACGACTGCCTGCAGAAGAGCCGCAAGTTCTAGCCCCGCGCCGCCAGCACCTCATCTCGACGAACCCAAGGGACCGATCCCGCCATGGCCGACGAAGACAAGCAGAAGAAGAAGGGCACCGCGCGCGCGCCGCGCGAGCTCGATGCGCTCGACAAGAAGACCCTCAAGCTGATCCTCGAGACCGCCGAGCGCGTGCGCAACTCGATCGACAAGCGCGTGCTGCCCGAGCTGCGCTTCCCCGAGCGCAGCCTCGGCAACGTCAAGTACGACACGAAGATCGGCTACTTCGAGCTCGGCAAGAACCGCAAGGCGCGCGCGTTGACGGTCAACACCGTCAAGACCTTCGCTCAGACGTTGCGGCTGATGGCGATCAGCAAGGAGATGGTCGAGAACAACGACTTCGCCACCAAGCGTGAGGCCTACTACGTCTCGAAGAACTGGGGCGAGGCCAAGTTCAACGACCAGCCCGAGTCCGACACGGTGCTCGACGACATCGAGGCGCTCGCCTCCCTCGACGGCCTCGCGCGCGAGCAACTGCGCTACTACCCCGAGGAGCACGGCGGCTCGGTCGCCGGCAACCTGACCGTGATCGATGTCGACAGCGAGACCGCTCGTCCGATCGAGATCGACTGCACGAACTTCGGCTCGGGCTCCTACTCGATCCCCCACTCGGTCGAGCACCTCAAGTTCGAAACCAAGGCGAAGTTCATCCTCGCCATCGAGACCGGCGGCATGTTCCAGCGCCTCAACAACCACAAGTTCTGGAAGACCGAGAACTGCATCTTGGTCGAGACCTCCGGCGTGCCCACGCGTGCCACGCGCCGCTTCGTGCGGCGCCTCGCCGACGACAAGAAGATCCCCGTCTACGCCTTCGTCGACTGCGACCCCTACGGCATCGCCAACATCTACCGCACCCTGAAGGTGGGTTCCGGCAACGCGGCGCACATCAATCGCTTCTTCTGCGTGCCGCAGGCCCAGTTCCTCGGCGTCACGCCCCAAGACATCATCGACTTCAAGCTGCAGGACGCGACCCACAAGCTGCAAGACGTCGACATCAAGCGCGCCAAGGACGCGCTCAAGAACGACCCCTTCTTCATGGCCCACAAGCCGTGGATCAAGGCCATCGAGCAGTTGCTCAAGATGGGCGTGCGCGCCGAGCAGCAGGCGCTGGCCAAGTGGGGACTCAACTTCGTGATCGAGGAGTACCTCCCGCGCAAGCTCGAGAACCGCAAGGCCTTCCTGCCCTGAGTAACCCAGTGAGCGCCTTTCCGCCGCCGACGGGCTGCGCCCCCGGGCTCTCGCCCACGCGCAAGTTCCTTGCGCTCGGCATCGCGCTCGGCTCCGACGCCCTCGGCGCCCTCGCCGAGCTCGCGCCGCCGCTGCAGTGGACCCTCGACCTGGTCACCGCGCTGGCGCTGTTCGCGTGTCTGGGCTTCCGCTGGGCCCTGCTGCCCGTCCTCGCGGTCGAGTGCGTCCCCATGCTCGGCCTGTTCCCCACCTGGACGCTGGCCGTGGGCGCGCTCTTGGCGACCTCCAAGTCGCCGCCGCCACCGCAAGCCTGAGTTCCTTGGCAGCTCTGGGCTGCGCGCGCTTCCGGCGCGAGTTTCTGCGCTGTCCCGCTTCGCCCGGCCGGGGTCGACGCGCAGGCCGCCGCGCCCCGAAGCCGCTTGCACAGCCCCACCACAAGCCAGAACCCCCACCACAAGCCAGAACCCCCGGGGATTCCGCGAGGAATCGCCCGGGGGCTCCTTGGCTTGGCGGCCCGCGCAGGTCACCCCGCGCGAAGCCGTCGGCCGACGCGCATCAGACCATCGTCTTGAGGTTCTTCATCGCGCGGACCTTGACCACATTGCGGGCCGGCTTGGCCTTGAACATGGTCTCTTGGCCGGTGAAGGGGTTGATGCCCTTGCGCGCCTTGGTGGCCGGCTTGCGGACGACCGTGACCTTCATCAGTCCGGGGACCTGAGTGACGCCCGGGCCCTTCTTGCCGAGGTCGGCGGCGAGCAGCTCGGAGAACGCGTTGAAGACCGCGACGACCTGCTTGCGGGTCATCATCGAGGCGCCGGCGACGGCGTTGTAGATCTCGCCCTTGGTGCGGATCTTGTTGGCGGGGGTGATCTTGACCGGCTTGGCGGTGTTGGTGTTCTTGGCAGCCATCAGAATCTCCTAGTTTTCCAGAGGTTTTTGGCCTGTGCGGCCGTGTGACGCGCCGTTTGTAGTGAATGGGAGCGGGCACTTCCAGAGGCTAGCGCACGAAAAAGCGCGAAAATCCCGAGGTTTTCGCCGCGCTCGTCCGAAACCACGGCTTTCTCCGGTGTTTCCACGGCCGTTCACCGTCCCCTCGGGGGCCGCGCCCCGCGCCCAAGTTCCAGCGCGCCCAAGTTCCAGCGCGCCCAAGTTCCAGCGCGCCCAAGTTCCAGCGCGCCCAAGTTCCAGCGCGCCCAAGCATGCCCGCGCTTTCCGGCGGCTTGGGGGGGGCGCGCCCGCGCTTCCACCTCCCCGCCCGCGCTCAGCGGCGCGCGCGGATCCTCTCGACCAGCTCCTGCGCCAACTCGTTGGGCACCGGCAGGCTCATCACATACTGCGTGATCCGCCAGCGCTCCCCGTCGCGGCGCAGGGCGCCGGAGCCCCGCACCTCCCCATACGTGGCGCTCGCGAGCCGCTCGTCGAACCAAGCGCTCGCACGGTCCCGCGCGAGGCACACGTGCCGCTCGGTGGCGACGTAGGTCCAGCCCTTGCCCTGCGCGAAGTAGGGCTCGCAGTAGGCTCGGAACTGCGGCACGCTCCAGCGTTCCTTGGCGTCCGTGCCCAGAAACACGGCCTCGGCCGCGAGACAGGCGAAGTAGTCCGCGGCGTCGGCGCGCGCGGCGGCCGCGTGAAAGCGGTCGAGCAGGGTCCGCACGGCGGATTCGGCGGCGGCCCGAGCCGACTCGGTCGCGAACGCCTCGGCGAGGCGCGCCCGCACGCGACCGCCGTCGCAGGCGAGGCTCGCGCGCTCGCAGGTCGACACGAAGTCGAGCGCGGTCTCCTCCCCCAGCGCGAGCCGCGCTTCGAGAATCGCGAGCAAGGCCTCGCGCTCGTCCGCTCGGCCACGCAGCAGCGCGATCGGCAGGCCGGCCGTGGCGTCGAGGCGCCCGAGGTCCTCGGGCGCGAGCCCCCTCGGCGCGAGAGCCACGACACCGCCGAGCGCGTCGGGCGCGACACCGGCCAGCCGCAGGGCCTGCGCGGCGCCCTCGCCCCAGCCGACCACGTGCAGACGCGGCAGCGCCGTGCCGCAGCGGCGTTCGAGTTCCGCTCGGATCTCCCGCCACTCCCCGAGCGGACTGGGACTGGCGATCACGATCGCCCCGGGCCCGGCGAGAGCGGCGACATCGCGGACGGCGCGCTCGAGTTCGGCGCGCTCGAGCGAGGATGGCAGGGCGAGGACCAGACGCAGCGCCGCTCCCTCGCTCGGTGCCACGCCCGCCTGTGCAAAGCACAACGGCGCGAGGGCATCGCGCGGCACCTCGTGCCACGCCACGGGCGGGGAAACGGAGCCGGCGGCTTGAACGAAAACGGCTGCGGCGAATGCGAGGAGCGACATACCGCGCACCTTAGCGCTGCGCGCGAACCCCGGCAGCTACAGGTGCCGCAGGACGTGCTCGACTTCCTCGCCGCTGCCGAGGATGACCGTGGTGCGTTGGTGCAGGGTCTTGGGCTGCACATCCAGCAACCGCTCCCGACCGGCGTAGGCCTTGCCACCGGCCTGCTCGATGATGAATGCCATCGGGTTCGCCTCGTACATCAGCCGCAGCTTGCCCTCGGGCGCCTTGGCGGTGGGCGGATAGAGGAACACGCCGCCCTTGAGCAACGTGCGGTGTACGTCCGCGACCATCGCGCCCGCGTAGCGACTGGAATAGCCGCTCTTCTGGGCCCAGTCGAGGTAACGCCGGTAGCCCTCGGGGAAGGTCGGTCGGTTGCCCTCGTTCAACGAGTAGATCTTGCCCTTGACGGGAATGCGCAGGTTGTCCTCGACGCGCAGGAAGGCGCCGATCAGCGGGTCGAGCACGAACATCGACACGCCCTTGCCGGTCGTGAGCACGAACACGGTCGACGAGCCGAACAGGATGTAGCCTGCCGCGAGCTGGCGCGAGCCGGGCTGCAGCATGGCTTCGTCGGCGGTCGCGGCCGGCGAGGGGTGCTTGAGGATCGAGAAGATCGTGCCGACGCCGCCGCACACGTCGAGGTTCGAGGAACCGTCGAGCGGATCGAACAGCACGCAGTAGCCACCTTCGGCTTCGGCGTTGTCGCGCAGCAAGATCGGCTCGTCGTTCTCCTCCGAGGCCACGATCGCCACGCCGCGGCGCCGCCCGAGGCAGCGCAGCAGGGTTTCGTTGGCGATGACGTCGAGCTTCTGCTGGCGCTCGCCCTGCACGTTGTCGGTGCCGAGCGCGCCGAGCACGTCGTCGAGCCGCGCGCGGCGCAGCTTGGACGCGATCACCTTGGCCGACAGGCTCATCGCCGAGAGGATCCACGAGAAGGTGCCCGTCGAGCCCGGGTGCTTCGACTGCTCCGCGAGGATGTGCGACTGGAGCGTGATCAGGTTGTCGGAGCTGCGCTCGTCGAGCTCCTGTAGGAAGGCGTTCTCGTGGCTCATGGGAGGGGGCGGCTGGGGGACCGTGCAGGGGCTGAATAGTTTGCCCTCGCGCCATCGGCTCGGCAGCGGACGAACCTGCGCGGCCCCACGGCCGTGGGCTCGCCACGGGTCGCATTCTTCGGAATCCGAGCCCGGCGAGCCTCCCTCGATTGGAACGAGACACGCCGGGGAGGGGGGCGGCGTTCAGCGCGCGTGGGCGTCGATCACGCGCGCGATCGCGCGCTCGCACACCGCGCAGAAGGTCGTCGGATTGCGCGTGAACATGATGCAATCGACGGACGGGCGGTACAGGCCGCGCGCCTCGTAGGCAGCGCCCTCGAAGGCCCCCACCTTGCCGGCGAAGCGCTCGCGGGCGAGCCGCGCGCCGCTCGCGAGCTTGATCTCGGCGAACAGCGCCTCGTTGGCGCCGTCGTCGCGTCCCTTGGCGAGTTCGGCCCGCCGCGCGCCGAAGGCACGGTCCTCCTCGTCGTAGGGCCCCTTGTCCCACGGTGTCGGCAGCGGCGTTCCCCGCTCGACCAACTCGCGCCACTTCAGGTTCCACGGCTCGCGCAGCGCCGTCACGTTGGGCTCCCACGGCTCGCTGCCCGGAGGCGTGAACTCCTCGTAGCTCACCGGCGAGCTGTAGTACTCGTCCGCGAGCCCGCCGAGCGAGTGGCCGAGCTCGTGCACGAACACGTACTCGGCGACGGAGGTGTCCGACGCGCAGGTCGCCCACAGGTTGTAGATCCCGCCGCCCCCGTACTTGCGACCGTTGAAGAGGATCACGAGGAAGTCGTAGGGCGCGGCGGCCGCGAGTTCGCGCAGCTCGCGGTCGCGGTAGGTCAGCACGTAGCGGTCCGAGTCGAAGGCGTTGAACGACGCGCCGAAGGCGGTCTCGTTCCACAGTTCGCGGCGCGGATCGCGGATGCCCGAGTGCGGCGAGGCGACGAACAGCCCGCGCACGTTGAGCTCGTTCGAACGCGTGCTGAAGGGCGGCGTGGCGAGCAGCGCCTTCGAGAGCCGCTTGGCATCGGCCTCGAACTTCAGCTCCTCGGCGCGCGTGTAACCCTCGGCGAGCACCAGCAGGTCGAGGCGCGCATCGACCGGCCCGGTCTCGTGAATCGGGAGCACGCGCGCACCCTCGCGCAGCGGTGCGCGGTCGACGAACCGTGAAGCGGGATCGACCTCGAGCTCGAAGAACGGCGCGGCGAAGGTGCCGTCCCCCGCGCGCTTGCGCAGCGCGAGTCGCACCTTGCCCCGGGGCTCGGGAAAACGCTGGGACTCCTCGAAGGCCTTCCACACTTGTTTGGCTTCGCCCGTGGTCTCCCACTCGCCGAAGATCGAGCAGAAGCCGCGCGAGAACATGAGCTCGCCCGAGCTCGGCTCGCGCACCTCGAACAGGTACTTGCCGAGGTTGGTGGCGTCCACGAGCGCGGTGCGGCTCCCCGGCCACGCGCCCTCGAGGCGCAGTCCGGCTGGAGCGATGTGCTCTTCGGTGGCGTTGCCCGCGTGGTGGTAGTCGAAGCGCACCACGCGACCGGTGAAGCGCGCCTCGAACGGATCGGTGGCCACCGGCGCCGACGCGCAGCCGGCGGCAGCGAGGAGCAGCACCACGAGTGCGGAGAAGAGCTTCATCGCGCGCCACGATACCGGCGCGGCGAGGGCGCGAAACGACGGCGTCTCACCTGGTGGTGAAAGTTCGGAGCCGGCTTGAGGGTCGGCCCCGCGCCGCGGGAACGCCGCGCGGAGTCCGGCTTGTGCTTCTGTGTGCGTCCAAAAAACCACCCGAGATCGACCGATGCCTCGCGAGATCGTGCCGGATGGAGCTACTGCTGACCAGATCCTCGAGGGCCCCGCGGGCGACCTGCTGAGGCGCCTGATGGAGAAGATGCTCGCGGAAGTCATGGAGGGCGAAGTGGGCGCCCAGATCGGGGCGGCGCTCCACGAGCGCGCCGAGGGGAGCGTGGCAGACGAGAAGCCGCTCGAAGGTCAAGTCGAGATCGTGAAGCCCGAAACCAAGGCCGTGCCGCGCCGTCGCAAGCACTTCCCGCCGCACCTGCCGATGATTCGCACGAGCTACGAGCTTCCCGCGGAGCAGCGCGGCTGCGCCTGCGGCGCAACGATGGAGAAGATCGGCGACGAAGTGACGAAGGAGCTCGAGCGCCTCGAGCTCTCGGTCGTGCACGAGATCGCGCGCGCGAAGTACGCCTGCAAGGCGTGCGCGTGCGGCGTGAAGCTGACGCCGG
>Ga0194120_10002382_pt1 | contig 32471 bp, 31 predicted proteins | sample TA2MahCa65mmetaG_FD_148642 | JGI IMG/M metagenome (GOLD analysis project Ga0194120, IMG submission 148642) | Freshwater microbial communities from Lake Tanganyika, Tanzania - TA2015019 Mahale Deep Cast 65m | ecosystem: Environmental > Aquatic > Freshwater > Lake | place: Tanzania: Lake... | reverse complement strand
CAAATAACATGCCCGTTTCCGGGCCTTTCCCCCCCCGATGCCCCTGTACTCATGCATCAACGGGCTCCTAATGTATCACCTTCACCCCCCAACTTCCAAACCTTTTTTCCCTTTTCCTTCAGAAAAATCAAAAAAAAGCCGTGGGCCTCAAAAAAAAAACGCCACTTGCTGAAAATCCGCCGAAAGATGCAGGCATACCGAAGTGTACCGGCACAAAAAGTCGGCCGGGCGAACAGGATTATTCCGGCGGATGTATATTTTATGTATAACAGCTTGAAAACCAGGTCATTGCTATCGAGCACCGGCTCCCTCAGGATCGCCGCGCTGCAGCCCTAAGCCTCAATCTCTTGAACTGCTCCTCATGAAAAAACAGAATCCTCAACGGTTACAGAATTGCCCGGTAACCGGTCTGCCCGTGATAACAAAACCCCACTGGAGCGTTGTTCATGAGCAGGCGGAGTATACTGCTGTGTTCGAAGCCATCGGGCCGGACATCGTGCACGCCCGGGTCGTAGCCGACCACGACACCTGGCTCGACTACATGGACAGCGAACTGTTCGGGGCGATCTGCCGCGAGCTGGGAATAATCGGAAGCGCGACCTATGTCATGATCAACCTGAACCACATACGCAAGGTCTCGCTTACCTATAAAAAAGATTTCGCCAATCTTGTCTACAACCGGGGGCCGATCTTCACCATACTGGTGATGTACAACGTCCACCCGGATATCCTCCCCGTGGCCGAGGGGGTGGTGGCTTTATGTCCGGAAAACTCCCGAGTCCTCATTGCAGACGACTACCGCGATGCGGCAGAAAAAATCATGGCGTTCAAGCGTTTCACGGAAGCGGGGGGAATGTGTCCGGATGAAGCGCCGGTATGCAGCGCTGAACTGACCAAGGCAAACTTCCACAATTCTCTTGCCCGGATGTGCTGGATCGACATGCTGGAACTCCCGGTCCCGCTTCCGTCGATGGCGAGTGAATTCCTGCCGTTTTTTCAGGCAATCGAGGAGCTTCGCAAGGACATGCTGGCAAAAGAAGAGGAGCACCGGAAAAAAATCAGCCAGATAAAACAGGATGGCAAACAGCGGCTTGAAGAGAACAAAATCCTGCTGAACGCAAAGCTCGATCTGCATACGAAAAATGCGGTCAGGTTCGAACACGACAGAGCAACGCTGAACGATATCATTGCAGGCAAGGAAACGGAGCTTGCCCGGATTTCAGCATCGGCCAAGGAAAAAGCAGACCTGCTCGGCAAAATATATGCGCAGATAAACAACACGATCGATATCGTTCCGGAACAGAAAAACCTGCTGCTCGGCAATTGCCGGAAAATGATCGACACCGGTTCAGCCGAACAGCAGTTCCGCATGGAACTGACCGAAGCGGACTCCCGATTTCTTGATCTTCTGAAAAAGATGCACCCGTCCCTTTCGGAAAAGGAACTGCGCCTCAGCCTGCTTATAAAACTGAACTACGACACCAAAGAGATCGCCCGGACGGCAGGCCTGACCATCCGGGGAATCGAAACCACCCGGTATCGCCTGCATAAAAAGCTCGGTCTGCAGAAACATCAGTCGATGAAATACTACTTCACCTCACTGTGCGATTCCTGAGCGGAGCACAGACAGGCCGCTTCGCTAACATTTTCCGGACAGGCCGCACGCCTTGCGCAGAGAAAAAACGCTCTTGATGTTCCAGGGGAAACAACGTGCCGGCGACAGATGGCCCGGAACTCATCGCTGCACGCCGGAAACAGCCGCATCGGCGATCAGCCGGTCAAGGCAGCCGCTGCACACACAGGTTTCGTATCGACCCGCCAGAAAATCCCTGACTTCCTGCGGTACGATCTTTTTTGCACACCAGCAGTCTTCCGAAAGCGAGCAGAAAAATACCTGTCCGCACATCGGGCAGACAACGCTCTTCCCGCCCGACCTGTTTTCTTCATGGGTATGAGTCATGTGATGATCCTTGATGGAGTTGTCAAACGGCAACCGCCTGCCGCAGAGCCCTGTTCCAGCCGTCAAGAAGGGAGTTGCGCCGGGGCGGGTCCATTACCGGAGAGTACTTGCGCTCCGTTCCGTTCAGTCCCCGCAGCTCTTCCGGAGTTTGCCAGAAACCGCTCTGAAGTCCGGCAAGAAAAGCGATGCCAAGCGATGTGGACTCCTTGTTTTGGGGCTTGACGACGGGGATTCCAAGAATATCGGCCTGGAACTGCATGAGAAAATCGTTGTCCACCGCACCGCCGTCGGCAAGCAGTTGCACCGGGTGCATGCCGGTATCGGCCTGCATTGCCCGGAACACGTCATGCGTCTGATAGGCAATTGATTCAAGCGCCGCACGCACGATATGGTTCCGGCTTGCCCCTCTTGTCAGTCCCGTTATTGTGCCTCTCGCCCCCATGTTCCAGTGGGGCGCTCCGAGACCGGCGAAAGCGGGCACAATATACACCCCGCCGTTCGAGGAAACCGCATCGGCCATCACCGCCGAATCGGCAGCATGCCGGAGCATCTGCAGCTCATCGCGCAACCACTGCACGATCGCTCCTCCGATGAAAACCGACCCTTCCATCGCATAGCAGGAACGCCCCGACGCATCGATTGCCAGCGTTGCAATCAGTCCGTTCCGCGAACGGATACAGGCATCTCCGGTATTCATGACCAGAAAACAACCGGTTCCGTAGGTATTTTTCATCATGCCCGGCTCGAAACAGCACTGGCCGAACAGGGCGGCCTGCTGGTCACCGGCGATTGCGGCAACGGGAACGCCTTGCAGTTCGCGGATTGCGCTTATGGCACCGAAACCCGACATCGACGGCCTTGCTTCCGGCACCATCGAAAAGGGCACGCCGAACAGATCGAGCAGTTCGGGGTCCCACCGCCTGTCGTGGATGTTGAACAGCATGGTTCTCGATGCGTTGGTGAAATCGGTCGCGTGAACCGTGCCCTTCGTCAGCCGCCAGAGCAGCCAGCTGTCGATGGTTCCGAAAAGCAGTTGTTCGGCGTCGAGCCCTGCATGACGCTCCAGAATCCAGCGGATCTTCGTGGCGCTGAAATAGGCGTCGAGAGGCAGACCGGTTTTCTCCCGGATGCGCTCACGTTCCGACTCGTACCGCCGACAGATTTCGCTGGTGCGCCGGCACTGCCAGACGATTGCGTTGTGCACCGGCTCTCCGGTATTGCGATCCCAGATAACGGTGGTCTCTCGCTGGTTGGTAATGCCGGCCGCGACAACCGGCAGGAGAGATGCCGCAGCCAGTTCCCGGACGGCGGACACGACACCCCTCCATATTTCGAGAGGATCATGCTCCACCCACCCTTCGACAGGGTAATGCTGCGCAAGGGGACGATAGGCCCTGGCGTGAACCAGGCCGTCAGGGCCGTAAAGCACGCAGGTGGTACCGGTGGTCCCCTGATCGATGGCAAGAATCAACCCGTTCGGCATGATGACCTCCCTGTATGAATGCTGATCGGTTACAGATCGTCAAACGAGCGCGATAGCGCGTCGAAGTGTTTCAGCACGCCGGACACCCGATCCTCAACGGCATATGCCTCTGTGAACTCCTGAATGCTGGTCAGGGGGTTCGGCACGACGATGCACGCAATGCCGGCAGCATGTGCCGAGGCAAGACCGCGGCGGGAATCCTCGACCGCAAGGCACTCGGAAGCCTTGAGCCCGAGCCTCTCGAGCACTTTCAGATACGGTTCGGGATGGGGTTTGGGACGGCTGATATCGTCCTCGGTAATGATGACCTCGAAATACCCGAGCAGGCCGTTGTCGCGGTGCATCCGCTCCACCTTGTCGCGGGGACTGCCGGTTACAAGCGCGAGCCTGACGTTTCCGGCAAGAGCCGTGATGGTCTCCTGAACATCAGGAAGCAGCGGAACCGGACGCTCAAGACAGCGCATGAACTCAGCGTTCCGGCCGTCAAGCACTCGCTCGGCAAGATCCGGCGCCATGCCGAGTTCGAGGGCGATTTCAGAGCTGTGTTTCGCATTGCCGAGATACTCGATTCCCCAGTACCGGCTGTCGAGCCGGAAACCGGCATCGGCAAAAGCCGCTCTGGTCAGATCGAAAAACAGCGCCTCGCTGTCGACCAGCAGCCCGTCGTTATCCCACAGGATCGCCTCGATCATCCCCCGGCCCCACCAACCTTTCTGAACGAACCGCCATACAGACTGAAGAACCGGCCCAGAACCTTCCAGAACACCGGATCGATCATGAGGGAAAAGAGTTGGCCGCTCGTTTTTTTCGGATTGTTTCGTATCAGCTCATTGCGGTAAAGCAGACGCATCAGATGATCCATTGTCAGCGAACCCGAAGCGGCAACCAGATCATCAAGCCTGATAACCGCATCAGGTTTTCCTCCATCTGCATCAGGCAGGCCTATCGACAGCGTTCGCTTTCCCTCGAACTCCCCGACCCTGAAAATGACCCTTTCCTGCGGATTCCGCTCCACGGCCACGACAACCGGAGCGCGCAAAACCCTCCCGGATGCTTCCGGATCGGAGGTAAACACGGGATTCCTGGCTGCATATCGCATGAGTGCTGCGGAAATGGTTTCGGTAATGACGCTCTCCTGCAGCGACTTGTTCACCCGCATGAGAAAACAGAGCTGGAACAGGTCTTTCAGCAGAGAAACCACGACAGCGCCGGCATTCCTGCGTTTCAGGAGGGATCGGTAGTTGCAGAACGCAATGTTGCAGTAAGCCATCATCTGCACCAGCGTCAGCGTATCCATTTTCCGTGTCATCACGACCGGACAGAAATTGTTGTACAGGTCCCAGTCGAGCGAGGTGATCCGCCCTTCCGAGCGGTATTCATCGAAGATTTTCGTGCCGGGATAGGGCGTCATCGCCATGAAAAGCGCCTGCCGGAGCCCGAGCTCCCTTGCGAAATCAGGATAGACCACGGTATCTTCCACGCCTTCGGTGTAATGACCGATAATGAAATACCCCTTGGCGCCGATGCCGTTATCACGCACAAGCGATATTGCCCGCGTCACATCATCGAGCACATTCTTCTTGTTCATCAGTTCAAGCGTCGCGGTATTCGGGCTCTCGATACCGAGCCCCACCTTGCTCAGCCCGATTTTACGCAGTTTTCCGAGAATTCTTTCTGCTCGGATCAGGTCTTTTGCCCTCGTCTCGGTCACGATCCTGAAATTGGTGAGCCCCCGCTCGATCATCATGTCGCAGATCGCTTCGGCCCGTTTGATATTGGTCAGGAAATTCGCGTCCCAGATCTTGAGCAGTTTCTTCTTTTTCGGGTCGTGCAGGAGGGCGATCTCCTCAACCACGTTCTCGGGGCTTCTGCCGCGCCAGCCCTTGTGCATGGTGTCGTTGGCGCAGAACGAGCACGACCACGGGCATCCCCGTGACGTGTAGATGGTATCGATGGAGTAGTCCGTACCCTTTTCGCCGTAGCGCCGCGGACGAAGGCTGCGCAACGGGAACGCGATGGAATCGATGTCGCCGATAACCGGTCTCTGACCGGTGTGGACGATCCCCCCGTTCTCCCGGTAAGCCAGCCCCCGAACCTCTTTGGATGGGCCTTTCAGAACCACTTCGCGGAAGGTCGCCTCCCCTTCGCCGATGGCGACAGCATCCACACTGCGGTGCCGGAGCACCTCATCGGGAAGCGCTGTGGAATGAAAACCGCCCATGACCACAAAAACACCCTGCTCCTTTGCTATTCCGGCAAGCCGCAGGGCGTTGTTGAAGCACCCGGTCATCGACGAAATCGCGACAAGATCGACCGGGCGCTGTTTCAGCAGGGCCCTGAAACTGTCATACAGACCGTCGTTATAGTAGTTTTCAGGAATCACGACGCTCTCCACATCATGCTCGACGGCCGCGGCAAGATAGCAGATGCCGATACAATCGGATATATATCTGGGAAAAGGGGAGATGACCGCCTGCGGGGCTTCGATGAGGCAGATATGATTAAAATATGCCATTTACTGCAAGGGGATTCTTTATGTTAACACCATCCGTACCTGAAGTTGACAGAGCCAACTCTCCGCCATACCTTCGCTGAACAACACCACGGGATTGCAAAAGCCATCGATGGCAGAACAGAAACTTTCGATTGTACTGCATTCACGCGGGAAAAGGACAATCCTGCCAGAAAAAGCAAGCCGGACACTACCGGCAACAATATACACGTTTTCTGACTGCCGGTGAAGAGCAAAGGCCACGACGAGATGTCAATGAGATCGATCAGTTCCCGGCGAAACGGGAGATCTCCCGGTCAAGATGAATTCATCCTGGCCGAATGCCGGGCTCGGATCATCTCACCCCCCGCGCCTGTATTAACTGATCCGTCAAGGCATCATTAAACGCTTTCAATTCGGTATGGAAAAACCGGATCATGCGAACCATGAAAAGAGAGCTCTGCCGAAGAGGTACGGTTGGCAGAACCCGATGCTCCCTCGGGGAAACCCATAAGGAGAAACATCATTCGATGGCTAACCGATCCTTCACGGGATATTTTCCATGTTGATGACAAAATGGTACATTTGGCATGAATCAATTATTCATGAACACAATGCCTACCGGAAAGAAGCAACCGGCTTCAGGAGTCGCGTTACGGTACAGCCGTCAGAGAGAACGGCTGCTCGAGGTGCTGCGCGCAACAACCACACATCCCACCGCGGGATGGCTCTACGACATGCTCAAACCCGAGTTCCCGAACCTCAGCCTCGGCACCGTCTACAGGAACCTTGCCGTTCTGATCGCAGAGGGACTTGTCAAAAAAATCGACTCCGGCAGCACCTTTGACCGTTTCGAAGCAAAAACCACGGCGCACTACCACCTGATCTGCCGCAAATGCGGAACCATCATCGACTTCGAAAAGCGTATCTTTCCTGAAATCGAAGATGTCGTAAACAGCGAAACCGATTTTTCCGTCGAAGGACATCGCATCGATTTTTTCGGGACCTGCAGCGCATGCAGAGCCCGAAACAGGAATAACTCTTGATAGAACCGGATATTTTTTTTATTCTATTGTCAATAACCATTCCGATTATCATAGCAAAGACCATTACTATCCGCTTTATCGACAACCTTGCCGCATAAATCAGCAGGGTAGCCCGCAACGATGATTTCGAGGATTTACCGTGCAGAAGCTCACATCAAGAAAATTGGAGACATGTCATGAATGAACACAGCAGGTGTCCCGTAACCGGCAGAACAGCCGCCAATCCATCAGCCGGCGGAGGCATGTCGAACCGTGACTGGTGGCCGAACCAGTTGAATCTCGACATGCTTCATCAGCACTCTTCCCTCAGCAATCCCATGGGAGAAGCATTCAGGTACAGGGAGGAATTCAACAAACTCGATCTTGGAGCCGTAAAAAAAGATCTCCATGCGCTCATGACCGATTCGCAGGAGTGGTGGCCTGCCGACTACGGGCACTACGGAGGGCTTTTCATCCGGATGGCATGGCACAGCGCCGGCACCTATCGTACCAGCGATGGCCGCGGTGGCGGCGGTACCGGCAACCAGCGCTTCGCGCCGCTCAACAGCTGGCCCGACAATGCGAACCTCGACAAAGCGCGCCGGCTGCTCTGGCCGATCAAGCGGAAGTATGGAAAAAAGCTTTCCTGGGCCGACCTCATGATCCTTGCGGGCAACTGCGCGCTGGAGTCTATGGGGTTCAGGACCTTCGGATTCGGTGGCGGGCGCGTGGACATCTGGGAGCCGGAGGAGGATATTTACTGGGGCAAGGAGGTCGAGTGGCTCGGCAACAGGCGCTACACCGGAGAGCGTGATCTTGAAAATCCCCTGGCCGCCGTGCAGATGGGCCTGATCTACGTCAATCCCGAAGGGCCGGACGGCAAGCCGGATCCGGTTCTTGCAGGCAGGGACATTCGGGAAACCTTCGCGCGCATGGCCATGAACGACGAGGAGACCGTGGCGCTCGTGGCTGGCGGCCACACCTTCGGCAAATGCCACGGTGTCGGCGATCCGAAGCTGATGGGCCCCGAACCCGAAGCCGCCCCCATCGAGGAGCAGGGGCTTGGCTGGAAAAGCGGTTACGGCAGCGGCAAGGGTGACGAGACCATGACCAGCGGACTGGAAGGTGCATGGACGCCCGACCCGATTCATTGGGACATGGGCTACCTCGGCATGCTTTTCAAATACGAGTGGGAGCTGACAAAGAGCCCTGCCGGCGCCTGGCAGTGGAAACCGGTCAATGTAACCGAGGAGGATCTCGCCCCTGCAGCCCACGATCCATCGAAACGCGTACCGACCATGATGACCACCGCGGACCTGGCAATGCGCATGGACCCGATCTACGGGCCGATCTCCCGACGGTACTTTGAGCATCCCGACCAGTTTGCGGAAGCTTTCGCTCGGGCATGGTTCAAGCTGACGCATCGCGACATGGGTCCCAAATCGCGCTATCTCGGCGCAGAGGTTCCGGAGGAGGATCTGATCTGGCAGGATCCGGTACCGTCGGTCGATCATGAACTGATCGGCGACGGAGAGATCGCGGAACTCAAGATGCGCATCCTCGCCTCCGGTCTCCCGATTCCGGAACTGGTCTCGACGGCCTGGGCGTCGGCATCCACCTTCCGCGGTTCTGACAATCGCGGTGGCGCCAACGGCGCTCGCATCAGGCTCGCGCCGCAGAAGGAGTGGGAGGTCAACCAGCCTGAACAGCTGCAACGGGTGCTGGGCAGGCTTGATGAAATCCGTAATGCGTTCAACAGCGAACAGCCGGGCTCAAAGCGGGTATCGCTTGCCGACCTGATTGTGCTGGGTGGATGCGCGGCTGTGGAACAGGCCGCAAAAAAAGCCGGTCACACGCTCACCGTTCCCTTCACGCCCGGACGCACGGATGCCTCTCAGGCAGAGACCGACGTGGAGTCGTTTGCCGTGCTCGAACCGCTCGCTGACGGATTCCGCAACTACGCAAAACGAAAATACAGTGTGACGCCGGAAGAGATGCTGGTCGACCGCTCGCAGTTACTGACGCTTACCGCTCCGGAAATGACCGTGCTTCTGGGCGGCCTGCGTGTGCTCGGCGTCAATTTCCGGCAGTCGCCGCATGGCGTTTTCACCAAACGTCCGGAAACGCTCACCAACGACTTCTTCGTGAATCTGCTCGACATGGGCACGGAGTGGAAACCGGTGTCGGAAGCGCACGACACGTTCGAAGGACGTGATCGCAAAACCGGCGAACCGAGGTGGAGCGCCACCCGCGTCGATCTCATCTTCGGCTCGAACTCCAGGCTTCGGGCCATTGCGGAGGTTTACGGAAGCGATGACGCTCAGGAAAAATTCGTGCACGACTTCGTGGCCGCGTGGAACAAGGTGATGAACCTCGACCGGTTCGATATCGCATGAAGCCGCGGCGGGCTGCCCTGAATCGGGCAGCCCGCCGTAAAAGCAACCTCACTTTATCTTCCCGCCCCGGTAAAGGAACAGCGAAACCCGGTCGTTCCGGCGGATGGCCGCCTTAACCGACTCGATGTTCTTCTCGCACTGCAGGAGCGTTTTCCATGAGAGCAGATGGCGCTCCTCGTGAAAATCGGAATTGCCGATATAGTTGAATTTTTTCAGCCCGACCACATTGAACAGGTCGTCGCGGTTGGCAACCTCCCACGCATCGAACATGGTTGCAAGCCTCTCGTGGTTCTCCCAGAGATGGAACGATGGATCGTCGCCGGAATGGTTCCTGATGTAGGGATGGCAGGCAATTGAAATACCCTGCTGCTTTCTGATGCAGGCGATGATCTCCTCGACCGGCAGATCGGGTGAGATATACGACTTGATATCGAGAGCGAGAATATGGTAGCGTGAGGTGTTGTTGGTGAGTTCCACTCCGGGGATCAGCAGCATGTTATACCGCTCCCAGGCGCTTCGCGCCGCATCCCACAGTTCTTCCTGATAGGAACCGAAATCCGAACGGTCCATGACCAGAAGTTCCGAAACATTCCTGCCTGATCTTCCGATGCTTTGGGTATCGAGCACATGATCGGTAATGGCTATGACGTCGAACCCCGCTTCGCCATACAGCGAAACCACCTCGCCCGGTGAATACTCACCGTCGCTCCAGGTGGTGTGGATATGAAAATCACAGTAAAGCCATTGCATAACACTCGTTTGCTGGTTATCAATCGATGCACGGTTATCGACAAAAGGTACGCAATGCCTTATTGTTGAATCGTGGAGGAACTGCAAACTTTTCAAGGCAAAAACCGGTTCGCCACTTCCCAGGCATCGAACATGCCGGCAAGCCGCTCATGGTTTTCCCGGAATCAGTGAACATGGCCTTTCTGCGGCAGCATGGCTCTTCCCACCAGCACAACCAGCACCAGCGCCGAGAGAATGGCAAGCCATCCGCCCTCCTCGCGGGCGGATGCCGTGAGCCAGCCGGTGACCCCGATGCCGAGCGAGGCGTACAGCATGTTCACGGCAATGCCCGCCAGAAAGGACATCACCACGATCACCGAGACGTACACCACGGTGGCACGCCTGCCGATCAGCTTTGCGATAACCGTGATGGCTGCCGCGTTGGTTGCCGGACCGGCAAGCAGGAACACCAGCGCTGCACCGGGCGAAATCCCTTTCAGGGCAAGCGCTGCAGCAATGGGCGTCGAGGCTGTGGCACAGACATAGAGCGGCACGGAGATGGCGAGCATGAGCAGCATGGAGAGATACTGGTTCGAGAGATAGCGGCTCACAATCTCAGGGGAGAGGAAAACCGAAATCATTCCTGCCAGCAGGATGCCGAAAAAGAGCCATCCCCCGATATCCTTCAGAAGGTCTCCGAACGCGAAGCGCATCCCCTTGTGCAGTTTTCCGGCCAGCCCCTCCGGTTCAGGCGGCTTGCTGCTGCAGCAGCAGCCCGACGTGCATGAGGTCTGCGGTTCAGCAGCGGCTTCAGGAGTTTCGCTTCCAGTACGCTTTTCCGAAAAGGAGACCGCAATGCCTGCCGCCACCGCGGTAAAGAACGCCACGACGGGCCGGATCAGCGTCATGAGCGGATCGAGCAAGGCCCAGGAGACCGCGATGGAGTCAATGCCGGTCTCGGGGGTGGAAATGAGAAACGAGGTGACCGCTCCTTTGCCCGCACCCTGCTTTTTCAGTCCCGCAGCTGCAGGCAGCACGCCGCAACTGCAGAGGGGAATGGGGACGCCCATGGCTGCAGCCTTGACGATCGAGGCCGTGCCGGTGCCGCCGAGATGGCGGGCTACGAAGTCGTCCGGAAGAAACGCCTTCAGGAGTCCTGCCACGAAAAACCCCAGCAGCACGAACGGCGCGGATTCAAGCAGCACGTTCCAGGAGGCCTGAAGGACGGCGATAAGTGATTCAAGTACTGATTGCATGGATATCACGTTTACTTGTTATACATTATCATATGAGAATGCGTTCATATATAAAGCAAAAAAACACCCTCTACCGTTTCAGTTCGCGCACATGTTCGGAACCCATGCGGACAAGCCCGGAAACATGCTCGTCGTCGAGGCTGTAGAGCACGTTCTTGCCCTGCTTGCGCGATTTCACGATCCGGGCGTCGCGCAGAACCCTGAGCTGGTGCGACACCGCCGACTGGTTCATGCCGAGCAGGGCGGTGATGTCGCACACGCAAAGCTCGGAGCGGTAGAGCGCATCAAGGATGCGGATGCGGGTATTGTCACCAAGCACCTTGAAAAGCTGCGCAAGTTCGTCGGCAGAAACGCTGCCAAGCATCTCCCGGCGGACGGATTCAACTACATCGGTATGCACGCACTGTTCCTCGCAGCGATCGTGTCCATGTTCCTGCATCGGCAAATCAGCTTATATATGAACAACTATTCATATAATAATAAAAAAATCCCCCCTTTCAACAAATACATGAGACTGTCTCGGAATAAAAGCCCTATTGATCGACGCCGCCCTGAAACAGTCCGTCGGCATACGGCAACGCTCCAAAAAAAGAGCGGCGAGTTAGAGGCAATCAGATCTGCACCTGCATACCGATCTCGATAACCTGACCTGAAGGGAGATCGTAATACCCCGTCGCGCTTATCGAGTTGCGTACCATAAGAGCATACAGCTTCTTTTGCCAGGTGCTCATTGTTGACTTCAGACCGGTCACGATTTTTTCCCGGTTCAGGAAAAAACTTGTCGCCTCGATACGGAAATGGAACCCCTTGTGGTGTGCCAGAGAAAACACCTGGCGCACACTCGGCGACTCCATGAACCCGTAACGGGCGATGAGCTTGTAAATACCGTCACCGCACTTGACCACTTCGACCTTTTTGCTGTTCGGCACCCTCGGTACCCGTTCGGTGGAGAAGTGCAGCAAAGCCACCTCCGAGTGCAGCATCTTGTTATGCCGCATGTTATGGAGAAGCGCAACAGGCACCACATCGGGATTGGCGGTCATGTAAACCGCTTGTCCGGTTACCCGCTGGGGTTGCTGCAGCGACAGGCTTTCGATGAACTCTTCCACCGTGAGGGTCCTGTCCCTGAGCTGTTTCAGAAGAATTCCCTTTCCCTGGCTCCAGGTATGGAACAGGGTGAAGATGACGAAACCGATGACGAGCGGGAACCATGCCCCGTGCAGCAGCTTGCTGGCACTTGCCCCGAAAAAGCCGAGATCGATGATAAAAAAGAAACTGACGAGCAGATTGACCACCACAGGATTCCATTTCCAGATATCGCGGGCAACAAAATAGAAGAGCACCGTCGAGATCAGCATGGTTGCCGTCACGGCCACGCCGTAGGCGGCGGCAAGCCTGCTTGAAGAGCCGAAACCCGCAACCAGCGCAATCGTCGAGAACATCAGACTCCAGTTGGCCGCCGGAACATAGATCTGCCCGATATGGTGCGCTGAGGTATGACGGATGGTCAGACGTGGAAAATACCCGAGCTGGATGGCCTGCTGGGTAAGGGAAAATACCCCGGTAATGAGCGCCTGCGAGGCGATAATGGTGGCCGTCGTCGAGAGAATCACCATCGGAATCAGCCCCCATGATGGCACCAGCGCATAAAAGGGATTATGCGACTCGCCAGGATGGGCTAGCAGAAGCGCCCCCTGCCCGAAATAGTTCAGAAGAAGTGCCGGAAGAACGAAAACAAGCCAGGTCAGCCTGATGGGTTTCTTGCCGAAATGACCCATGTCGGCGTACAACGCTTCCGCGCCGGTAACCGAGAGAAATACCGCCCCGAGCACCAGAAAACCCTGCAGATGATTGGCATAGAGAAAATGCAGGCCATACCAGGGAAGTACGGCACGAAGAATCTCCGGAAACCGCGCAATTTCAACCGTACCAAGCAGGGCAATCACCGCAAACCAGAGCATGATGACCGGCCCGAAGAACGAGCCCACCTTTGCAGTCCCGTGATGCTGCATGAAAAACAGCACGGCGAGAATGGTAATGGTTACGGGAATAACCAGCGACCTGAAAGCAGGCGCGATGATCTGCAACCCCTCGACCGCGCTGAGCACTGAAATGGCCGGGGTGATCATGCCGTCGCCGAAAAGCAGCGCCGCCCCGAACAGACCGATTGCAACAAGAAGCCAGCGATCGTACCGTTTTTCACGACTGTTGCGGATAATCAGCGCCGTCAGGGCAAGTATGCCGCCCTCGCCTTCGTTGTCGGCTCGCATGATGAAGGTAAGGTACTTCAGGGTAACGATCAGGATCAGCGCCCAGAACAAGAGCGACAGCACGCCAAGCACATTGTCGTGGGAAACGGGAATACTGTAATCTCCGTGGAAACATTCCCGTATCGCGTAGAGGGGACTGGTGCCGATATCGCCGAACACCACGCCGAGGGCGGCAAGGGAGAGTGTGGCAAGTTTTGTGAAACCGGAGTTGCCGGATAAATGAGGTAGATCGGGGTTATCGGATGATGAAGAATCTGCCATTGAGATGTTGACTGGTTAATAAACATCCGGATCGAAAGCCGGAAAGAACAGAAGATGACCGGACAGACATGAACAAATGTATGAAATTAAATCCGATTCATAAAAAAGCTGCTTGGCCGCCCAAAAACAGACCGGATCGTCATCCACTCCCGATCCTGAAAAGGGGAACAAACACAATAACGGGAGGACCGTTCACAAACCGACTTCCCGTCATTGCGTTATATCCCGATAAGCGCTGTATCAGTCGAACCGATGAATCCGGGTACCTGGAATCGTGTAGCAGCACAATAGCGGTTTCATCAGGAAACCAGATACCCCCATATGGTCACCCGCCGCTTCACCGGTGCCCGGTTGTAGGCGAACACCTCCACGTAGGGCCCCATCACCGGAATGCGGGCGATGTAGGTGCTGACGTTGTGCGGATTGCCGTGCCAGCTACCCCGACCCGAAACCTCGATGAAGTTCGTGCTCTGCGGGCTGGTGACGTTCTCCTCGAGGTTCACGTAACGACGTGCTGCAAGCTTGCCGTTTTCGTCGAACGCGAAGGTAACGCCGAGATCAACCGGAGGCTCGTCGCTCTTTTCCTGATTGAAACGCACGAAAATGTTCAGGTAACTGTACCCGATCACTTCCGAATAAGGAGGGATGCTCAGACCCATACCCGGCTCGATCTCCTGATCGGTCATGAATTTCACGATGCTGGTGCAGGCGGGCTCACAGGGCCTGATGGCTTTGGTTTCCGGCATAAGAGTTCTCCGTTTAGGGTTGGCGTGAACAGTGCAACGAAAAACAGGCATAAATTGAAAAGTAACCTCTTCCGGCAGGATTCGCAAAGAGCGAAAAAAGGGGGGCGGGTTTTCCAACCCGCCATTCAAAATAAAGCGGACACTCAGAAACAGGCGGTTACATTCTCCCGCTCATTTTCACCAAGCGTCTCTGCGACGTTTTCGACGACGAACTGAACCGCATTGCCGCCGAGGTCGGTTCGCGCCAGAAGGCTTTCCTGCTTGTCAAAAAGGATTGGCAACAGGCGACGCCTGGCAAAGAGGGTAAAAAGAATGCCATAGTAAGATATTTATCCCTCTCGTACCTGCCGATCCGGAGCAACCCGTCTGGCCGGTAATCCGCAAGATTTCAGATAAGATCGGCGAAAGCGTTACCAGCTACATGCGGGGCATCATCGACCGCGTGGACTTCAACGCCTGATGAGCGCATCAGTGCGTCTGCAATGAGCGTGCTCCCAAGTCCCTCTCCCTGATAGCTTTTATCGATGGCGAGTCGTCCCAGTCTCGATGCCGGTACTGCATGATAATGGGGCATCTTGTCGGCCAGTTTTTCAGGCAGTTGCAGCAACGGGATCTGGGCTGCTGAAAGCGTGTAGAAACCTGCAATTCGTTCGTGACTGTTATCGATCGCCACAAAGCACTTCGTGAGATTCCTTCTCACATCCTGACCGACACGTTCGGAAAAATATCGGTCAAGCAGGCTTGAACCGGAGCAGAATCCGGATTTCTGATGTTCGCGGTTGAAGGGGATGATCGAGAATCGGGGGACATTCATATGCAGTGATGACCGGTCAGTCGTTCTTTCCTGTAAGTGCCGAATGTCTTTCGAAAGCACGTCGAAGAGCGTCATTTGGTTCCGGTGGATTCAGCAGGGCTTCGGCAAAAGCCTCTTGTCCCTCCATTGACAACTGAACAACAAAATTCTCTTCTATTGTCTTTGTGGCAGCTTCGAGAGCGGCATGTATGACAAAATCGGTTACTGTTCTTCCCTGAATGTCAGAAGCAAGTTTTATCCGGGTATGGGTTGCCCTGGAGATTCTCGCTTCAAGACGGGCTTTGCTCTCACTGCTTTGCATCTTTCCGGCCAGCAGACTTGAGGGTGCCGACACTCTTGTTTGTTTTTGCTGCCCCACTCATGCTCTTTGACTGCCTTGTTCCGGTATCGGATGATTTTGGAGTGGCGGTTTTACCTTGTTCTTTTACGTTCGTTTTCATGATGGCTCTTGTTTTGTACGGCAATTTACCGGGATATACGAATCGCAATACATAAGCCAATCGTTCTGATGAAATATTCAGGAGGTACAGATAAATAGTATGGTTTTTTGGAGAACCTCTAAAAAGAAGCGCTTCGGATTCTGACAAAGCCCCCTAATGCACCGAGCATGAGATGCAGGGATCGTAAGAGCGCACCAGCATGGTTGCGAGCTTTTCGATTTCCCGGTCGTTTTTTCCCTCTTTGAGCGCCTGCCGGGCAAGTGCTCCGAGATCGTAGTGGATGTTGGCGTTGTTCTGCGTGGTGGGAATGATGCAGTCGGCTTTCACGATACGGCCTTCCCTGTCGGTTTCCATATGGTGGTAAAGGATGCCGCGCGGTGCTTCTACCGCACCCGTTGCCGATCCGGCTTTTTTGTGCACGGGCACCCGTGCCTCTTTCATATCCGTCGCGAGCAGCTTTGCAACAAGCGCTTCGGCATCGTGGAGGATGTGCACGCACTCGACGAGCTGCGCGATGTTGTTCGTGAAGGGATTGTGGCATACCGGTCGAAGACCCAGCCGTTCAGCGGTTTTTTTTGCTTCAGGGTGCAGGAATTCGCTGTTGTTGTTGAAGCGGGCGAGAGCACCTGCCGCCGAGGATTCCCGGCTGCAGCGGGTGAACTTCGATGTGGAGAAATCCGTGAGATACTCGTTCGTCATCCTGAGATAGCTGTTTTCGTCCTGATGCACCCCGTCTGTCGATACGAGATCACCGCCGATGAAGGGGTAGGTTGCGCCGTTATGGAGCGAAATGAACTCGGTTTCGCGCTCGAACCGGGGAATATCGAGCGAGGCGAAGAAGTCACAGGCCATTTCGAGTGCGGCTTTGCGCTCGCCGATCATTTCGAGCAGCCGCTGCAGCCGGTCTTTGCCGGGTGTCTTTGCAAGCCCTCCGACAACAAGGCTGACCGGGTGGGTGCATCGGCCCGCCGTGACGGTGCTGATTTCGTTGCCGAGCTCCTTGAGGGCGAGGCCGGCTTTCACAAGGTCCGGATGCGACTCCAGGAGCGGCAGGACGCTCGGAGTATCGGCAAAATCAGGCGCTGCAAGGAAGAAGAGGTGCAGGGCGTGGCTTTGCAGGGTTTCACCGTGCATGGCCAGCATCCTCACGCCTTCCGCGGCGGGAGGCGGCGTCACCTGCATGGCGCGTTCAAGCGCCCTGATGCTCGCAAGCGCATGGCTGGTCGAGCAGATTCCGCAGATGCGCGAGGTGAGGAAAGGCACCCGTTCAGCACTCATGCCCTTGAGCATTGCCTCGAAAAACCTCGGCGTTTCCACGACAGCCCAGCAGGCTTCCATGAGCTTTCCTTTTTCAACCCGGATACGGATATTGCCGTGGCCTTCTACCCGTGTCAGATGGTGGATGTCTATCGAACAGTCAAGTTTCATCGGTGCGGTGTATATGTTCGAATGCGTTGTAAAAGCCGAGTTTTTCGGTCAGGTCGACAGGGCTGAGGCCATGTTCCCTGACCAGTTCCATGAATGCCGGGAAGTTGATCTCTTCGGCCGGGCCGCGGCACCCCAGGCATGCGGTCTTGCCGCTCGGGCAGACAGCATCGCATCCGGCGCGGGTGATCGGGCCGAGGCATATTTCTCCAAGGTCGAAGAGGCAGGTGTTGAGCCGCTGCTTGCACTCCACGCAGACGGGATATTTCGGCAGGTTCGGCATTGATCGATTTACCAGGCTTACCACGATACGCTCCACCTCGTCCTTGGAGACCGGGCAGCCCGGAATGGAGAAATCAACCCTGACGATGTCGGCGATCCTTGTGGATGGCATCGTTTCCACCGGCCTGCCATCATACACCACCTGCTCCGCCTCTTTTTCGGGAAGCCGGTTCTTCTGGCTGTTCACACCGCCGAAGCAGGCGCAGGTACCGAACGCCACGAGCACTTTTGCCTGTCTGCGGATAGCCTTGAGGCGCTCGATCTCGTCGCTTCGGGTGATGCTTCCTTCGATAAGGGCGATATCGTAGTCGTCGTGCCGTTCCGAGGAGATCTCCCGGAAGTTGCGCACATCGATGAGGGCAAGGAAATCCGGCAGGGAGGATTCCCGGTTGGCCAGTTGAAGCTGGCATCCTTCGCAGCAGGTGAAGTCGAAGGAACCGATCTTTACCGGCTTTCTCTCGAAACCAAGGTGGTTCATGGATGGATACTCCTATATGGCTTCCTTGAGATTCATGACCGACCAGTAGTCGAACACCGGACCGTCGAGACAGGTGAAGGTGGCACCAACCATGCAGCGGCAGCATTTGCCCATGCCGCAGTGCATGCGCCGCTCGAGGGAGACGAACATCCGGTTCATCGGGATGCCGATTCTGTCGAGGTGGCTGCAGACGAACTTGAACATGACCGGCGGTCCGCAGACGATTGCCCAGGTCTCTTTCGGGTCGAAGGATATCTCATCGAAGAGCGAGGTAATGAGGCCGGTTCGCCCCGTCCAGTTTGCGTCGGGATGTTCGACAATGGTATGCAGCTCGATGTGGCTGACGGTTTTCCACTCCTCGAACTGGTAATCGAAGAACAGTTGTCCGGGGTCCCGCGCACCGTAGAGGAACCACACCTTGCCGAAACGGTCACGATGGTCGTTGATCCAGTATAGCGGGGCGCGAAGCGGAGCGATACCGAGTCCCCCGGCGATCAGGAGAATATTGCGATCCTGCATCTGCTCCATCGGAAACGTCGTGCCGAAGGGCCCCCGAATCGAAACCATGGCTCCTGACGCGGCCTCGAAGAGCGCGGAGGTGACATGTCCGGCCTTGCGGATGCAGAGTTCGATGAACTCCCGGTTGCTGGTCGAACTCGATATGGAAATGGGCGCTTCCCCGTACCCCGGTACTTCGAGCATGAGGAACTGCCCGGGCCGGAAGCTGAAAACATCGCGTTCCAGTGGATCGACGATGCGGAGCTGGAACAGCCGCTCCTGTGCCGAGAGGCGCACGATGTTGGTGATCCGGCACTTGTAGCCGCGGTCGGTGATCATGACTTCGGACTTTTTCTGGAAATCCGGGATTTTTGTCGTGAACGGTTCCCGGTTCAGGTCCTGTTCCGGGATGGTGAAACGCACGTCATGCATGATTCTCGCTCCAGTCTGAGGTCGTTGATGACATCTTTCGGGTTGATGCCGGTCAGGCACGCCCGTCCGCAGCGGTTGCAGCCGACGCAAATCTGCTGATTGTCGTTGGCTGCAAAACCACGATAGTGGTGATAGTAGCGGTACTTGAGGCGGTCGCTGTTTTTCGGTCTGAAGTTGTGTCCTCCGGCCACTTCGGCGAAGTCGACCAGGTTGCAGGAATAGAGTCGGTTGCGGCGCGACGAGCCCTTGAGGTCGGTATCGAAATGCTCCTCGACGCTGTAGCAGTAACAGGTAGGGCAGACCATCGCACAGGTGCCGCAGTTGAGGCATCGCTGGCCCCATTTTTCCCAGATCGGGGATTCGAACTCAATGTCGAGAAAACAGGGAAGACCGGTCACTTCGACGTCGGTCCGGAAGCTCTGCTTGATCAGTTTTCGCCGTTCGATGAGCAGACAGTCGTCTTCCGGTGTCGGGTCGCCGGTTTCAAATTCCTTGAGGAAGCCGAAGGCTTTCGAGGAGTTGATCGAAAGGTAGAACTTGTCGCCGATGTCGGAACAGAAGAGGTTGAAGCCATAGCTTACCGTGTGACGGTTCATCGATTTGCAGAAACAGTCCGGCAGGGGGAGGTGGTCCATGCCGATGATGAAGGTGTTTTTCCTGCGGGCCAGGTAGTAGGGCGATGGGTAGGGTCCGTGCAGCATTACGTCGTCGAGGATGTTGACTGCCCTGATGTCGCAGGGCCTCAGTCCGATCAGGACTACCGGCCGTGCCTCATATCTGATCTGCTGTTCCCAGTCGCCGTCCCGGAAGGTGAAATGGGAGATCTCTTCGCGGAACGGCAGAAAAAAATGCTTGGCTGAGGAGTGGGTTTTCGTATAGTCGAATGCGATGTCGTCTGCCGAACCGACGGGCATGAACTGGTAGACCGGTTCGCCGTGATGGTCGGTGTCCACCTGGCGAGGGCCGAATGCGGTGTTGGCTTTTACGAGGGTGTCGATGAATTTCCTGAACTCCGGCTTGGAAATGACTTTATAGATCATGGTTCCGGGCTCCTCTGGTTACCGTTTGCCTGAACAATGCGCATGGCGTTTTGCTTTCAGGCGGTCTTACAGCAAGTTAAGGAAAAGCAGTCCGGCAAAGCAAGCTGTGCAGGGGGGGATTTTGCGAATCCTCAAGGTTTTCGGCGCACTGCTTACCTCTTTTCAATAACATACACCTTGTCGCCCTTGCGGACGCGCTCGCATTTGAGGGTGACGACATCGCCTTTTCCTGCCTGTTCGGCAGGCGCTTCGTTACAGAAGAACCGCGTGTCATCGAAACGCACCAGTCCGCTTTCGGGCCCCTGGATGGAGAGGGTTTCGCCCGAGTGCAGGCCGCGCGCATGGATGAGGATTTCAGCTACCCCGGCTTTCGGCCAGTATTTTTCTACGATGCCGATGTAGGTTTTTTTTTCGGTACCGAGAGAGCCGTATCGCTTCGCCCAGGCCTGGAACGGCTGCCCGAAGTAGAATCCTTCGGAGAATCCCCGGTTGTACACCCGTGCGAGCCCATCTTTGAGCGCTTCTGCCGTTTTCCTGAACCTCTGCCTGCCTCCGGTCGTGTTTTCTTCGGCAAGAGCGGCATCGATGGCTTTGCGATAGGCTGCCGTAGTGAGCTGCACATACTCAGGGCTGCGGTTGCGGCCCTCTATCTTGAAACCGGTTATGCCGGCTTCGACAAGTTCATCGATGAATTCGATGGCACAGAGATCTTTCGGACTCATCACGTAATCCTCGCCGAGGTCAAGTTCGAACTTCTCGTCCGTATCGGTAACACGGTACTTACGCCTGCATGGCTGCAGGCACTCGCCCCGATTTGCCGACTTGCCGAACAGGTCCTGCGACATGAAGCACCGCCCTGATACTGCCACGCACATGGCGCCATGCACGAAACACTCGATCCTGACCGAGAGCCCGTCACGGCGGATGGCCGCCGTAATGGCGCGCACCTGTTCGAGCCTCAGTTCGCGGGCAAGCACGATCATGGCCGCTCCAAGTGCGGCGTAGTGCCTGAGGGCGGCGTAGTTGCTGACCGATGCCTGGGTGGAGACATGGAACGGCATGCCTTGTTCCCGGCAAGCTTCGATCACCGCCATGTCCCAGCAGATCACCGCATCGATTCCGGCTGCTTTGGCGGCAATCACGGTTTCGCGCATGATAGCGATCTCATTATCGTAGATCAGCGTGTTGAGCGCAAGGTAGGCTTTCGCGTTGTGTTCCCGGCAAGCGGAGACGACGGCAGGGAACTCCTCGGGAGCGAAGCTGCGGCTTGCTGCCCGCATGTTGTACCCTTCCGCCCCGAAGTACACCGCATCGGCTCCCGCCTGCAGCGCGGTGTGTATGCAGGTCCAGTCCCCTGCGGGCGAGATGAGTTCTATAGTGTTACGGTGCATGGTGTGGCGTTGTAATTCAGGGGATAATAGCAAAATGATCGGGGTTATGGTAACTTTTGAGGAGCAGGAAGTGGACGGGGTGGACAATATTCATCCACTCTTCCGGAAATTACAGCCAACGCGGCACTCACACTCATTGCTGTGGCCTGCGCATTGCTTGATCGCCGGATTCATGTGCTTGCGCAATCGTTCGAAAGCGAAGGGGGATTCACCGAGCGGCTGTATCGCGTGCGCTCCGAGCGTCGCTACAACCCGGAGCATCCGTATCCGCCGGCAGGGAAATGGCAGAAGCAGCAGGGCCGGTTGACAAGGTTGTGTTATTTTCCGGCATAACACGTACATTCATTGCATATGGGTAAAAGGTTTTCCTTCAGGCAGGAAAGCCGTAAACAAGGAAACCGCTCTATGGACGAACGCCTTACAGGAAAACTGGTATTTGCTCTTTCGGCAGGCTTGCTTGCCGCGGAGCTTGCCATTGCAGCTTTCGGCGGCATGGATACCGGGTGGATGCTGCTTGCTTTCGTTATTTATGTTGCGCTTGGCGGCATGCTGCTCGCTGCCGGCATGATGAGGGAACCGGTTGGCGGGTCGGCAATCGAGTCGGTTTCCATGCGCAGGGCGCGAGCTCTGCAGGATGAGGGCATAAAGGACCTCCTTGCAGGTTATGATGTGGATGAGGAGTTCCTGCATGGCAGGCAGGTTAAGCCGCAGCCGGTCAAATCGAATATCGCATTTTCCGAAATGCCGCTTGAACAGGCCATCCGGGCGCATGCCGATCTGTTCGGAGGTCTCGAAAAGCTGCACGAAGCCATAGAGCGTTTTGACGAGAAAGCATTCAGTGAGCTTGCCCGGAAGGCAGGTATTGCCGGTGTGAGCCGGGTGCAGGTGATGGAGAAAATCCGTGTTATGGCCTGCGGGGAAAAGGAGGAGCTTCGCCAGAGCGTGAGCCGTTCTCTCGACGATACCATGAAGGCTTTTGCTCTCGACCGCGGCAGTTTTGACGATTACATCCGGCGGTGCATGAGCGCTCCTGATCGAGGAGACGACTCCGATGAAGAGGGTTTTTCCGTTGATCTCGACATTGCCGGGCTCTCCCAGGGCAGCAGCGCTCCGCCCGCCGACTGGTCCCACGATCCGAAAGCCATCCTCTCGAAGCTGAAAAAGCCCGGAGCCAAACCGTGAAACTGCAGGGGGTGCCGCCGGCAAGCAAAGCGAAACTGAAGCTGTACGGAAAACTGCACCAGAAAAAACATCGCGACAGCGAAGGACTGTTTCTTGCCGAAGGGCTTCGGACGGTTCGGGAACTGGTTGAAAGCCTTCCCGAACACGATATGCTGCATGCCCTGCTCTTCAGGGAAGACGAACCGGCAGCCGCGGAATTTCTTTCCGGCTTTTCCGGCAATGTTTTTACCCTGACGGAAAAGGAGTGCATGCAGCTCAGCCAGACCACAACGCCATCCGGGGTGTTCGGGGTGTTTCTCCAGCAGCACTCCGAGGGTTTCCGCCCTGAACGCGCCGTCGGACGGTCGTTTCTTGTGGCGCTCGACAATGTGCAGGATCCCGGTAACGTCGGCACCATTCTCAGAACCGCCTCATGGTTCGGAGCCGATGCCATGATCTGCGGCCCAGGCACGGCCGACCGTTACAATGCGAAAGCCGTGCGTTCCTCGGCGGGCAGCATCTACGCCATTGCCCATTACGGTGTGGACGTTTTTCAGGCGGAACTCGCCCGGCTTGCCGGTGCAGGTTACACCGTTGCGGCATCGTCGCTCGACGGGCGTGATTTCCGCGAGTACGTTTCCTGGCCGGAAAAACTGGTGCTGGTGATCGGCAACGAGGCAAACGGCGTGAGCCCCGGTGTGCTCGATATGGCGCACCTGCTCCTGAAAATACCTCATGCCGGAGATGCACCTCGTGTCGAATCGCTCAACGCATCGGTTTCTGCGGGGATTCTGATGGAGCGCCTCGTTCTGCAGCAGTAGCCCTTTTCAGGCTTTCTTTTCTTTTGCTCCCGAAGCATTCAAACACCACACATTTTTTTGTAATTTGCATTGCATTCAGAGGTATCCGATGGTTACGGCTGATCAACGATAAACGACAGGAGATGAACGATGATTAAAAATCTGTCCCGTGTGAAAATGCTGCTGCTCTGCGGCGCGCTCTCTTTTCCCCTTGCATCCTGCGTGGCCACCTACGGCCCTCCCGGACCTCGATCGAACTATGCCTGGGTTCCCGAGTACCGCACGTATGACGGTGCAGTTATCTACGGGCACTGGAAATATGTCGGGCCTGCTTATTCCGACAGGGAGTGGATTCCCGGCCATTACGACCGTTATGGCAAGTGGCAGAAGCCTCGCTGGTACCGGATTCCGCCTTCTCACAAGGGAGGAGTGTGGGTTCCCGGCCATTACGGCCCGAGAGGCATATGGATACAGGGGCACTGGAGGTACTGAACCAGGGAGCGGAAGTTTCGTTCTGAAAAAGGTTGACAACAAACGAGAGGAGTTGACCAATGCAAGAAAAGAAATGGTACAGCGAAGCCTTGGAGCTGAAGGTGATCACGAAATCAAAAGTGGAAAATTCAGTGCAGGAGAAGATCGCAGAGTTTGCTCGATTACCGGATCGAGTACCCATCAACCAATGGTTGCGGTAGTATAGCATTGATTCAAAAGACCCTCATGGTCAAGTTGTGGTGAAAACAAGGAACGAATCGGACAAGATCAGGCAATTGGAAAAGGAGAAACGGGAACTGGCCCTGTGGCCAAAAATGGATCAGTCTTCCGGCAATGGAATAGAGAGGCTGATTGATGTTGCCAAAGCGCACTACAAGATCGATTAAAAAAACGTGGTACACAGCAACAACAAAAACCCGACAACTCCTGAGTCATCAGCACCAGTCGAGAGGTGCTGTTACTATTGCCAAAGCATTCGGCTGAAGCCCCGTCAGGCTTAATATAGTCAGGAACCGGGAAGAAAATGCTACTGTTACATGAAGCCGAGTGTCTTGTACCGGTAAACGGAAAATGCAGCTGCCACTCAAGCTGCGGAGTGTGGAGGTTGTGATTCTTTAAAGAACGTTCCCGGTTTCCGGGGGGGCATGCGGCATCGTCGTTGATGGCCTGAATTTCTCAATGGTTAAAACCGCTCCGGATCCGAAAATCAAACCTCCGACGATACCGAGAAGCAGGTTTACTTTCAGATCCGGGGTATCTGGTTCCGCAGGCGGATAGGCTTGGGTTATGATAGCGATTCTGCCGGTGTTCGAGGCAACCTTGATGCGAGCTTCATCGAGTTTTTCTTTCAGGAAAGAAAATGTGCGATTAGCAACCTCAAGATCGAGCCGGAGTCGGGCATAGGTGATCTGTTTCTGGGGTAACTGTTTCAACTGTTCCTGATACTGGCTTCTTAGCTTCAGGTATTCCTGTGCGCTGTTATCAAGTTCTGCAAGACGGACACCTGCCTGCATTTTCGTTGCAATCAGATCGAAACGGTATTTTTTAGCATTTTCAGCATTGGCCAGTTCACCTGCGATTTTCTGCCGTGTGATTTTTTCGTATTCTGCTTTGGCTGCATTCAGGCGGTTCAGGGCTGCACGCGTTTCAGGGTCTCCAGCGCCTCTTTTCATATTCAGGGCTATGTAGTCGTTCTGCTGCTCGATGATGTTTTTCTGAATAGAACGCAACTGGGAGCCAATACTGACAACCAATCCCTGACTGAACTGTTTCTCTTCATCGGCGAGGCGTTCCTCAACAAATGCAAGCTGTTTTTTCAAGATATCAGCCTGTACCCTGTTGGTATTATACTGTGTTTCAGCTTCACCAAGTGCAGCCTGGATGTCCTCGACGAGAATCATCCTGAAATCATTTCCAGTAGCTTCATAGATGCCTCGGTTTTTCATGAACGAAGAGAGTTCCTGTTCGATGGCGTTTACCTTGTTTCTCTGTGCGACAATCTGCTTTTCAATGGTATTGCTGATTGAAATGTCCTGTGCGGCACTCCATGCTCCATCTTTCACCTGATATGTCGTACAAATGGTATTTGTCAGTAATGCCGCTTCGGAAGGTGATGGACTTGATACCGATACGGTAATCAGGTGGGTTCCCCGGGTATTTTCAGCTCTTATACGATGTTGCAATGTCGTTGCGAAATTTCTGATCTCTTCCTCTGAAAACGTGGCAGTTCCCGTTTTTCCGCCAAAAAGCATCAGGGGTTTTTCAGGTTGTGCATCGAGTAATGTACGAACGGTTTCAGCTGCCAAGGGGTAGGATTTGAGCAACTCGATATCCGTTTCAATCGTCGGCAACGCCTCTGGCCCTCTGACCGAAGGCAATCTGCCGAACAACTCACCGATTAGCATTTCCTTGTCTGGCGTTTTGACCATGATGACCGCTCGTGAACTGTAGATGGGTGTTGTTTTGGCATAATGACCAAGCGCAACCGCGGTGGCAAGAAATGTTACGACAAGGATTATGAATTTTCCTTTCCACAGCGTATGCCAGATAGCAGTACCGGAATCTGGTTCGAGTGTCGTGTTTCTCAGATCAAACATAGAGGGGATTCCTTTTTTGTCAGTATAAAATCTATCTCAGAATATGCCAGTTATAGCGCCGTCAGTCCTCAGCTACAGTATATATCGAGATTGCCACGCCAAGAATTCCGAGTATTGTCGCAAAGTCAAAGTCAATTGCCCGGTCTCTGGGAATGATTATTGTGTCGTTAGGTTGCAGCGCTATCAGCATGGAGCGATCACCTTGTTTTGCATACTTCTCAAGGTTGATGAGGTAAGACATTTTTCCGTTTTCATCTGGATAGGCACGGTTTACCCTGATTTTTTTTATGTTGGCATCGTCCGTCGGGCCTCCAGCAAGCGATATGAGTGTGGTGATGTCAGCCCCTTCAGGAACCGTTACCTGGCCAGGTCGTTCAACATTTCCCCAGACGTTTACGTTCATGAGGATGTTGCCCGCGGTATCGGTAAAATAATTTCCCGACTGATAGGAATAGGGAATCGCTGTGGCGCCCCCGGCAGTACCTGCTGAATGCGGCAGCACGGGAACAGGAGAGCCCAGAGAGTCGAAAGGAGGGGCCGCCACAGCTGTTATGGAAAATGCGGGCATCATCACAACCTGTAAAATGAGGATGCAGGATACGATACTTCTGTATGCACTGTTCATAAACCGATTCCTTGCCGTTTATATTGAATAGTCCGGAACACGTCGTTGCATGAAGGATTTTCCGTTCAATTTAATTGGGGTTAATGGGGTTTCAGGGCGAAATATACTTAACAAACATTTGCTTTTCATATGGAATATAATGCAAATAATATAATGCAAATTCAAATGACGTTTGATACCATTTTTTACTGTATGGTGCAAATTTTATGCACTTTTTCGCCGTTTTGTATGTGCTTTATATGTATCTGATTTAAATATAAGCGCTTATATGGCTTGCTTTGTAAGTGTCTCACGCGGCTCATTTATGGCGTCGCATGGGGCATTTTTTGATATTTTGTCTCAAAGCGCCCTGAAGTGAGACGGTTCGGGTGTTTCATTTCGGGTCGCCAGGTTGTTTTTCTGCCCGCGCAAAATTTCGGGAGGCGCGAACAGGGGGAATTGACGGGATACTGTGTTTTTTTTGTTTTTTTTCGGCATGCTATTTGCTGCGTGACCGGCAGAAGCTTTGCCGTATAAAGGCGAAACATAACGGGTGATCCCCATGTTCCATTATCTCCTTATACTTGTTCTCGGTCTTTTTCTCGCAGGGCTATCCGCTGCAGGCCAGTTCGCATTTGGTTCATCACAGGATCAATATTGGGTGCAGTTTTTGTCAACTTCTGTCGAGAATATCAGGATATACGTGGTTTCACTGTTTGTCGCGCATCTCTCGATTCTTGGTCTCTCGGCTTCCGCCGACAGGCTCAGGCTGCTCGATATGCCTGACAACAACCGCAAGGTGCATACCGTCGCCAAGCCGCTTGTTGGCGGGCTCGGTATCATTGCCGGTGTTCTTGTTGCCATGTTACTGTTTTTCCCCGTCATCAAATATATCAGCCTGATCGTCTCAATTCTGCTTATACTTGGTATTGGCGTGATAGACGATCGTTTCGATATCAGTTTCAAGTGGAGGTTCGTGGCTCAGATAACAGCTACAGTGATAACCATCCACTATTTTCCTGGCATGAATCTGAGGAGCTTTGGTGACTTGTTCGGGTTTGGTTCTCTGGAAACCGGGTTACTCATGGTGCCCGTAACAATATTCTGTGCTCTTGGCGTCATCAATGCCATCAACATGATCGATGGTCTTGACGGTCTCGCCGCAACCACATCGCTAATTGCTTTTATAGCTTTTGCCATACTTGCATGGTTAAATGATATGCAGGCATTCATGTTGCTGAGTCTTGCATTTGCCGGAGCGATTGCTGCATTTCTGCGATTCAACTGGTATCCTTCCAAACTGTTCATGGGTGATGCCGGAAGCATGACTCTCGGATTCGTGCTGGCGTTTTTCGCTATTCAGCTTACCCAGAAACCCGACGGTGTCGTATCTCCGGTAGCAGCACTTTTTGTTCTTGCCATTCCGGTCACCGATACGCTTACCGTGATGACAAAGCGAATGATGAATGGTAAAAGCCCGTTTGAGCCTGACAAGACACATTTTCATCACCTTCTCAAAGAGATGGGATTCAGTCATGCGGGTGTTGTGTTTGTTGTCATGGGGCTTTCATCGGTTTTTTCCCTTGTGGCTATAGCAGGAACCCTCTTTCAGATTCCTGATTATCTGCTGTTCGGTGTTTTTTGCTGCTGGTTCCTCTTTTATTTTATCTCTTCAAGCACCATGAAAGGCCTTTTTTCCGGCATCAGACTTCTCAAACAGCAATATCTGTAGCCAGGAGCTGCATGCCGGTGATGAGTTGAAGGATATCGCCAGCTTTAAAATTACCTGCTTTATGGCATTATGAGAAAACGGTTGGCTATATTACTGTAGAGATATACATTGTATAATACCCCCTAATCTGATCATGAAAAAAGCCCTCATTACAGGTATTACCGGCCAGGACGGTTCATATCTTGCGGAGCTGTTGCTCGAAAAGAACTACGAAGTGCATGGTATCGTGCGTCGCAGCAGCAGTTTCAATACCGGCAGGATCGATCACATCATTCATGATCGTGAGGCGGAGGATCGCTTCTTTTTCCACCATGGCGATTTGACCGATGCCAGTAACCTGAACCGCCTGCTCGAGAAGATCCAGCCGGACGAGATTTACAATCTTGCCGCTCAAAGCCACGTCAAGGTTTCTTTCGATATGCCTGACTATACGGCACAGGTCGATGCCCTGGGTACCCTTCGCTTTCTTGACGCCATCAGGGAGACACGCATTCAGACCCGTTTTTATCAGGCTTCTACCAGTGAGCTGTTCGGCAAGGTGCAGGAAATTCCCCAAACGGAGAAAACCCCGTTTTATCCCCGTTCTCCCTATGGTGTCGCCAAGCTTTACGGTTTCTGGATCATGGTGAACTATCGTGAAGCATACGGACTTTATGCGTGTAACGGAATTCTGTTCAATCACGAATCGCCAAGAAGGGGCGAGACCTTCGTGACCCGTAAAATCACCAGGGCAGCGGCAAGGATCAAGGCGGGATTGCAGAACCAGCTGCTGCTCGGCAATCTCAACGCAAAGCGCGACTGGGGATATGCTCCCGAATTTGTCGAAGGCATGTGGCGTATGCTTCAGCAACCGGAACCCGACGATTATGTGCTGGCAACAGGAGAAACCCATACCGTGCGGGAGTTTGCTGATCATGCGTTCAGGGAACTCGATATCGATATTGACTGGCAGGGCAGTGGAGCTGATGAACAGGGAATAGACCGCAGAACCGGAAAGGTTTTGGTCGCAGTCGATCCGGATTACTACCGTCCAACCGAAGTTGACCTGCTGATCGGCAATCCGGCAAAGGCAAAAGAACGGCTTGGCTGGGAGCCGAAAATCAGGTTCGAGGAACTTGTCCGGCTCATGGCCCGTTCTGACTGGGAAAAGGTGCAAAAACGAGGATTTTAATGACTATTACCCTTAATCTTGGAAAAGAACGCGAAAATTTTTGTTGCCGGTCATAATGGTATGGTTGGGTCTGCTCTCCTGAGAAGACTCAACTCCTCGGGCTATGCCAATATACTGACAGCAAACAGGGCTGATCTGGATCTTCTCGATCAGCAGGCGGTTTTCGCTTTTTTGCGGGAACGTAAACCCGATTACGTTGTTGTCGCGGCGGCAAAAGTGGGCGGTATTGTCGCTAACAACACCTACCGGGCCGAGTTTATCTATGCGAACCTCGTGATCGAGGCCAACATCATTCATGGGGCCTATCTTGCGGGGGTACACAATCTGCTTTTTCTGGGCTCTTCGTGCATCTATCCGAAATTTGCTCCGCAGCCGATGCCTGAGGATTGCCTGCTTAGCGGTGAACTCGAGTACACCAACGAGCCGTACGCCATCGCCAAGATCGCGGGGATCAAGCTTTGCGAAAGCTACAATCTGCAGTACGGTACGAATTATCTGTCGGTCATGCCGACCAACCTGTACGGCCCGAACGACAACTTCGATCTTGAAAGATCGCATGTGCTTCCTGCCATGCTGCGCAAGTTCCATCTTGCCCGGTGCCTCATGGAGGGGCGATGGAGCGAGATCAGGGAGGACTTCCGCAAACAACCGGTCGGGCATATCGATGGCACGGCTTCTGAAGCCGAGATCACGGGGGTACTCGAACGGTACGGCATTTCGCTGAACGTCGGAGGTTCACCTTCCGTCACACTCTGGGGTACAGGGACACCGCGAAGGGAGTTCCTGCACAGCGACGACCTGGCCGACGCCTGCGTTTTCATCATGGAAAAGGTGCGGTTTGCCGATCTTCTTCCTCAAAGCGGGTCCGAAGTCCGCAATACCCATATCAATATCGGTACCGGTGAGGATATTACCATCCGAGAACTGGCAGAGATGATCGCGGCCATCACCGGGTTCAGGGGAGATATCCGTTTCGATCCGTCCCAACCTGACGGAACGCCGCGAAAGCTGCAGAACGTTGCAAAACTCCACAGGCTCGGCTGGCGTCACTCCATTTCCCTTGAACGCGGCATCGAAGCCATGTACAGAGATTATTGTTCATCCCGCCATGAGGCACAACATTCTATGCACTCATGAAAAAACAGTTGCCCGAGCTGATCGATCTGCCTAAAATCGATGACCCCAGGGGGAACCTCACCTTTCTTGAAGAGGAGAACCATATTCCTTTCCGGATAAGGCGGGTCTACTGGATCTATGACGTTCCAGGTGGCCAGACGAGGGGAGGTCACGCCTTCCGGGAGCAGCAGGAGTTCATTGTGGCATTGAGCGGGAGTTTCGACGTTGTGGTCAACCAGGGTCTCGATGAGCAAAGATTCCATCTGAACCGTTCATATTTCGGTTTATATGTTCCTGATGGACTATGGCGCTTTCTCGATAATTTCAGTACCAATTCGGTTGCTATGGTGCTTTCTTCGACTTTTTACAGCGAGGGTGATTATATCCGTGATTTTGAAGAGTACCTGAGATTAAGAAATGCCATGTAAGCCGTTCATCCGGAATCAATGTTTTTTTTTTCGACATACTTGTGAGCAAATGTTTGTGAAACAGAGTTCGGTCTATGATTGCAGCATTGTGCATCTCGACAGGGTGCATAATCGTGCGGGGAACATTACAGCGCTTGAGAACAACAGGTCGATACCGTTTGAGGTCAAGCGCGTTTACTACCTGTATGACGTTCCCGGGGGAGAAGAGCGGGGTGGCCATGCTCATTTCGAGCTGCAGCAGTTTGTCGTGGCGGTAAGCGGAGCATTTGACGTTCTGCTCGATGATGGAATCAACAAGAAGGTGGTGCACCTTGACAGACCGTTTATCGGCCTGCATATTACAACGGGAATATGGCGGGAACTGCTGAATTTTTCTTCAGGTTCTGTGTGTCTTGTCCTGGCTTCGCATAAATATGATGAACATGATTACATAAGAGACTATGACAAATTCAAGCAATACTTCAAGTCCCTCAATACACCCAACGTCTGAGGTGCTCACGAACAACATCGGTGAAAAGACCACTATCTGGCAATATTGTGTGGTGCTTTCCGGAGCGGTAATCGGCAGGAACTGCAACATCAACTGCCATGTATTCATCGAAAACGACGTTGTTATCGGTGATGATGTCACCATTAAATCAGGAGTGCAGATCTGGGATGGCATGCGAATCGACAACAAGGTTTTTATCGGGCCTAATGCAACCTTTATCAACGATATGTCACCTCGCTCAAAAGTGCATGCAGAGGTATACATCGGTTCGGATATCCGTGAAGGAGCAAGCATAGGAGCCAATGCAGCCGTGCTGGGAGGCATTACAATTGGCGAATATTCCATGATCGGTGCCGGCAGCGTTGTAACCCACGATGTGGGTCCATTTACTTTGTGGAAAGGAAATCCTGCAAGACAGAGTGGCTATGTGACCAGGGATGGACGGGTTCTGAACATGCGCCTGATGGACAAGCAGGGACTTTCATATCGGCTTGCTGACGGGGAGCCGGTTCCTAAGGCAAAACAGGATTCCGCAGTATAAAGGGCAGTGGTTTGCTGGGTTCCGCATCCTGTCTGTCGCTGCTGCACAACTGCATTGAAACGTTTTCGTTTGCATGTTTCTGACAGCAAACAGGGGGCGGCCGGTTCGCGTGAAACTATAGAACCTTTAAGCTAAGTTACATGGTAAAGTTTCTCGACCTCAGGGAAGTGAACCGGCAGTACGCCGATGAGCTGAAGCAGACTGCCATTGAGGTCATCGATTCCGGATGGTACCTTCTTGGTGAGCGGGTTGCGCGTTTTGAAGAAAATCTTGCTCGTTATATTGGAGTTTCTCATGCCATAGGGGTTGGAAACGGACTCGATGCCCTGCGCCTTATCATGCAGGCTTATATCGAGCTCGGGATAATGAAAGAGGGTGACGAAGTCATTGTTCCTGCCAACACCTACATCGCTTCGATTCTCG
>Ga0194120_10002380_pt1 | contig 32487 bp, 23 predicted proteins | sample TA2MahCa65mmetaG_FD_148642 | JGI IMG/M metagenome (GOLD analysis project Ga0194120, IMG submission 148642) | Freshwater microbial communities from Lake Tanganyika, Tanzania - TA2015019 Mahale Deep Cast 65m | ecosystem: Environmental > Aquatic > Freshwater > Lake | place: Tanzania: Lake... | reverse complement strand
GACAGGGACAGGGACAGGGGCAGGGACAGGGGCAGGCACAGGGGCAGGCACAGGGGCAGGCGCAGGCACAGGGACAGGGACAGGGACAGGGACAGGGACTGGGGCAGGGGCAGACCCAGCGACCGTCCTGGCGGCACGCTCGCCCGTTGGACCGCCCCCGCGTTTGACAATCCGGCCCCGCCAACCGACCCTCGCCGCGAGGCCGGCCTTGCCGCCCGGCCGCGCGACCCAGCCCAAGATGCCCAATCCTGCCCCCGCCGCCGACGATCTCGACACGCTCGTTGCCACCCTGGACGACGGCGTGCCCACCACCGGCTCCGTCGCCGCGCGCCGAGCCGACGCCGCCCAGCACAAGGCCGTCGGCACCACGCGGCTGGCCAACCGCTACGAAGTCGTCGGCCTGCTCGGCCAGGGCGGCATGGGCAGCGTCTACAAGGCGCTGGACGTCGAACTGCAAGAAACCGTGGCGCTCAAGCTGCTCAACCCGGACCTGGTCAAAGACGACGCGGCGCTTGAACGGTTCCGCCAAGAGGTCAAGCTCGCCCGCCGTATCGCCCACGCCAACGTCGTCAAGACCTTTGACCTCGGCGACGACGGCCGGCAGCGCTTCTTGACCATGGAGTTCGTCGACGGCATGTCGCTGGCGCGCTACCTGCAACAGCGCGGCCGCATCGACGTGCTCGATTTCGCCCAAGTCGCCCACCAGCTTTGCGCCGGGCTGCAGGCTGCGCACGCGGCGGGCGTGCTGCACCGCGATCTCAAACCCGACAATGTGCTGGTGGCCCGCGATGGGCGGGTCGCGATCACCGATTTTGGCATCGCCGTGGTCAACGGCGCCCTGACCGGCAAGGGCATCGTCGGCACGCCGGCCTACATGTCGCCCGAACAGTTGCAGGCCGACACAGCGCTCGACGGCCGCGCTGATGTCTACGCCCTCGGAGCCATCTTCTTTGAACTGCTCACCGGTCGCCGCGCTTGGCCGGGCAGCGACGCGGTGTCGGTTGCCATGGCGCGCATCTTGCAACCGCCGCCCGATCCGCGGGCGTTCGTGCCGGTGCCCGACCCGCTGGCCGAAGTGATCCAAGCAGCGCTGGCGACCGACCGCAACGACCGCTTCGACAGTGCGGAAGCTCTGGGCACCGCGGTCAGTGAGGCGATTGCGCCCGGGCTCAAGGTCCGCGCCGGCAAGCTGACCGCCGGCCTCAAGACCGGGTCGGCGGCGGCGGCGCAGGCTGCGCAAAGTCACAGCGCGGCGGCGCTGAGCCGCGACATCAAGGCAGCGTTGCACGCCGCGGTCACCGTGCCCCCGTCGGCCAGCCTGCGCGCGCAGGTGCCGCAGGCGCACGCCAAGACCGTGACTGTGCTGCCTTTTGTCGTCCAGGGCGACGGCGCGAGTTGGCTGGGACAGGCGTTGGCCGATGAAGTAGCCGACGCGCTATCGGTGACGCCGGGGCTCAAGGTCCGGGCGACCAGCGCGGCAGCGCGGCAACAATTGGAGGATCCGCAGGCCGCGGGCAGCGCGCTCGGTGTGCAAGCCGTCGTCGGCGGCACCGTGCGGCGGTTGGGCGACCTTTGGCGGCTGAGCGTGCGCGTGGTGGGCGTCGCCGACGGCTTCCAACTGTGGGCGCAGCGCTACGACGCCCAAGAGGGACAGTTGCTCGTGCACACCGACGCCATCGCGCGCGCCGTCGCCGATTGCCTGATGGTGGAATTGGCCAGAGCCGACCACAAGGCACCGACCGACGCGCGCGCCGTCGAGTTCTACCTGCGCGGTCGCCACGCACTGCGCCAAGAGTGGATGAGCGGTGGCACCTCTGCGGTCGAACTGCTCGGGGCGGGCCTGGCTTTGGCCCCGCGCGACCCGCACCTGCTGGCAGCGTTTGCCACCGCCAGTGCACGCCAGGTGTTCTTCGGCCACGTCGGCGAAGACGTGATGCAGCAAGCCCGCTTGGCCGCCGAGGCCGCCACCGCTGCGGCGCCGCAACTTGGCGAGGGCTGGGCGGCCCAGGCGCAGATCGCCATGTATTCTGGCGACATGCCGGCCGCGGCGCGCAATTTTGCCAAAGCGCTGTCGTGTACACCTGGTTTGGCGTGGGCCCAGGGGCAGTTGGGGTCGATTTGCAGCGAAGCCGGCCAGTTCGACCGCGCCGAAGCGCACTTGCAAGCCGCTGCGCAGTTGGAACCGTTCAATGCCATGGTCCAGTGGGATCTGGTGCGGCTGGAAGTGCTGCGCGGCCGCTTCGATCGCGCGGACGAGATGCTGGCGCACCCGAGCACCGACCTGACCGCCGAAATCTCGCGTCGTTTTGCCCAGGTGCGTTTTCGTGCTTGGCGCCGCTTGCCGGTGACGGTCGATCTGCCACCCGCCGACCTCATCGACAACCGCCTGTACCATACAGTGGTGTTGTTGTCGGGCATGTACAGCAAGGCCGCGCGCGGCCATGCGCTTGGTGCGGCGGAGCTTGCCCAATTGGCGGAATCGGTGGATGCGTCCAACGCCCGGCTGCGGGCCGCCCGATGCCAGTTTGCGGCCGAAATCTGCGCCCTGGCCGGCGACAGCGGCCGGGCGATGACCTATGTGCGCGAGGCGGTCGCGGCGGATTTGCACGATTTGGCGTGGATGCAGGGGTGCCCGGCGCTCGATGCACTGCGCGCGCTGCCCGAATGGGCCGGCCTTTTCGCGACCATGGCCGGCAGGGCAGAGCGGGTACTGGCCGCGGTGGCGGCCGCCTAGGAGCCTGTCGGTGAAACGCCAGAATCGCGGGATTCTGGCCGACAGGCTCCTAGGCAGGCCGCGGCTGCGGCCTGCCAGCGACCGAAACTGCCTGAATTTACTTCAGGCAGTTCTTGGTCGCTGCCCCAATCGCAACCAGCCCGGAGCCTGTTGGACGATAGTCCGACAGGCTCATAGAGGCGCGATCCGTTTCGCCCAGTGAACCGAGTCTTGTCATGACGTTGCCGCGAGTCGGCTCCGACGCGAGCTTGGCAACCCACTGAACAGCAAAGAGACTCGACCCATAACCGGTCGAGTCTCTAGGAGCCTGTCGGCCAGAAAAAGCCGATTCTGGCATTTTCGCCGACAGGTTCCCAGGGCGGCGGTCGCAACCGGCAACGTCAACCGGGGCCGTCAAAACAACCACCCAGCCTCCAAAGCCAAAAGCGGCGCCCACGTCGCCTCGTCCTTGTCGAGCGCCTGGCCGCCGCAGCACGTCGCCCTGGTCGCCGCCACCACCCGCCGCGCGCCCAACTGCCCGCCGACGAACACCCCGCGCGCGGTGGCATGGCGGCCGCCGATCACCGCGCCCGCGTGCCAGGCGCGGCTCTGCACGTCGGTGACGACATTGTTGCTGTTGTTGCCCATGCGCGCGGTGCGCCACTCGACGCGGCCTTCGACGCCGACGTGGACGCCGCGGGCACGGTCGCCCAGGCCCCACCACAGCACTTGCGCGCCGCCGCCATAGGCCGTGGAGCCAAGGTTGTCGTTGCCGCGGCGCAGGTCGCCGCCAAAGCAACCGAGGACCGCGGCGCTGAGCTCTCCCAGGCCCAGTTCGAGCTTGGCATCGATCATGGCGGCCGGCAGCCGGGCGAAATTGACGCCTGCGGCCCACGGCGGCGGCTCGGCGGCACCGGCGGGGACGGCGGCCACCAGCGCCCCGGCGACAAGAGCGGCGATGCGTGTCACGACGGCCGCCGGCGCACGGCGATCACCGCCAGCAGGGCCAGCACCACCAACCCGAGGGCCGAAACCGCCCGGCCGCGGTGACCGAGCTTGCACCCGCCAGGGTCGGCGGCGCCCGCGTTGGCGGCGGTCACGGTGTCGAGGTTCGGGTCCGTCGGCGGCACCACTAGGCGGACTTCGGCCGGCTTGAGCACGAAATCCTTGGGCAGCGTCGGCGCACCGGGCACCGCGAGGCCGATGGCGAGGTCCACCAACTCAATCTGCGCCGCCGGAACCGGGGCCGCCGGCAAGGCTTCGTCCAGCACCTCGACGACGGCCGCCGCCGGCATCTTGGCGAAGCGCGGATCGAGCGCCGTCTTGACGGTCGCCGGCACGGTGTCGAACGTGGTGAACCCGGCGTGGCCGTTGCGGATGACGTGCGACTCTTTGCGGCCGGAGATCTGGATGCGCGTGCCATTGTCGGTGTTGTTGCCGTTCAGGCACACGTTGGACAGCGTGGCCGACCAGTTGGTGTCCGTGGGCGCCAGCTTGGGGTGGAATGCGAAAAGCGGGTCGCGGGTCATCTCCTTGGGCGAGATGCGCATCGACAGGCGGGTGAACGTTGGCTGGGCCTCGATGAGGCCGACTGCGTCCTTGAGCGCAGACGCAAACAAGGCAAGTTCTCCGGCCAAGGCCTTGCCGTCGATCTTGGTTGCGGGGTCCGGCAGGTCGGCGGGGTTGAAGGCGCCGGTGCCTTCGACTTGTTGCCAATCGACGCCCTTGGCGGTACTTGAGCCGAGCACGAACCGGTTCAAGGTCGCGATCACTTCGTCGGCCAGCAAGAACTGCGACTTGTGCAGCGCCGCCGCCAACTGCGCGGTCGTGGTGACTTCGGCGATGGCGCTGCTGTCCAAGCGGCCCTTGGGGATGATCTCGCCGGTTGGGTAGGCGCCGGCGCCCGGGTCGATGGGCCGACCGAACAGCAACTGCATCGCAGCGGCGTCTTTGGGCGGGGCGGCGACTGCCAGCGACGGCACCGGCCCGGCCCATTCGGTGGCAAAGGAGCGACCGGCCGCCTCGTCGACGGCCGCCGACAGGACCTGGCCGTAGTTGCTGCCGGCGGTCTCCCACGCCAACCGGTAGGGATTGACCTGCACGTGCAGGTGGTTCTTGGGCATGCCGCGGCCGGGGCCGGCCAGATAGACGATGACCTCCATGTCTTCGACGGCGGCGATGGACGTCAGCCGCAGCGGCACGCACGGGTCGGCGTCGTCCATGGTGAAGGTCACCGGCCGGATGGCGTCGATGCCCTTGTTGTTGAGCAATTTCAAGGCCACGAACACGTCGCCTTTCTTGAGGTGGGCGTCGATGATCGGCGTGGCCTCTTTGGGCGTGACATAGTTGTTGTCGTTCAACCACTTGACCAAGTCGGCCGAGTCGGTGCTGGCGAGCACTGCGTAGGCGTACGGGCCGATGGTCGATTGCTCGACGACAACGACCTTGCTGCCGCTGTCGCTCGTCGCGTCGGCGCTAGATGTATTGGCAAAATCACCCCTTGCCGCCGCTGCCACCCCTGCGCCACAACCAAACCCACCCCCGGAACTTTGCTGCACCGGCACCCGGCAGTTCTCGCGGCCGGGGCCCACTTTCATGGTCAACCGCGGCGCGGTCGCCTGGTCCAAACGGTCGAAAAGGTAGGTCGCGCCGACGCCGATGGTCGGCTTCTTGGGCATCGGCACCACCCAGCCAAAGTCCTCGGGCTGGCCGGTGTAGCGGACCTCGACCCACGCCACGCTGCGCTTGGTCTTGGGGTCGAAGCCGAAAAAGATGCGCTCGGCCTTCTGGGCGACGTAGGCCGGGTTGGCGGGTCCGGGCGGGCCGGGCCGGGTCACGCACGCACCGCATGCCAGCACTTCGGCCGCTGTCAGGGTCCAGGCCAGCGCGACCGCGGCGACGATCCACGGTTTCATCGGGTCCTCCGGCGCCGCCCCACGACGCTTGGCGCATTGTGCGCGGGCCGCGGGGCTTCGGCAACTTGGCTGGGTGGCTTTGGCTGGTGCGGTTGGCGAGGGTCACGTGGCCGACGCTGGGCCAGGATTGGAGGCCAGTTCCGCCAGGGCCGCCACACCCCTTCTGCGCAACGGGCTGCCCGCAAGGTGCGCGTCGCCGCCCGGTTCAGCCCAAGCCCGCACCGCGGCCCGCGTTGGCGCCAACAGCCCAGGCCGCGGCTCGAACGCCGGGTCGCCGCACGGTTGCGAGAACCGGTTGTACGGACACGCCTCTTGGCACACGTCGCAGCCGAACAGGTGGTCTCCGGCCAGGGCGCGGATCTCGGCGGTCACCGGCCCCTCGACCTCGATCGTGGCGTGGGCGATGCAGCGGCGGGCGTCGACCAGCCGCTCTGGCAAGATGGCGCCGGTCGGGCACGCGTCGACGCACGCCCGGCACGACCCGCAGTGGTCGACCATCGGTTCATCGGCGTCGAGGGCAATGCTGGTCACCACCGCAGCCAGAAAGAAGTAGCTGCCGCGCCGAGGGTCCACCAGCAAGGAGTGCCTTCCCTGCCAGCCCAGCCCTGCGCGCTGCGCCCACACCCGCTCCAGCACCGGGCCGTGGTCCACGTACCAGCGGAAATCGCGCACGGCGGAAAACGGCCGCTCTGGCCCTCCCGGCCCGCGAAAGCGCTCCCCCAATTCGGGCTGGAGTGCCCGGGTGACCGCGCCTTCCAGCCGCCGCAGGCGCTTTGCTGCGACCTGATGGTAGTCGTCACCCCAAGCGTAGCGCGACACCCACAGCCGGTCCTGCCCGGACCCATCGAGGTCGCCGGTGTGTGGCTGGGCCGTGTCGTAGTCCAAGGCCAGCGCCACCACCGCCTGGGCGCCTGCGACGACCTGGCCGGGATCGCAGCGGCGCGCGACGTCCTTGGCCATCCAGGCCATCTGCCCGTGGTGACCGGCGTCGATCCACGTCTGCAGGGTGGCGCGGTGGTCGGGTAGGGCTTCGGCACGGGCGATTCCAACCCGCGAGAACCCGGACTCCAGGGCCAACTGCTTGACCAACCGCGTGCGACGCTGCCGGGTCTGCTGTTCCGATTCGCCCCAGGTGGGCAGCGCCTTGGCGCGGTCGAGGCGGCGGCGCGCCGACTTGCTGCGCACCACCAGCATGTCGGGGTCGTCGGCCGGATCGGCCGAACCCTCAGTGGCCATAGCGCTGGGCGAACTCTTCGTATTTGCCGGCGAAATCCAGAATCTGGCCGTCCTTGATGTACCAGATGCGGGTGCAGGCTTCGCTCAACAGGTTCCGGTCGTGGGTGGCGACGAACAGCGTGCCCTTGAACTCGGCGAGGCCTTCGGCGAGCGACGAACAGCCCTCCAAGTCGAGGTGATTGGTCGGCTCGTCGAGCACCAAGGTGTTGAATTTCAGCAGCATCAGCCGGCAGAACAACATGCGCACGCGCTCGCCGCCCGAGAGCGTCGCCGTCGGTTTCTGGCCTTCATCGCCGCGAAACAGCATCCGGCCGAGCAGCCCCCGCACCTCTTCCAAGTCGGCCTGGGGCTTGAAGTCATGCAACCACGAGTCGATGGTCTTGCCCGGTTCGATGGTGGCCTCGTGTTCTTGGGGCAGGTAGCCGATCTGCACCTCGTGGCCGTGCTCGATCCGACCGCTGGTCGCCTTCAAGTCGCCGACCAGCATGCGCAGCAGCGTGGTCTTGCCCGCCCCATCCTTGCCGAGCAGGCCAATGCGCTCGCCGCGGTTGACGTGGGCGCGAAATGCCGCGAACACGTCGCCACCGCCGTAGTCCTGGGCGAGACCTTCGAGGTCGACGACGTGTTTGCCCGATTCGCGGCCGACATCGAAGCGGATGTACGGCCGGGCGATGTTGCTGCGCTTGATGTCGCTCGGTTGCAGTTTCTCGATGAGCTTCTTTCGCGCCTGGACCTGGGTGGCGCGGGTGCCGGCGCTGAACTTGGCGATGAAATCCTTGAGATCGCTGATCTTCTTTTCGCGCGCGGCGTTCAGCTGCAGTTGCCGCTCGCGCATCGCCGCCTTGGTGCGCACCATATCGTCGTAGTTGCCCGGGTAGGTGATGATGGTCTCGTAGTCGATGTCGGCGATGTGGGTGCAGACGTCGTTCAAGAAGCGGCGGTCGTGCGAAATGACGATCAGCACGCCCTGGTAGCCGAGCAGAAACGCCTCGAGCCACTCGATGCTGTCGAGGTCGAGGTGGTTGGTCGGTTCATCGAGCAGCAAGCAGTCGGGCTGGCCGAAAAGCGCCTGCGCCAGCAGCACCCGCAGCTTGAAGCCGCCCGACAGCTCGCGCATCGGCAGGTGCATCCGCCCCTGATCCAAGCCCAGGCCCTGCAGGAGCTCCTCGGCCTCGGACTCAGCCATGTAGCCGTTTTCCTCGGCGATGACGCCTTCGAGTTCAGCCAGCTTCATGCCGGCCTCGTCGCTGTGGTCGCCCGATTCGTAGATGACCTTCTGCGCTTGCAGCGCCTGCCACAGGGCCGGGTTGCCCATCATCACGGTGTCGATCGCCGTGTACTCGTCGTACAAGGTATGGTCCTGTTTGAGGAACGCCGTCTTCTTGGGCCGCGACACGCTGCCCCGGTCGGGGTCCAGACCGCCGTCGAGGATTTTCATGAACGTGGACTTGCCCGCGCCATTGGGCCCCGACAGGCCATACCGGTTGCCGGGGGCGAACGCCGTGGAAACGTCGATGAACAGCTTTTTGCCAGCGTAGGTCTTGCTGACTTCGGATACGGTCAACATGTTGGAATCGTTCGCTTTCTTGGTGGCGCGGAGTCCGCAGGGGCGCGCATGTTAGGGCAGGCGGCGCAGCCTTGTCACGACCTGCGGCGAGGCCAGCACACTGCGGCCGGGGCGCGATGCCGGCAGGACTACGCCAACGCCAGCCGGAACCCCGCCTCGCCACCTACTTCGCAGCGCAGCGAAAGCTCGCCGGACAGCAACTGCCACAACCGCGGCGCCACCAGATCGCGGCGCCATCCGTGCAGCCCTGCGTGGTCGGCCAATTCGTCGCACGACGCCGGACCCTCGCGCAGGGCGTCGATGAGCGTCTCGCGCCGCGTGAGCAACTGCGGCGCAATTCCGCTGGCGTTGGCCAGTTCGCCGACCAGCAGCATCGCCGCGCTGGCCACGGCTTCCAACTGTGGCGGCGGCGGCGGCCGGCCCGCCGGACGCTTGAGCGGGTGGGCCAGCCCGTGCGCGACGGCCTGGACCCACCGGTCAGCGTGTTTCTGGATGACCCGGGTCTGCAGCCGCCGGTCGGCGTGGATGTCCTTGGCGGTGCGCGGCTTGGCGCGGGCCAGCGCCACCAGCGCCTCGTCGGTCACCAGGAAGTGCGGAACCGCGTCCTCTTGTTGCGCCATGGTCTCCCGCAGGGCCGCGACGGCGTACAGCACACCCGCCTCGACCGGGTCCATGCGGCGGGCGCCGGCAACCCGGTCACCCGCAGTCGCCGGATCGCGGTCATAGGCGCGGGTGTCGCACAGCGCTTGGCATTCTTGGTCCAGCCACTCGGTCCGGCCGAGTTCGTGCAGGCGGCGCGCTTGCTCCGCGTGGACCTGCAGCAGATGGGCCACGTCATTGGCCGCATACTGGCGCAGTTTGGTCGGCAACGGTCGCTGGTTCCAGTCGGCCATCTGTTCGCCCTTGGCCAGGTGGACGCCGGCCACGCGCTGCACCAACTGCGACAGCCCCATCTGCAAGCCGCAACCCAAGAACGCGGCGGCCACCTGCGTATCGAAGACGCGCTCGAAGGCCGCGTCGTACGCCTGCCACAGGATGCGCAGATCGTTCTTGAGCGCGTGGCCCACCACCAGCGCCTGGCCGCGGGCGAGGTCTTGCACGAACGGACGCAGGTCGAGCGCCAACGGGTCGATCAGCCACACTCCGTGGGCGGTCGCCACCTGCAAGAGCATCAGTCGCGGATAGTAGCTCCGCTCGCCGTGGAACTCGGTGTCGATGGCGATGCGATCGGCGGCGGCGACGGCCTTGGCGACCTCGGCGAGTTGGTCGGGTCGCTCGCACAGGAGCGGGGCGGCGGGTTGGTGGGGCGCGTGCAGCGACATCGGCGGATCCCGCGGCCGGCGGGCGACCGCGGCGCGTACCGTAGCACAGGGGGCGATCTGCGTGTAAATTGGGCCGCCCGATGGCCCATGCCCGGTGGAAAGCCGCGATGACTGCACCCGATCCTGCCCTTGCTCCCGCCACCGACGCTGCGCCCCGCTTCGAGGATCTGGTCGGCGAGCTGGAACACATCGTCGCCCAACTCGAATCCGGCCAACTGCCGCTGGAGAAGAGCCTCGAAGCCTTCGAGCGCGGCATGGGGCTGTCCAAGCAGGCGGCCGCGATCCTGGACGCCGCCGAACTCAAGGTCGAGCAACTGGCGGGCACGGCGACCGCGCCGCGCACCGAACCTTTCGACCCACGCTGACCTGTGGCCACCGCGCGCCTCCGGCTCGACGCGCTGCTTGTGGCGCGCGGCCTCGCCGACGATGCGCACACCGCGACGGCGTTGGTGCTGGCCGGCGGGGTCGTGGTGGACGATCACCGCGCCGACAAGCCGGGCCTGCTGGTGCGCGCGGACGCGGCGGTTCGCCTCAAGTCCGCGCCGGGCCGCTTTGTGTCGCGCGGCGGCGACAAGCTCGCGGGGACGCTGGACGCCCTGGCCATCGACGTCGCCGGTCTTCGCTGCGTGGATGTCGGCGCGTCGACGGGCGGCTTCACCGATTGCCTGCTCCAGCGCGGCGCCGCGGCGGTGGTGGCGGTCGACGTCGGCCGCGGCCTGCTGCACGAGCGCCTGCGCCAGGATGCCCGGGTGATCGTGCGCGACCGCACCCATGCGCGCGACCTGCGGCCTGAACACCTGCCGTTCGCGGCGGACCTGCTGGTCGCCGACTTGAGTTTCATCGGCCTGCGGCCGCTGCTGCCCGCCCTGCTGCGCGCCGTGCGCCCGGGTGGCGCCCTGCTGCTGATGGTCAAGCCGCAGTTCGAGGCCGACCGGGGCGAAGTCCCACCCGGCGGCGTGATCACCGACCCAGATTTGGGCGCGGCAGTCGTCGCCCGGGTGGCTGCGGCGGCCCGCGGCGCAGGTGCCGCGGTCTTGGGATCGGCGCCGGCCGGCGTCGCTGGCCCCAAGGGCAACCGCGAGGTGTTCCTGTGGCTGCGCCGTACTGAAGAAATTGCCTCGTGATTCTGGTGCCCTGAACAAAGCCCCCCTTTGATCGGTGACACCGCAGCAGCACTTTGGCTACCATGGTCTGCCGATGAACCGATCGCCCACGCTCCCCGATGTGCCCGCCGCCGACGCCCGCCCGTTCCTGTCGCTGGTGGTGCCGGTCTTCAACGAAGTAGAGTCGCTGGGACCGATGCACCAGGCGGTGGTCGCGGCCCTCGAACCGTGGGGCAAAACCTGGGAGGCCATCTACGTCGATGACGGCAGCAGCGACGGGTCGTTCGAGGTGCTGCGGGGCCTGTGCGAGCGGGATCCGCGCGTCAAGGCCGTCCGTTTCCGTCGCAATTTCGGTCAAACCGCGGCCATGGCGGCCGGCTTCGCCCACGCGGCCGGCGAGGTCATTTGCCCCATCGACGCCGACTTGCAGAACGACCCGGGCGACATCCCGATGCTCGTGGCCAAGTTGGACGAGGGCTACGATCTCGTGGCCGGCATCCGCGAGAAGCGCCAGGACAAGGCGTTGACCGTGGTCATCCCGTCGCGCATCGCCAACCGCATCATTGCCCGCGTCACCGGCGTGGCGCTCCAGGACAACGGTTGCACGCTCAAGGCGTTTCGCGCCGAGGTGTTGCACGACGTGCGCCTGTATGGCGAGGCCCATCGCTTCATCGCCGCCTTCGCCGCAATGGCGGGCGCGCGCATCGCCCAGTTGCCGGTCCGCCACCACGCCCGCCGCTGGGGTCAAAGCAAGTACAATCTTTCCAAGACCTTTCGGGTGGTCCTCGACCTCATCACCGTGCGGTTCCTGCTGGCCTACGCCACCAAGCCGACGTACTTTTTCGGCCGGTTCGCGTTCGGTTGCTTTGGGCTCGGCGGAGCGGCGCTGGTGTGGACGCTGGTCCAGAAGTTCGGATTTGGCATTTTCGTCAAGGATCAGCCGATGTTCCTGGTCGGCATCTTCTTCTTGCTGAGCGGTATGCAACTGCTGCTGTTCGGCCTGCTCGCCGAACTGAACATGCGCACGTACTACGAGAGCCAGGGCAAGCCCACCTATTTCGTGCGCGAGCGCATCAACGTCGGCACGCCGGCGCGACCCTAGGAAAGAACGAAAAGATGTGCGGTATTGCCGGGCTGGTCTCGGTGCGGCCCGATCGAGTGGACGCAGACGCGGTGGCCCGTGTGGCCGCCATGCGCGACCTGCTGCACCACCGCGGCCCCGACGACCGCGGGTTCTGGCGCGATCCCGTCGCGGCGGACGCGGTGGCCGTACAGGGCGGCTGCGTGTTCGGCTTCGCGCGGCTGTCGATCGTCGACCTGCAGGGCGGCCACCAGCCCATGGGCAACGAAGACGGCGCGGTGCAGATCGTCTTCAACGGCGAAATCTACAACCACCTGGAATTGCGCAGCCAGTTGCAGACGGCAGGCCACGTGTTCGCCACGCGCAGCGACACCGAGGTGTTGATCCACGGCTGGGAGGAGTGGGGCACGAGCCTGCTGCAGCGCTGCAACGGCATGTTCGACCTGGCCCTGTGGGACGGACACCGCCGGCAATTGTTCCTGGCCCGCGACCGCTTTGGCAAGAAGCCGCTGTTCGTCGGCGTGTGCGACCGCGGCGACACACTGGTGTTCGGCACCGAACTGTCGGCCGTCCGCGCCCACCCGGCCGTGGACGACGCGATCGACCCGCACGGTCTGTTGTCCCTGCTGGTGCTCGACTACGTGGCCGCGCCGCGGTCGATGTTGCGCCATGTCCACGCCGTCGAACCGGGCGCCTTTTGGCTGTGGAGCGCCAATGGTGGCAAGCCCATCTTGACCCAAGGGCTGTGGCATCCGCCGCGGCCGGCGGATCCAGATCTGGCGCCGACCGACCCCCGTGCCGCACAGGCCGAGCTGCAGCGGTTGATCATCGCCGCCACCGAGCGCCGGCTGATGGCCGAGGTGCCGCTCGGCATTTTCCTGTCCGGCGGAATCGACTCGTCGCTGGTGGCGTGGGCGGCGGCGCAGGTGCGGTCGGCGGCCGACATCGACACGTTTGCCATCGGATTTGACGACCCGAGCTTTGACGAATCGGCGCACGCGCGCGCCGTCGCGCGGCACCTCGGCACCCGCCACCACGAACGGGTCCTGTCTGCCGACAAGAGCCTGGCGCTGGTGCCCGAGATCCTGGCGCGTCTGGACCAACCGCTCGCCGATCCCAGCATCGTGCCGACGTGGTTCCTGTGCGGCTTTGCGCGCGAACGGGTGACGGTGGCCCTGGGCGGCGACGGAGGCGACGAGTGGTTCCTCGGCTACCCGAGCTTTGCCGGCCACCGGTTCGGTCGAGTCTGCGACGCGATCGGCGTTTCGCTGTTGCACCGGCCGCTGCAGATGGTGGTCGATCGGCTGCCGGTGTCGCACCAGAACTGGAGTCTGGACTACCAGACCAAGCGCTTCGTCACCGGGCTCGGCCAACCGCCAGCGCTGCGCCATTTCGCGTGGATCGGCGGCTGGCCGATCGACCGCGCCGTGGGCTTGTTGAGCGACGGTGCCCGCGAAGCGCTGCGCGGCGGCGACGGCGATGCCGCGTTGGCGCGGCCCGATCTCGCGCTGCAGGTCGAGCAGACGTGGCAGGCGTGGCGGCTGCCGGCCCGCGATGACTTCGATGCGCTGGCGGGCCTGTACGCTCGCTACTACTTGGCCGACGGGGTGCTGCAAAAGGTCGACCGGGCGTCGATGGCGCACAGCCTCGAAGCCCGCGCGCCGCTGCTCGACCCGGATGTGGTGGCGTTTGCCCGCGCGCTGCCCACCGGCCAGAAGTTGCGCGGCCGGACGGCCAAGTGGGCCCTGCGCCAACTCGCGGCCGACAAGTTGCCCGCCGACATCGTGCGGCGACCCAAGAAGGGCTTTGGCGTTCCGCTCGGCGCCTGGCTGCGCGGGCCTTTGCACGGCTGGATGCGCGACGTGTTGGCGCCGCACCGCGTCGCGCAAAGTGGCCTGCTGGACACCGCGGCCGTCGCGCGCCTCATCGAGGAACACGCGGCGGGCAGGGCGGACCACCGCAAGGTGCTGTGGGCCCTATTGACGTTCGAGGCGTGGCGGCAGCGCCCGCGGCCGGGTCTGTGATGCCCGCGGTCGACGCGACGACGCTTGGGGTTGAGTGGCGCGCGGACGGCGCGCGCGTGGTCGCGGTGCAGCGACGGACCGGAGTCGGCGATGTGCGACAGGTCTTGGGTCCGCCCGATGCCGCCGCGGTCGCCGCGGCCTGCCGCGTCGTGGTCGAACGGTGCCCGCAGCGGCCCACGGCCATCGCCTTGGCGGCCCGCGAATTGCCGTGGTCCGCCGCCGTCGATCGGGCCCGCGCAGTTGGCGACGCCGCGGGTCTGCCCTGTGTACCCGTCGGTACCGGGACCAGCGCGTTGCTGGCGCACCTGGCGCGCATTGATCGCGGTCCGCCGCGCAACATCGCCCTGTTGTCGCTGGGCGAGGCGCTGGACGTGGGCGTGTGGGTGGGTGGCCGGCCGCTGCACACCGACGGCCGCGACCCGGATGTGAACCACTGGCCGCTCGACCCGGCCGGCGAACGCTGTGGATGTGGCGGCCGCGGCTGCGCGACGACCGTGCTCGGCCCGGCGGCCTTGGCGCGCACGGCGGCGCTCGCCCAACTGCCGGCTTCGGCGGGCCAAGGGGGCGCCGACCTCGCGGGGCGCGCCGAGGCGGGCGACCCGATGGCGAGGGCAGTCCTGCAACGCATGGCGGACGATGCCTTGCGGTTTGGCCGCGCGCTGGTGGCGGCCTACGGCATCACCGCGTTGGCGCTGCACTGGCCAACGGCTGCTGAGCGCGGTGTCGTCGCCGACCTGCTGCGCGCGGCGGCCGCGCGCCGGTTGCCCGCAGCCATCGCGGTGCGCGTGGCTCGATTGAACGTCGATGGCATCGCCGAGGGCGCGGGGCGCTGGGCCATGCGCAGGCACCGCTGATCGGCTATGCTTGCGCGCACTGGGGCCGCACCCGGGCGATCCGCTTGCATTTTCTTCGCTTTTCAGCCGCAATGCGGCGCGGGTGTCCCATGGTGCATCGCCGTATGGACCTGCTGCTGGCGGCCCTCCTTGCCGGTGCGATGACGGCGTGCGCCGCGGCGCAGGGCGGAGCCGGGTCCGCAGCCGCCGCGCCCGCTGCAGCGCCGGACCCGGTGGACGCGGGGCTGGCCGACGCTGGCGCGGGCGCCTTGGTGGTCGTGGCCGCGGCCGACTGGTGCGAACCGTGCAACGAGCTGCACCACCGGTTCTTGGACACACCTGCCGGCCAACAGGCGCTGGCGGGCCACACCTACCGCGAATTGGACGTGGACACGCCCGCGGGCGGCGCGGCGGCCGCCGAGCTGCGCATTCTGGGGTATCCGTCCACCGTGGTCCTGCGGCGGATCGCCGGCCAGCGCGTCGAGGTCGGCCGCATCGAGGGTTTCGACAGCGCGGCAGAATACGCCGCGACGCTCAAGGAATTGCTGACCCGCACGACCCCGGTCGCGTGGTGCGCGCAGCCGCTGCCGCCGGGCCTGCCGCCGGCCCACACGGCGGTCGAAACCCTGCCGGTGCTGCGCTGTGCCGCAGACTCTTTGCGTGGGCCGGACGCCCAGCGAGCGGCAGACCTGCTGCGCACCTTCGCGGGCGACCCGGTGCGCTGGTCTGCGGCGGCCACGTGGGACGACAGCGCGCGCTTGGACGTGTTGGCGGCGATCCGCCTGCTCGGCCGCTACCAGACGCGGGTCGCCCGCGACCACATGGCGTGCGCGACCACCTTCGGCGCGCTGGCCACGTTTGCCGGCACGCCCGACAAAAGCCGCGGGGGCATGCACTACTGGCGCGCAAGGTGCCTGCTGCGCGGCGGCCAGCCCGACACCGCGCAAGCCGAACTGCGCGGCTACTTGGCGGGGCGGCCAGGCGACGCCCAAGCGGCCGAACTGGTGGCTGATTTTCTGGTCCACGAGGCGCTGGGCCAGCCGTGGGGGCCGCCCTGGGCGCTGGAATTGTTGGGTGGGATCGTGCAGCAAAAGCCCGATGATCACTGGGCACACTACCTGATGGGCGCAGTGCTCGCGCGGGCCGGGCGCATGGAAGAGGCCCGGGCGGCGGTGGCCAAGGCGCTGGCGCTCAAGCCCGAGTCGGCGATCTATCTGCGGCACCGCGACCGCTGGGCTGCGGCGGGGAAATAGGATGGGGCGCTGGTGGTGGGTGGTGGCCCTTGCCGGTTGCCGGCCGAAGGCGCCATGCCATGGGCTTGAAATCGGCGGAGTTTGCGCGTTTCACTGGATGGATGCGGGATTCGGGGGCTGTTCACAGCGCAGCCGGCTGACGCTGAGAGCTCTGCGCGGTCGCAATGGCCGCAGTGTTGCAGATTGACCGCGGCCGGGCGCCCGACGCCGGAGTTCCGTCCTTGCGATGCGCGCTTGGGCCTCACCCGGCCCTCAGGGTCAGCCGGCGCCGAACCGGCGGTGGCGGCAGTGCCCGACTGTGGCGCCGGACAGGGACAGGCACAGGCACAGGGTCAGCGACAGCCAGAACCATGTGTACACACGCGTACATTTGGCTTGCCGGTTCTTGGTGCGGCCAAAAGACGGCAAGGGCAGTCTTGCGAGGTTTGAGGCTCCGACGGGCACTGCGTGGCTGCCGGCGGGGGGCGTCGGTTGTCGCCGACTCGGGCAACCACGCTATCCGCACGGTGCGATGGGACCAGGGCCGAGGCTCAGCTCGCGCTTCATGGCGCGGGGAATGCAGAGACGGGCACGCGCCACACGCGATCATACGCAACCAGCAGCAGGTGGTTGCCTACGATGTGCGCACCTACGAAGGTGCTGCCGGGACCTTTCGGTCGCTCCTGGCCCGCGACAGCACCCTTGTTGGTCGTCCAACCGATCCAGTGCAGGCCGACGGCGACAACGCGGCCGTCTGGCAAGACGACAATGTCGCGGGGTTGCGGCGCAGACTTCGAATGCTCAAGCGCAAACTCGGCCGTCCACGCGGGCTTCATCGGCGCTTCGAAGCGGGCGATGTACGGGCCTCGGCCGAAATACCACACGTCTTTCGACCGCTCACCGGCGACGACATGGGTGCTGCCGCCGGTTGCCTTCAGGGCCGTTGCGCTGCGGTTGTCGCCCCAACTGTCTTCCCCATTGGCGGCACTCTTGAACCATTCCCATCCCTTGACGCCGTTGCCCGCACTCGTCTGAACAGTGACAGCTGGCTTGACCATCGCAACCTCAGCGCCGCCTTCCGGCCCGGGAACCCAATTCGTCCCCCACGTTTTCAGCCCAAGCGTCACGTTGTCCAGCCAAACATAGTGGTCGCCCCCAGCCCCCCCAAAACCGCCTGCCGCCACTTTTGCTGTCGAACCGGGTATCGCCACGCAGTGGTACATGCCGCAGACAATGCCCGTTGGCAGCAAGGCCAGGCAAGAAGTCGGGCCGTCCGTAAAGTAGCCGCACCCACCGGCCCAAAACGTAGTCTCAGGCAGGCTCCATTTCAGCAGCGCTCCATCAGCGACGGTTGCGCGAACCAGCAGTTCGGCCATGGGCTGCGGCCCACTGACGTAGAGCCACACGGACAGGCCCTTGTCGAGGCTGCCCAAGAACCCGGCCGAGAACGCAGGAAGCCACCCGTGCCAAGCCAAGCCCCCGTCGGCGGTTACGCGGCCGATCCAGACGTGCTTGTTCTCCCAACCGCAGTTCTGCGGCCGACCCAGCAGCAGCAGCCCGTCGTCGAGGCCAAATGCTGCCTCCGCGGAAACGTTGGCAGGCAGTAACACGGACGTCGCAGATGCGGGGCCCGTCGGCTTGCAGGTGCCACTTGAGCACAGGCCGGCCCCAGCCAACAGCGTCGAGCAGGCCTTTGGCGGGGTCGGCGTGAAGACGCAGCCCATGCAGCTGTCCTGGGTATCTTGCGTACACGGGTTGCCGTCGTCGCATGCCAACTCGGCATGCTGGCAACCATTATTGGAGCAAAGGTCTGCCGTAGCGGCGTTGCCGTCCACGCAGGAAACAGGGCTGCAAGTGGGCGGGTATGGGAAGTCGCACCATGGGCCGACTTGGCACGACCCGTCCCACCAGCAGACGCCCCCAACCATCTGACTACACGCCGATGCGTACTGCGTGCAAGAGCCCTTTCCCCATTCGACTATGCACGAATGGCCAGGGCCGCAGGTGTACTTGCTGCAAATCGACGAACCGCATGCTGGGCACTCTTCGCCCACGGCGCACGACGGGCACGCCTTTCCGGTCGGCTTGGGCGCATTTGGGGCGTAGGCCTCCAAACAAGAGGGCGTCGCCGAGGTGGCCGGTGTCGCGGCTGAAGTGGGGTCGTTCGGCAGTGCGGGGCACGGATTCAACGCGAGCAGCGTAGCTGGCACCGGTAGCGGAATGTCCGGTTCAGGCGCGTCGGCCGTTGCGTCGACAGCGTCTACTTCGTCCGCGTCGACCGCGCCGTCCGCGTTTTCATTTGTACTGTCATTGATTTCGATGGGATTTGGTCCGTCAACAAACGCGGCATCGGCTTGCTGAGTGGCTACTTCGGTTTGCTGTGCTGCCACTTCGCCTTCGTCCACGCCGGTCGACTGCTGCATCTCGGCGTCGGTTTCAGCGCTATCGACGAAAAAGCCGTCACCCTGATCGCTGCTCGAACCTGCCCTGAATGGTGGTGCGGAGTCCGGGACGTCCGCAACATCCTGCATCGCCGTTGCCACGCCATTCGTCGCACTGGGCTGAGGCGGCGCGACCTCAATCGCGACGACCGCCAAATCCGTTGTGCACGCCCAGGCAGCCGCGCAGGCCAGCAAGAGAGCCCTTCTGCACGACCCCATAGGTAGGGGATCGAAACATCGTAGCCCCCAATGGGCTGTCCGGAACCGGCCCGTGCCACTGCCGCCCTGGCAAGCAAGGGCGTGTCAGCCATGGTGCGCTGCGCGCGGGGCCCTGTCAACGAATTGCGTGTCCATGGTCCAACTGGGCTCAAGCAAAGCGCACGCTGCTGCGGCCACGGTGGAAGCCTGGTTTGTACCGCGGACATCGAAGCCAAGGTGTGCCGAAGTACGCGCCGCCTCCTGCGCTCGGGCCTCGGATGGGCGCGGTCCGACTCTCATCAAGAACTCAACCAGTTACGCCGCAACAGCCTGGGCGCTGACGAGGTCGGCGAATTCGACCGCCGCGCCGAGCGCTACTTGGGGCACTCCGTCGACGCTGGCTTGCGCCAACCGGCCCGCTCGACATTTGCCGCCCCAAACCTGCACCGGGTACACTGCCCGCAGCGAGTGCCGTCTCGCGAGGTGCCCCATGGCCGACGCCGCCTGCAAGGTCCACATGACCGCCGGGGAGTACCTCGCCCTTGAGGCCGCGAGCGCAGAGCGCCACGAATTCGTGGACGGCGCGATGGTCGCCATGGCCGGATCGACCGACACCCACAACGACATCGTGTACAACACCACTGTAGCGCTGCGCGGACAGTTTCTCCCGCGCGGGTGCAAGGTGCCGTTCAGCGACGTCAAGGTCCTGGTCGAGCGACTGGACGCCTATTTCTACCCCGATGTGTTCGTCACTTGCGATGTCCGCGACCGCGCGGACCCGGTCGTCAAGCGCCATCCGTGCCTCATCGTCGAAGTCCTGTCCAAGTCCACCGAGGACTACGACCGCGGCGCCAAGTTCCAGAAGTACCGCAGGCTCGACAGCTTGCAGGCCTACGTCGTGGTGTATACCAGCCACCGCCAGGTCGATGTACTCGAACGGCAGGACCACCCATTCTGGCGCTACTCGACCTTTTCGACGGGCGAAGCGCTGCACATCGAACGGTTGGACATAAGACTGACCGTCGACGACCTCTACATCGGCACCAACGTACCTGCCGAACCCGACGAAGCGTCGACCACTGCCACGCCAGACTGAACGCCGCTCCTAGGGCTGGCAGGGGAAACCCCGAATTCGCTCCGCGATGACAGCCGTCGCGCGGCAACAAATCGGCAATAGGTTTCGGCTACTAGCCCAGCCCCGGCCCTGCCCCAGACCCTGCCCCTGCCACTGCCCGGCGAAGCCGGCTGACGCTGATAGCTCTGCGCGGTCGCTATGGCCGCGGCGTTGCAGATTGACCGCGGCCGGGCGCCCGACGCCGGAGTTCCGTCCTTGCGATGCGGGCTTGGGCCTCACCCGGCCCTCAGGGTCAGCCGGCGCCGAACCGGCGGTGGCGGTAGTGCCCGACTGTGGCGCCGGACAGGGGCAGGCACGGGCACAGGGTCCGCAACAGGGACAGGGACAGGCACAGGGACAGGGACAGGGACAGGGACAGGGTTTTGGCTACCCCCTCTTACCGTTTGGGTCCGCCGCTCGGCTTGTCGCCCTTGTCCGGCTGCCCCGACTGCTGCGCAAACCGCTGGCATTCGTCTCCGGCCGCCGCGCCGGCCCGGCCCGTGGACAGCACCAGTTCGCAGTCTGCGAGGCACTTGACCAGGTCGCGCGGCCGGCCGTGGCACGACTTCTGGCGGTCGAACTCGGCCAAATCGGCGATCGCCTGCAACTGCTTTTGTGCGTCGAGGCCGTAGACCGAGCTGGCGGGCACCTGCTTGTACAGGCGGACTGCGCCGCGGGCGTCTTTGCGCTCAAACGCCTTGAAGGCTTCGGCCACTTTGCCTCCGGCGTCTTCTTCCAAGGCGATCTTGTTCAGGGCGATTTGCGGTTCGCTGGCCAGGACGTCCAGGCGCTGCGCCCGCTCGAAGTGGCCGCGCGCGGCGGCCCACTGCTTCTGCGCCATCTGCTCGCGACCTTGGACCATCAGTTCGTCGAACTGCACCTTTTGCACGGCCTTGGGGTCGGGGACTGGGGCTTCGGGCGCTTCGGTGGACCTGGACTTCTTGGCGGGCTTGCCGTCGTCGTCGTCGTGGGCCTTGGTCTCGCGGGACCCGCGCGCGCCCTCGACCTCAGGCTTCTTGGCGTCGAGTTTGGGCGCGACGAAGCGATCGTAGGCAAAGCCGGCCAGCACGACCAGGGCGACGAATGCGACGACGATGACGGCGATGGCGGCTATTTGCGGCAGGAGCGTGCGTTGCTCCACCGGGTAGCTTTGCTCGGGCGGGTGCTCCATTGGCGCAAACGCCTGGTGGGCCCGCTGCGCGTAGGCGCCCTGGACGCTGGCCTGGGTGCGGCGCTGCGGCTGGGGGGCGGCCTCGCTCAGGTCCACGTCAGGCATCCCCTCGATCTGGAAGGAGAAGGCCACGGTGCCAAAGCGGATGCGGTCGCCGTGCTGCATCTCCTGCGACGCGATCCTGCGGTCGTTGACGTAGGTGCCATTGCTGCTGCGCAGATCCTCGACGAACACGCGGCCGCCGTCGTCCTGGGTCAGCTTGGCGTGGATGCGCGACACCGACACGTCTTGCAGCACGACCGCGCAGTCCTTGCCGCGGCCGACCATCACCGGCGACTGGGTCAGTTCGGTCAATTCGCCGATCGAGCCGGGCATCGGCACCAGCCGAGCATAGACCGGCGAGGTCATGGGCCGGGCAAACGCCGCGCCCTCGATGTGCAAGAAGAAGTCGCCGATCCGCACCTGGGCGGACCGCGGCAACTCGGTCGAGGCGTGGATGCGCCGGCCGTTGACCCATACGCCGTTGGCGGCGTTGAGATCCTGGATGTAGCAGCGGCCTTCTTCGGTGAAGATGCGGGCGTGCCGGCGCGAGACGTTGTCGGCGGGCAACTGGATGTCGGCCTGCTGGCTGCGGCCGACGATGAATTCGCCGTCCTCGAACGTGTACTCGCCGACGAGCGCGCCGTTCTTGTCCTCGATGATGAGGGTGAACACGGTGGCCGCCCGCTCCGCGCCTTATGCGCTGTAGGCGCCAGGCAGCGCGAGTTCAATCAACTGCTCACCTGCTGCGCCGTGACGCAACACCTCGCACACGCTCGACAGCGCGTACCCGTGCTCGCTCGGCACGAAGACGGCGATCGTGTCCAGGCCGCGCAACACCCGCGCCTGCGCCGTGGCCTCGTGAAGGCCCGGGTGGCGCAACATCAGCGCATGGGTCGCACGCTCGATGAGGTCGGCGGCGTCGCGCGCAACGAACACGCCGATCCACGGCGGCAGGGCGTCGTTGGCGACGCTGAACAGGTCGTCCAGGCTGACCGACGCGGTATCGCCGAGCAACAGGCACTCGGGGCGCAGCCGCTGCACGACCCGCAGCGGCGAGTGGTTGCCCTCGCCGAACACTGCCGCGTCGATGCGCACCACCTGGTCGTGCCCGAGGCGCAACCGCTGGCCGTCCTCGAGCACCACGATGCGGGTAGACGCGTCGACCTGCTGGCCGAGCGCATTGAGCACCGTGCGCTTGCCGACGCCGACCGGCCCGACGATCGCGACGCTGCGGCGCATGCCGACCAACTGCGCCAGCACTTGCGCCGCCGTCTCGCCGACCATGCCGCGCAGGACCAGGTCGGCGAGGCTCGGCGCGTCGGCGCGCGGCTTGCGCAGTACCACCGCGGGTCCGGCGGGGCACATCGGCGGCCACACCACGTACACGCTGGTGCCGTCGACGAGCGTGCCCTCCATGTGCGAACCGGTCCGGCCGCTCTGACCTGTGGCGCGCACCAGGCGATCCACGGCCAGGGCCAGCGCCTGCTGACACGAGAAGCGGCGCTCGACAGGCGTCCGCGAGCCCTTGCTCACGGTCAGGATTTGCGCCGGGCTGTTGATCTCGATGGCCTCGATGGCCGGATCGTCGAGCATGGCCTCGAGCGGTCCGAGGCCGGTCAGCTCGTAAATGAGGTCGCGGCGCAGGCAGGCGTCATCCACCCCCGCCGGCAAGGCGCCATTGGCATGGGCGGCATCGACGAAGGCGTTGACGCGATCCTCCATCTCGGTCCAGTCGGCCTCGGACATCTGCGAGGCGTCCCCTGGCAAGCTGGCGCGCAACTCGGTCAGCGCTGCGCGGAACAGCGCGCCCAGCGCGTCGTAGTAGGCGTCTGCGGGGCTGGCCGATCCGGCGGCGCCGCTGGCGATGGGGACCGACGGCCTGGCCGAGCCGGTGTTGGGCGCGCGCGCGGGTGCCACCACAGCGGCTGGCGGGGCCGCGGGGACGGCTTCGGGCGGGCGCGGCGCTGCGTCGGCCTTGGCCGCGGAGGGGATGGCGGCCTCCACCGGAGCAAACGAGGGCTTCGAGACCGGTTTGGGCTGCGAGGGCGCCTTGATCGCGCCAGCGAGCCCCGGAATCGCCGACAGCGGGCTCTGGTTGGCCGGCTGCGCGGGGATTCTGCCGAGGTTGAGCTCAGGCTTGAACGCGTCCGAGCTCATCGCGTGCTGCAGGCCGTCGAGCGGCCCGGTCATGCGGTCCAGAAACTCCTGCGGCGACTCGCCGCCGCTCAGATCCATCAGTTCCGCAGGCAGATCCAGCGGCTCGACTTGCGGCAGGTCGCTCGACAGCGGGTCCACGACGGGCGCGACCGGCGGGATGGTCGGTGGGGGCACCCCGCGCGAGCCGCCCGCGTCGGCGCTCGGCGGGGCCATGTGCTGGGTTGCGCGCATCGACTGCGCTTCAGGCTGCTGCTGGCCGGCCACGCCGCCTGCGGTGTCGGGCACTTCGGGCATGTCGGGGACGTCGGGGACGTCGGGGACGCCGACAGCGCCCACATCCGACAGATCCGTGAAATTCATCACGAAATCGCCAAGGTACACCTTGTCGTCCGGCCCGACCTCGACCGCCGTGGTGATGCGGTGGCCGTTGACGTACGTGCCGTTGGTGCTGCCGAGGTCCTCGACGATGAATCGCTTGGCGAGCGATTTGACCAGCGTGTGGCGCTTGCTGATGTTCTGCTTGGGCAGGATGACGTCGTTGCCCTTGACGCGGCCGATCAGGACCTCGGGCTTGTCGAAGTGGAAGGTGTACACCTGTCCGCTTCGTTCCCGGATGGTGATGGCGAACATGCAGGCTCCCCGCGGCGCAGCCGATCCGCCCTCAAAAGGGGCATCGCGCCGCGCGTATCGTCCATGCGGGCCGCAATTTCGTCAACACTTGGCCAGAAACGATGAAACAGTGTGATTGCGCTAGTCATTTCCAAATCGGCCGCGTGCCGCGCGGCGCAGTTTTGGCGTCGCCGTCCACCCGTGGCACAATCCGCGCCCGCGCGGCCCGCGGGCGCCAAGGAGAACATCTGTGGATCTCAACGTTTTTCAATTCGCGCGCCGAACCTGGGTCGCCGCCGCCGCCGCGTGGGCGCTCAGCGCTGCGTGTGGCGGCCCACCCACCCAACCGACGCCGGCACCCGCGCCAGCCCCGACGGAGCTGCCGGCGGCGGCGTCCGCGACCTCCAAGCCCGCGGAACCCGCCGTGGACCCGCTGACCCAGCGCTGCCGCGAGCGCCTGGAAATCGCCAAGAGCCAGCGCGAGGCGCTGGCGTCGTTCGCGACCCCGAGCCCGCGCGCGGCGCCCGCCACGCTGACGGCAGTGGTCAATGCGCTCAACGAGTTGACCATCGCGATCGACCTGGCCTCGGCCGAATCGAGCCTGATGTTCGCGGTGCACCCGGACAAGGCGGTCCGCGACGCCGCCGCGGCATGCGAGCAGCAGACCGAGAAGCTCAAGACCGAGATCGCGCTCGACCGCGCCCTGTACGACGCGCTGGCCAAACTGGACGTCAGCGCCGAAGGTCCCGACGTCAAGCGGCTGGTGGCGCTGACGCTGCGCGATTTCAGGCTCGCTGGCGTGGACAAGGACGACGCCACCCGGGCGCGCATCAAGAGATTGCAGGACGAGTTGGTGCAGGTCGGCCAGGCGTTCGAGAAGGCGATCGCCAGCGACGTGCGCAAGGTGGCGCTGGCGGCCGGCCAGCTCAAGGGGCTGCCGCAGGACTGGATCGACGCTCACAAGCCCAACGCGGACGGCAAGGTCGAGGTCTCGACCGACTACCCCGACTACATCCCGTTCATGCAATACGCCGACGACGACGCGGCGCGCAAGGCCCTGTACGTCGCCTACCGGCAGCGCGGCTGGCCGGCCAACCAGTTGAACTTGCAGAAGATGTTGGAGACACGCCACGAGTTGGCGCAGAGCACCGGCTTTGCCACCTGGGCGGAGCGCGTGACGGCCGACAAGATGATCAAGAATGCCACGGCGGTCGGAGATTTCGTGACCCGCGTCGCCAAAGCCGCGGAACCACGCATGAAAGCCGAGTACCAGGTGCTGCTCGGCGAGCTCAAGGGCCTGGACAAGTCCGCGACGGAGGTCAACGACTGGCAGCAAGCGTACCTGCAAGGCCGCGTCAAGAAAGCCAAGTTCGCCTTCGACGCCCAGGCCATGCGCCCCTACCTGCACTACGACAAGGTCAAGTCAGGGCTGCTCGACCTGACCAGCCGGCTCTTTGGCATCACCTACAAGGCCAAGAGCGACGCGCAGGTCTGGCACCCGTCGGTTGAGGTGTACGACGTCCTGGAGGGCGACAAGCACTACGGCACGATCTACCTCGACATGCACCCGCGCGAAGGAAAATACAAACACGCCGCGCAGTTCACCTTGGTCAACGGCGTCGCGGGGCGCCAACGGCCGGCGGGCGTGCTGGTCTGCAACTTTCCCAACCCCAAGAGCGGCAACGGCCTGATGGAGCACAAAGAGGTCGAGACGTTTTTCCATGAATTCGGGCACTTGCTGCACCACACCTTTGGTGGCCATCAGGCCATGCCGCGCTTTTCCGGCGTCGCCACCGAGTGGGACTTCGTGGAGGCGCCGAGCCAGATCTTCGAAGAGTGGGCCAAGGACTACGGCACGCTCCAGGCGTTTGCCACCAACGACAAGGCCGAACCGTTGCCCGAGGACCTCGTCAAGAGGCTGGTCGCCGCGGACGAGTTCGGCAAGGGCCTGTGGGTGCGCCACCAGATGTTCTACGCCGGCCTGAGCCTGGGCATGCACCACCGCGACCCCAAGGGCTTGGACCAGGACGCGTTGGTGGCGGAAGTCCAGAGCCGCTACAGCCCGTACAAGGCCGTGGCAGACACCCACATGCAGGCCAGTTTCGGGCACCTCAACGGCTACTCGGCCATCTACTACACCTACATGTGGTCGATGGTCATCGCCAAGGACATGTTCTCGCGGTTCGCCAAGGAGGGCATCGGCAACCCGGCGGTGGCGATGCGCTACCGCAAGCTGGTCCTGGAACCCGGCGGCAGCAAGGACGCCGCGGATCTGGTCGCCGATTTCTTGGGCCGGCCCTACGACTTCAAGAGCTACGAAGCGTGGCTGAACAAGAAAAAGTAGAAGCGATCACGGCGCCGGGTGCACCGCTGCAACGGCGTCCAGATCAAAACCACCGGTGATGCCCAGGTACTGGTTGTCGCCGGTGTCGGTCAGGCGCACATAGCGAGCCGTTTTCAAACCAATTTCGCTCAGATCGAAGGCGTCGCCGCCCCACAGCTTCGGACTTGCGGAGCCCGCAGTCGGTTCGCCGGCCAGCCACACGGGGTTCAGGCCGGCACAGGTCGCCGTCACGCCCCCTGCAGGGTCGCAGGGCCACGCGCTCCAGTGCGTGCCGTCGGCGCTGGCCTCGACGCGCGCCGTCTCTGCAAAGCCGACGAACGCGTTTTCGAACACCACCAGGTCGGGACCGGGACCGTCGCTGGCGACCCGATCGTCAAAGGCCACCGTGATGCCGCCGCCCTTGCCCATCGACAGGACGTGCAAGCTGCCAGCGCCATCCCCTGCGCCTTGCGGCGGCCCCAGCACCACCTCGGGCAGCTTGTCCTGGCCAAAGCCAGCCGTCGGACCTGGCGCGAACGCGACGATCCGGTCGGCCCAGCGGTCCGCGGCCTTCGGCACACCCTCGGCGGCGCACCCGGCGATCGCCAAGAGCGGCAGCACCCAGCGCATCACTTCTTCTTGGTCAGCTTGGTCCAGCCGACCCCGCCGCAGCCCGTCTTTTCTGGATTCTTGTCGTCCGCGGTCAGCGTCGACGCCTTGGCGAGGTCGAGCGTGGCCGCGCCGATGACCACAGTGCAGTAGTAGAAACTGTCCACCTTGGGTTCGGTCCACACGATCTTGCTGAACTTGCTGGGGTTGAACTTGTCGTCGGCCGGCGCCTGCAAGTAGGCGTCGTTCTTGGCGTTGTCGTACTGCACGATGGTCGAGGTGCCAAACGAGAACTGCCACTTGTCGCTGGCGATGGTCTCGCTGCCGCCGAAGTTGTCGTTGTAGGTGCCGGCGATCTCGATGGCAGCAGCCGCGGCGGTTTCGCCGCCTGCGGTGTCGGTCTTGGCGGCTGTGTCGCCGCCGGCGCTGGCATCGCCGCCAGTGGTGCCGTCGATGCTCGCGGTGTCGGCGCTGCCGGTCGAGCCGCTCGGTGTCGACGCGGCGCAACCGGCGACGAGGCCAGCGGCGCACAACGCCGCGACAAGGTTGAAGAACTGATTCTGACAGGTGCGCATGGCGGTTCCTCTGGACCGAAGGTGGAACCCGCGGGCCGTGGGCCATCCGCAATTTGCAAGGAAACGGCGACGGGCTACCGGGTCAAACGGTCGTCCGTGTGCGTCTGGGAGCGCACCCGCAAAGGCCGGCACCCGACGCGCGCCGCCCCTCAAACCACGAAAGGGCACGCAGCACACGGGAGTTCCCGGCTCGCGGCGCCGCCAGGTCCTCAGGGCGGGCACCGCTCACGGTTGCGGGTCAGCGCCGGTTTGCAGCCCTTGGCGGGGCGGTCACCGGACTTCCTCCCGCGCCCGCGGGACAATCCCAGCGGGCGCGGCTGCGAGCCTAGCAGGGATGCAGTTGGCCCGGCAAGGCGTCAAGAAATCTTCGTCTGATCAAGGTCCTGAACAAAGGCCCCCTCTGTTCACGAGGTCACCCAGTCGGCGACGTGCCGCACCACCACTTCGCCGGGGACCCGCCCCAGTTGCTCCACGGCGGGGGCGTCGACCGGCACCAGCGCCTCGCGGCCGTCGCGCAGCCGGATCTGCAAGAGGGTCTGCGCGGCCTCGGCAAACCCGACCACCTCGCCGATCACGCTGCCGTCGCCGGCTTCGCGGACATGGGCGCCCAGCAGCTCGTGCAGATACACCTCGCCGTCGCCCGCGGGCGGCAACTGCGCAGCGTCCACCTGCAGAACGGCATGGGTCAGGGCCTCGGCCTGTGTGCGGTCGGCCAACTCGGCAAAGGCCACGATGAGCACGCTGCCGGCGGGCCTGGCATCGAGCACCCGCAGCAGCCGCGCCGGAGCGCCAGGTTTCCATGCCCGCACGACCTGGCGGGGCGCCCAGACGTCGCTGCCGGGGTTGTGGGCGTGCACCCGAACCTCGCCGCGCACTCCATGGGCCCTGCCCACCTTGCCGATCTCGATCCACTGCGCCGCTGCGTCGGGGTCGGGCACGGGCGATCGCCGAGGTTGCGACGACCTCACAACACCAACTCGTCTTTGAGCGGCCGCGACATCAGGCCCTCCAAGGCGGCGCGCGGCGCCAAGCCCTCGTAGAGCACCTTGTAGGCGTGCTCGATGATCGGCGCCTCGACCCCCAACTGCACGGCGAGCCGATGCGCGCTCTTGGCCGTGAGCACGCCCTCGGCCACCGCCGTCATCGATCCGAGGATCTGGTCGATGGTCTCGCCCTTGCCCAGGCGAATGCCGACCGTGCGGTTGCGGCTCAGGTCGCCGGTGCAGGTCAGCACGAGATCGCCCATGCCGGCCAGCCCTTGCATCGTCAAGGGGTTGCCGCCCTTCTTGACCGCCAGCCGGGTGATCTCGCCCAGGCCCCGGGTGATGAGGCCTGCGCGCGCGTTGTGTCCAAAGCCCAGCCCGTCGGCCGCGCCGACCGCGATGGCCATCACGTTCTTGAGCGCCCCGCCCATCTCGACGCCGATGACGTCGTTGCTGGTATAGCAGCGAAACCGCTCGGAACTCAGAGCTTTTTGAAGGAACTTCGCCGTCCGCCGGTCGATCGCGGCGATGGTCACCGCAGTGGGCATCCCGGCTGCGACCTCGGCCGCAAAACTCGGACCCGACAGGTACGCCAACGACAGGTGCAGGCGGCGCGGCAGGACGCGCTCGAAAATTTCGTTGACGGTCTCCAGCGACTCGTTGTCGATGCCCTTGCTGCAGGACACGATGCAGTGGTCGTCGTCGAGGTAGGGCAGCATCTGACCGGCGAGCCGCGCGACGTGCGGGGTCGGCATCACCGTCAGCAAGATCCTGGCGCTGCGCACGGCGCGCTCCAGGTCGCCCGTCGCCCACAGGTTGTCGGGCACGCGGTGGCCGCGCAGGAAGGTCTGGTTCTCACGCACGGTGTCGATTTCGGCGACGACCTGCGGCTCATAGGCCCAGAGCACGGTCGGATGGCCGGTGCGCGCGGCGTGGATGGCCAGGGCCGTGCCCCACGCCCCCGCGCCGATGACGCCCACTTCGAAACGGTCGGGCAGTGGACTCATCGCGCTCCTCCTGGGTGGACCTTGGCGCCGATCTGGCCGTCGCGCGCCGCCTGGAAAAGCTCGTGCAGACTGCGGTCGCGGGCGCCGTTGCGGCAATGCCGTTTGGCCCACTGGCGCAGTTCGCGCACTTGCACATCGTAGGTGTCGACGAAGGGCACGACTTTGACCAGCACGTGCTCGACGTCGGCCGCCGTCGGTTCGCGACCGCCACAGAACGCCACCTGCATCGCCTCGGCAAAGGCCTGTTCGATCTCGGCGCCCGTCAGGCGGTCTGCGGCCTTGGCCAACCGCTCCAGGTCCCAGGAGCGCGCGTCGCGGCCGCTGCGGGCAATGGCCACCGCGAAGATCTCGGCGCGCGCCTGCAGGTCGGGTATGTCCACGAAGAAGGTCTCGTCGAACCGGCCCTTGCGCATCAGTTCGGCCGGCAGGTGCGCAAGGCGGTTGGCGGTGGCAGCCACGAACACGCCGCGCCGCTGCTCGCCGAGCCAAGTCAAAAGGCTGCCAAACACACGCGCCGCCGCGTCGGACGAGCCCGAGGCCGCCCCGGCGAACGCCTTGTCGATCTCGTCGATCCACAACACCACCGGCGCCATGGCCTCGGCTACCTGCAAGGCATGGCGCAGGTTCTCGTCCGGCACCGCTGCGGCGGTGTACAGGCGCCCGAGGTCCAGGCGCAAAAGCGGCAACCCGAGCACCGCGGCCGCCGTCTTGGCGGTCAACGTCTTGCCGCACCCCTGCACGCCGACCAGCAGCACGCCGCGCGGCATCGGCAGCCCGTAGGCGCGCGCCTGGCGGGTCATCGCCGACTTCTGCCGGCCGAGCCAGGTCTTCAGGTCGTCCAGGCCGCCGATCTCGCCCGGCGCTGGCACCTGCGTCACCACCTCGACGACGCCGGTGCCGGCGAGCAAATCGCGCTTTTCGGCGCGAAGTTCTGCCAACTGCTCGCCGGGCGCCCGACCCCGCACCCGCCGCAGCGCCCGCCGGGCCTGGGCCAGCGTCAGGCCCTGCACCGCCTGCACGGCGCCCTCGAAGGTCTCGGGATCGACTTGTCCCTGGGCATCGCGAAGCGCGGCGGCGACCAGCGGCTCGACCTCGGCGCGCTGCGGCAGCGGCAACGGCATGGCCACCAGATCGCGCGCCAGCTCGGGCACTTCGGGCAAGTGCGCCGCCACCAGCACCACCGACTGGCCGGCGCGCTCGACGTTGGTCAGCGCCTCGCTCAGCAGGCGCACCACCGCTGCATCGCGCAGCAGCGCCCCTGCGCCGGGCAGGACCAGTGCGCGCGGCGTTGCGTCGGCCAGCTTGGCCACCGCCTCGGCCGCAACCAGCGCCGCAGCCTGCCGGCCGGCCCACGCCACCTCGACGGCGATGCCCAGGCTGCCACAGCACAACTGCACTTCGCGCACGGCCTCGCGTTCGTCGGCAGCCACCACGCCCAGCAACGGGTAGCGCGCCCGGAGCCGGTCGGCCAGGGCCGGCATGCGCGGCTTGAGCGCGGGCTGGGCGTCACCGGACACGATGCGCCTACTGCGGCCCCGGCCGCGGCGGGCGGCCCACCGGCGCCGGCGAATCGATGGCGTATTGCTTGATCTTGTATTGCAGGTTGCGCGGGGAGATCGACAGCAGTTCGGCCGCATGGGTGCGGTTTCCGTGGGTGCGCTGCAACGCCGCGACAATGAGGTTGCGTTCGGTCGCCTCGACGGCCATCGGGATCGACAGGGTGTCCGGCGCGGACACCTCGATCTTGACGGGCGGCGGCGGTTCGACCGGGCGGCCCACCGTGATCAGATCGGCCGTGATTTCGTCACTCTCGGCCATCACGCACGCCTGCTCAATCACGTTTTGCAGTTCTCGCACGTTGCCCGGCCAGTGCCACGCCTGCAGGCGCGCCAAGGCGGGCGGCGCCACGCCGCGGATGTGCGTGCCCAGCCGCAGGTTGGTGCGTTCGACGATGTGCTCGATGAGCAGCGCGATGTCGTCGCGGCGCTCGCGCAACGGCGGCACGGTCAGCTCGATGACGCTCAACCGGTAGTACAGGTCCTCGCGGAACTGGTTGTCGCGCACCCGCACCCGCGGGTTGATGGCGCTGGCCGCTGCCACCCGAACGTCCACGGCGATGGGTTTGTTGCTGCCGACCCGACGCACCTCGCCCTCTTGCAGCACGCGAAGCAGCTTGACTTGCAGGTTCAACGGCAGATCGACGATCTCGTCCAAGAAAAGGGTGCCGCCGTTGGCCTCTTCGAAGATGCCTTTGCGGTCGGCCAACGCATCGGTGAAGGCGCCGCGCACGTGCCCGAAAAGTTCAGATTCCAACAGGTTGGGCGCAATGGCGCCGCAGTTGACCGCTACGAACGGCCCGCGCGCCCGCGGGCTGGCCTGGTGCAGCGCGCGCGCCACCAACTCCTTGCCCGTGCCCGACTCGCCGTTGATGAGCACGGTCGAGCCAAAGCGGGCGATGCGCTCGACTTGCTTGAAAAGGGCCAACATCGCCGGCGCCTGACCGACCATGCCGTAGAAAATCCGCGATGCCGGCATCGTGACGCCCGTGTCCACCGCAGCGTCGTCGCTCTCTGGGGCTGGGGTGGGCGCCGCCGCCGGCCGCTGGCCAGCCTTGGCTTTCTCCAACGCCAGACGCACCTTGAGTTCGGCCTCAGCCAGCCTGAACGGCTTGGACAAGAAGTCGAGCGCGCCCATCCGCACCGCCTGCAGCGCGGTGTCCAGGCTGCCGTAGGCGCTCATCACAATCGTCGGCGGCAGCCGATCTTGGCGGGCCAGCACCTCGATGACTTCGAGACCGGTCAGGCGCGGCATCTGCAGGTCGATGAGCATCAGGTCCGGGATCTGCCGCTTGAGTACCTGCAACGCCTCGTGGCCATCAGCGGCCTTGAGGATTCGAAAGCCGCCGCCGCCCAGGTGTTCGGCGAGCAATTCTACGAACGCCGGCTCGTCGTCGACGATGAGCAGGGTATCGTGGCGCCGCGCCACCTTGCCGCTCGGACTGCTGGCGGGGCTACTGGCCATCTGCACTCCCGCGGCGGGCGCGGTCGATTTCGGGGGGGCGCTGGACACTAGTACCTCAGGCCCGAAGTTCGCGCCGGGTTCCGGCGCGCAACCGGGCCGAGGTACTTCCGGCCGCGGCTGCGGCCGGACGCGGGGGTGAGCGCGCATGGGCGCGCGAGGGGGCTGCGAGCCCCCTTCACGCAACGAGCAGCTAGTAGGCGAAACCGATTGA
>Ga0194120_10002379_pt1 | contig 32488 bp, 27 predicted proteins | sample TA2MahCa65mmetaG_FD_148642 | JGI IMG/M metagenome (GOLD analysis project Ga0194120, IMG submission 148642) | Freshwater microbial communities from Lake Tanganyika, Tanzania - TA2015019 Mahale Deep Cast 65m | ecosystem: Environmental > Aquatic > Freshwater > Lake | place: Tanzania: Lake... | reverse complement strand
CCGCCCTTGCGGCGGTCGCCATCGATCCTACCCCCTCCACGACGCAGGAACACCCGGCGCCCCAGCCGATTCTACGGTCTGGCCGGTGCCGGTGGTACCGAAACCGTAACACCGGCACCGTGCATGGGTTATGCTTGGGTCTTCACGGGCGTAGCCGCAGAGGCGTCTGAATTCATGTCGAAACAAACGATGCTGGCAGTGCTCCTGATCGGCCTGGCCGGTGGCGCCGGCGCGGCAGATTTCCGCCCGGAGACGATGGGCGTGGCGACGCTCGACCGGGCACCGGGTCCGAACTGGGTCTGGGCCAACGACTTCACGTTCGGCTTCATGGCCGATGGCCGCACCTACCTGCTGGACGTCGGCACCGGCGAGTTCCTCGGCATGCTGAGCACCGGCAGCATGTTCCTGAAGCTCGACATTCCCGCGGACCGCAAGCTGGTCTATAACGCGGCGACCTATTACGAGCGCGTCGTGCGCGGCAAGCGCACCGACGTCATCAACATCTTCGATCCGCAAACGCTGGACTTCGTCGGCGAGATTCCAATCCCGGCCAAGCGCCTGACCAGCATCCCGACACTGATCAATTCGGGCATCACCAACGACCAGCGGTTCCTGCTCGTGTACAACATGACCCCGGCACAGTCCGTGTCGGTCATCGACCTGGCGGAGCGGCGCTTCGTCGGCGAGGTCATCACGCCGGGCTGCGGGATGACGCTGCCGGGCGAGCGGCGCTTCCGCATGCTGTGCGCGGACGGTTCGCTGCTCAGCGTGGAGCTGGACGCCGCCGGCAAGGAGGCGCGCCGCGCACGCAGCCCGCGCTTCTTCGACCCGCAGCGTGACCCGCTGACCGAGAAGCCGGTCCGCATCGGCGACGACTGGTGGTTCGTGTCCTTCGAGGGCATGGTTCAGCCGATGGACCTGGCCGGCGAGCTGCCCCGCCTGCCGCCCTCCTGGTCGTTGCTGAGCGATGCCGATCGGGCCGACGGCTGGCGCATCGGCGGCATCGAGCTGCTCGGCGTGCACGCGAAGACCCGGCGCCTGTACGCGCTGATGCACCAGGGCGGACCGGATACACACAAGGATCCGGGCAGCGAGGTCTGGGTCTACGATCTCGGCACGCGCCAGCGCCTGCAGCGCATCGCCTTGCGTGATCCGGCAACCTCGATCCTGATCACGCAGGCCGATGAGCCGCTGCTGGTCGCGGTGCTGATCGGCGTGCCGAACGTCGAGGTGTATTCGGCCACGACCGGCCAGCACCAGCGCACGATCGGCGAGATCGGGCACACGGTCGCCTTGCTGCAGAACTATTGAGCATGGATCCGGTCCTGCACCTGCTGCTGCGCGGCGCGCTCGCGCTGCTGTTCGCGCTGGCCGCGCTCGCCAAGTGGCGCCAGCCGCGGGACTTTCACGGCATCCTGCTGGCCTACCGGCTGCTGCCGCCGTGGGCGGTACCGGGCGTGGCGCGGTTGCTGCCCTGGGTCGAGGCCGTGCTCGCGACCGGACTGCTGGCCGGATGGACCGCGGCGTGGCCGGCGGCGGCACTGCTGCTGCTGGGCTACGCGGCGGCGATGGCGATCAACCTCGGCCGCGGGCGCCGCGAGATCGACTGCGGTTGCGGCGGCGCAGCGCAGCCGCTGTCCTGGTGGCTGGTCGGCCGCAATGGGCTGCTGGCCGCGGCCGTCGTGGCCGGTGGATTCGCGCCGGTACTGCCGCGGGCACTGGCGCTGATCGATGCCGTGGTCACGATCGCGGCGCTCACTGGCCTCGCGCTGCTGTACGCAGCGGCGCATCAGCTTCTGGCCAACCTGCCGCGGCACCGCGCATTGCGGGATTCGGCCTGATGGACGCGATGCTGGTCTCGCAGTGGCTGCTGTGGGGCGTGGTGCTCGTGCTCTGCGCGATCGTTGCCGCGCTGGCGCGGCAGATCGGCGTGCTGCACGAGCGCATCGCGCCGGCCGGAGCACTGACGCTCGGCAAGGGGCCGGAGCCGGGCGAGCGCGTCGAGCCGCTGTCGCTGGTGCGGCTGGACGGCAGTTCGTTCGTGATCGGCGGCACCAGTGCGCGCGGGCACAGCACGCTCGTGTTCTTCCTGTCGCCGACCTGCCCGGTGTGCAAGGAACTGCTGCCGGCGGTATTGTCGGTGCGGCGCAGCGAGCGCGGCTGGCTCGACGTGGTTTTCGCCAGCGACGGCGACCTCGGCGCACAGCGGGCGTTCGCGCAGGCGCAGGGACTCGACGAGGCCGCGTACGTCGTCTCGACCGAGCTCGGCCTGCGCTTCCGTGTGCCGCGACTGCCGTATGCGGTGCTGCTGGACGCGCAGGGCGTGCTGCAGGCCCGCGGTCTCGTGAACACGCGCGAGCATCTGGAGAGTCTGTTCGAGGCGCAGCGGCTGCAGGCGCCGACGATGCAGGATTACCTGCGCCAGCAGCGCGGGGAGAACCATGCGGCCTGATGGCCGGGTGAGGAAGCAATGAAGACATTCGACCGATGGATCGAGAACTCGGCCCGCGGCATGGCGCGACGGACCTCGCGGCGGCACCTGCTGGCGCGGCTCGGTGGCCTGCTGGCGGGCAGCGCTGCGGCGCTGCCGCTGCTGCCGGTCGCGCGCGGCGAGGGTGCAAACCGGGCGCCGCTGCCGCTCGACGCGGACGTCGAGGGTGATGCCGGCGACCCGACCAAGTGCGAGTACTGGCGCAACTGCGCGATCGACGGCTATGCCTGCGCCTGCTGCGGCGGCTCGCCGACACAGTGCCCGCCGGGCTCGGAGCTGTCGCGCATCACCTGGATCGGCACCTGCCGGCATCCGGTGGATGGCCGCGACTACGTGATCTCGTACAACGACTGCTGCGGCAAGAGCCCCTGCGGCCGCTGCCAGTGCAATCGCAACGAGGGCGACCGGCCGGTCTATATGCCGGCGAAGAGCAACGACATCAACTGGTGCCAGGGCACGAAGAGCAACATCTATCACTGCACGATCACCGCGGTCATCGGCCAGGCGGTGGAGGATTAGAGCCATGTCGCGCATGCGTGTACTGCTGCCGGTGGCGGGTCTGCTGCTCGCGATCGCGGGTGGCAGCCAGGCCGGCCAGCCGCCGGATATCAATTACCAGGTGCACTGCCAGGGCTGCCATGTGCCGGATGGCAGCGGCATCCCGCCTGAAGTGCCGTCGCTGGTCGCGGACATGGGCCGCTTCCTGCACGTCGATGGCGGTCGCGCTTATCTCGTGCAGGTGCCGGGCACCGCGAATTCGCCGCTCGACAACGCCGAGGTCGCCACGCTGCTGAACTGGATGCTGGTGACCTACGCGCGCCACGACCTGCCGGCGGATTTCCGGCCGTACACGGCGGCGGAGGTCGCCCGGTATCGCGCCGAACGCCTGCTCGACCCGGCGGCGCGGCGCGGAGTGTTACTGGCGCAGCTCGGATCCGGCGGGCGGCCGGAGCGCTGAGGTGAGACTACCCGTGACGGTCGCCGCGGCTCCCGCGGCGGCCGCGGCAACGGCTGCCGCGACACTGGCCGGATGGATGCGCGACGCCGTCGCGGCGCGTGGTCAGTGCACCATCGCCCTCAGCGGCGGGCAGACGCCATGGCAGATGCTCGAGGCGCTGCGGGAGTTCGAGCTGCCGTGGCCGCAGGTGTATGTCTTCCAGGTGGACGAGCGCGTCGTGCCGTTCGACGACGAGCGGCGCAACGCGCGGCGCATCCAGGCGCTGCTGGTGCGGCCGGGCGCATTGAACGACCGTCAGTTCTGTCGGATGCCGGTTGAAGACCCGGACCCGGCACTGGCCGCGCGGGCCTATGCCGGCGCGCTGGCGGCCCGCTGCGGTACGCCGCCGGTACTCGACATTGTGCAGCTCGGTCTCGGGCCCGACGGCCACACGGCCTCGCTGGTGCCCGGGGACCCGCTGCTCGAGGTGACTGATTCTGACGTTGGCCTCAGCCAGGCCTACCAGGGCACCCTGCGGCTGTCGCTGACATTTCCCGTGCTGAACCGCGCCCGGCACATCCTCTGGCTCGTGACCGGCGCAGCGAAGGCGCCGATGCTGCGCCGGCTGCTCGCTGGCGATTCGACGATCCCCGCCGGCCGCGTCGCGCGCGAACGGGCGCTCGTGATCGCCGACGCTGCTGCCGGCTGAAATGGGGACGCTTCCCTTTTTCGGCTATGGCCGAAAAAGGGAAGCGTCCCCATTTCAGCTCTGCAGAACCGCGCGGGCCAGCCGCTCGCGGTCGGCGAGCGTGGTCATCAGGGTCGGCGCCGTGACCAGGCGGACGCCGTCGGGCACGGTCATGCCGGCGTCGGCCTCGTCGGCGACGAATACGTCGATCAGCTCGGCATAGCCACGCGCCACCTCGGCGGCATCGACCGCGAGGCCGAGTTCCTGCATCAGCTTGGCGGTCGGCCCCTTGATGGCGCGTCCGCCGATCAGCGGCGATACGGCGATAACCGGGGCGCGGGCCTGCTGCAGCGCGCTGCGCAGCGCCGGAATCGCCAGCATCGGCCCGACGCTCAGCAGCGGATTCGACGGGCAGATCACGATCGCGCGCAACGCGGGATCGGCCAGGGCCGCGAGTGCCGCCGGCAGCGCAGCCGCGGTCGCGGCGCCGGCGTATTGGATCTCGCCCACTGCGGGTGCGCAGCGCCGGCGCACGAAGTAGTCCTGGAAGTCGAGCCAGCCGGCAGCGGTGCGCAGGCGCGTGCGCACCGGCGCGTCGCTCATCGGCAGGATGCGCGCGGCGATGCCGAAGTGCGCGCGGAAGTGCTCCGTAACCTCGGCGAGCGTCGCCCCGGCAGCCAGCCGCCGCGTGCGCTCGACGTGCAGCGCCAGATCACGGTCGCCGAGCGCAAACCAGGTTTCGCCGCCGAGTTGCCGGAGTGTCTCCATGAAGTTCCAGGTCTCGTCGCGGCGGCCCCAGCCCTGCAGCGGGTCGGCCAGTTCCGCCAGCGTGTACAGCAGCGTGTCGAGGTCGGGCGAGATCGCGAGGCCGAGGTGCTCGAAATCGTCGCCGGTGTTGGCGATGACGGTCAGCGCGCCAGGCGGCAGCACACGCGCGAGACCGAGCGCGAGCTTGGCGCCGCCGATGCCGCCGGACAGCGCGACCACCGGTCCGTTCACCGGAACAGGTCCTCGTCCGCCGGGCGCAGCAGCGCGGCGGCCGGCGCCGCGGGCCGGTCGCAGTGCAGGCCGCGGATCAGCACGACCGGCTGCCCCTCGGCGGACTGACCCATCAGCAGCGAAGCGGCGGCGGCAACTTCGTCGGCGTGCCCGACGGTCGTGACGCGCAGGCGCCGCCCGAACAGGTCCGGCTCGCCACGCAGGTCGACGAGCGCCGGCAGCCCGGCACAGCCGATGGCGACGCCGGCGGTGCCCTGGCGCCACGGGCGGCCGAAACTGTCGGTGATCAGCACGGCGAGATCGCAGCCGGCGCGCGCGCCGAACGCCTCGCGCAGCCGCGCCGCGCTCGCATCCGGATCCTCGGGCAGCAGCAGCGCGAACTCGCCGCCGCCGGCGACGTTCGACTGATCCACGCCAGCATTCGCCATGATGAAGCCGAGCCGCTGCTCGACGATCAGCACGTCCGGCGCGCAGCGCACGACGCGGCGCGACTCGCGCAGAATCAGTTCGACCAGACGCGGATCCTTGCGCACGAGGCGCGCAAGGTCGGCGGCCTGCGGCGACGGCACGACCGTCGCGAGGTCGACCATGCGCCCCTCGGCCTTGGAGACGATCTTCTGCGCGAAGGCCAGCGTGTCGCCATCCTGCAGCACGAGACCGGCCGCCGGCAGCGCCGCAAGCACCAGCGTCGCGAGGTCATCGCCGGCCTGCACCAGCGGCAGACCGGGGACCGCAATCAGTTCGAGGCGGGCAGACGGCGCGGGCACGGTGGTTCCCCGTCGGCTGGTGCGCTCAGGCCACGTAGGTCTGCGAGGTCGTCGCGCCGCCGCGGCCGGTCCAGTTGGTGTGATGGAACTCGCCGCGCGGCCGGTCTACGCGCTCGTAGGTATGCGCGCCGAAGTAGTCGCGTTGTGCCTGCAGCAGGTTGGCCGGCAGTCGCGCCGAGCGATAGCCGTCGAACCAGGCCAGCGCCGCGCCGAGGCAGGGTGCCGGGATGCCGAGCTGCACCGCCGTGCCGACGACGCGCCGCCAGGCGGCCTGCCGGGCCAGCACCGCGTCGCGGAAGAACGGATCGAGCAGCAGATTGGCCAGGCCCGGATCGCGGTCGTAAGCCTGCTTGATCTCGCCGAGGAAGACCGAGCGGATGATGCAGCCGCCACGCCAGACCAGCGCAATGCCGCCGTAGTTCAGGTTCCAGTGGTGGCTGGCGGCCGCGGCGCGCAGCAACTGGTAACCCTGCGCATAGCTGACGATCTTGGCTGCGTACAGCGCCTGGCGCAGATCATCGATGAAGCTGCGCTGATCGCCGGCGAAACGCGCCACCTCGCCGCCGAGCACCCGCGCGGCGGCGACGCGCTCGTCCTTCGCCGCCGACAGGTTGCGCGCAAACACGGCCTCGCCGATCAGCGTCAGCGGCACGCCGGCCTCGAGCGCCTCGCTGACCGTCCACTTGCCGGTGCCCTTCTGGCCGGCCGCGTCGAGGATCAACTCCAGTACGTCTTCGCCGGCGGCATCGCGGTAGCCGAGAATGTCCCGCGTGATCTCGATCAGGAAGCTGTCGAGCTCGCTGCGGTTCCACTCGGCGAACACGGCGTGCATCGCCGCGTGATCCAGGCCGAGACCGCGCTTCATCAGGTCGTAGGTCTCGCCGATGAGCTGCATGTCGCCGTACTCGATGCCGTTGTGCACCATCTTGACGAAGTGCCCGGCGCCGTCCTCGCCCATCCAGTCGCAGCACGGTTCGCCCTCGGGCGTGCGCGCGCAGATCGCCTGAAAGATCGGACGGATATGCGGCCACGCCGCCGGACTGCCGCCGGGCATCAGCGAGGGCCCGCGCAGCGCGCCTTCCTCGCCGCCCGACACGCCGGAGCCGACGTACAGCAGGCCGCGGGCCTCGGCGTCCCGCGCGCGCCGGATGGTGTCGGTGTACAGGCTGTTGCCGCCGTCGATCAGGATGTCACCCGGCTCGAGCAGCGGGGCGAGCTGACCGATCAGCTCATCGACCGGCGCACCGGCCTTGACCAGCATGATGATCCGGCGCGGCCGCTGCAGCGCGGCGACGAAACCGGCGAGGTCGGTCGCGCCGACGAAGCGCCGCCCCGCGCCGCGGCCCTGCCCGAAGGCTTCGACCTTCGCCGGCGTGCGGTTGTACACCGCCACGGTGAAGCCGCGGCTCTCGATGTTGAGCGCGAGATTCTCGCCCATCACGGCGAGGCCGATCAGGCCGATGTCGGCGCTGGCGTTGTGCATCGCTGTATCCTGCCGGTCAGCCGAAGCGGGCGCGCAGGCGCGGCAATACCTGGGCCGAGTACAGGCGCAGGAACCGCTCCTGGTCCGGCCCCGGCGCATGAAACACCAGGTGGCGGAAGCCCATGTCCACGTAGAAACCAATCCGCCCGACGTGCTCGTCCGGGTCGGTCGAGACGATCCAGCGCTTCGCGGTGCGCTCGGCCGGCACCTGGTCAGCGAGCCGTTCCATCTCCAGCGGATCCTCGACCGAGACCTTCTCCTCGGGGGTCAGTGACAGCGCGGCCCAGTGGCGCGTGTCCTCGAGCGCGCGGGCGCGATCGGTATCGAACGACACCTTCATCTCGATCATGCGGTCGAGCGCCTCAGGCGCGCGGCCCGCGGCCTGCAGGCCGGTGGCGACGTTCGGCAGCAGCGTCTCGCGGTACAGCTCGGGCGCCTTGCCGCTGGTGCAGATGAAACCGTCGGCCTGCTGGCCGGCGAACTTCGCAATCAGGGGGCCGGCGCCGGCGATGTAGACCGGTACGGGTTGCGCGGGCCGGTCGTAGATGGTCGCTTTCTCGGTCCGATAGAACTCGCCGGTGAAAGTCACGCGGTCCTCGGTCCAGAGCTGGCGGATCAGCCGCACCGACTCGCGCAGCCGCGCGAAGCGCTCGCGCTGCTCGGGCCAGTGCAGGCCGGTCGCCGGGACCTCGTTCAGCGACTCGCCGGTGCCGATGCCGAGAATGATGCGACCCGGAAACAGGCAGCCGAGCGTGCCGAAGGCCTGCGCGACGATCGACGGGTGGTAACGGAAGGTCGGCGTCAGCACGCTGGTGCCGATCTGCACCCGCGTGGTGCTGGCGCCAAGCGCGCCCATCCACGCGAACGCGAACGGTGCGTGACCGTGGGTGTGGCGCCACGGCTGGAAGTGATCGCTGATGAATACCGAGTCGAAGCCGCACTGTTCCGCCAGCACGCCGTAGCGCAGCAGCTCCTGCGGGCCGAACTGCTCCGCCGATGCCTTGTAACCGAGTCTAAGCAACACGCACCTCCTGGTCGTCGCCGGGCCGCGGCTGCTCCGGTCGGCCGGGTTGAATCCGTTCGTAACGCGTCGTGCGCTGCGCGGCCGGGCGGCCGGCGCCGTGCGCGAGCGCGATGAGTTCCGCCGCCTCGAGCCGCGTGCCGTGGCCGCCGCCGGCCGCGCGCGTGATCGATTCCTCCATTAACGTACCGCCGAGGTCGTTGGCCCCGGCGGCGAGGCACAGCACGACGCCGTCGCGGCCCATCTTGACCCACGAGGTCTGGATGTTGGGCACGAGCGGATGCAGCGCGAGCCGGCCGACGGCATGGACCAGCAGCGACTCGCGCAGCGTCGGGCCCGAGCGCGAGCGGCCCCGGCGCCACAGCGGCGCTTCCATGTGCACGTACGGCAGCGGCACCAGCTCGGTGAAGCCGCCGGTTTCCGCCTGCAGCGCCCGCAGTCGCAGCAGATGCCGGGCCTGGTGCCACGGCCGGTCGATGTGCCCGAACATGATCGTCGCGGTCGAGCGCAGGCCGACTGCGTGCGCGGCGCGCATCACCTCGAACCACTCGGCGGTGCTGAGCTTGTCCGGGCACAAGACCGCGCGCACCTCATCGTCGAGAATCTCGGCTGCGGTGCCCGGCAGCGTGCCGAGACCCGCCTCGCGCAGCCGCCGCAGGTACTCCTCGAGGCCGAGGCCGAGCGTGCCGGCACCGTGCCGGATCTCGAGCGGCGAGAACGCGTGTACGTGCATCGACGGTACCGCCGCCTTCACCGCGCGGACGATGCCGAGATAGGTCGCGCCGGTGTAGCGCGGATGGATGCCGCCCTGCAGGCAGACTTCAGTCGCGCCAGCCGCCGCGGCCTCGACCGTGCGCCGCGCGATCTCGTCGAAGTCGAGATCGTAGGCCGGCCCGCGCAGGCTGCGCGCGCTGCGGCCCCTGGAGAAGGCGCAGAAGCTGCAGTGGAAGGCGCAGATGTTGGTGTAGTTGATGTTGCGGTTGACGACGTAGGTCACCGTGTCGCCAACCGCCGCGGCACGCAACCGGTCGGCGGCGGCGATGACCGCGCGGAAGTCGCGGCGGTCGGCGTTGAACAGCGCGGTGACCTCGCTCTCGCTCAAGGTCATGCCGTTTTCGGCGGCGCTGAGGATCCGCGCGACGGCGCGCGACGCCTCGGGCCGGCGCGGCGCGCGGGCCACCCACGCGCGCTGCGCGGCCGTGATCGCATCCAGCGCGCCCGGGTGCCAGTCGTCGCTGCGCACCAGTCCGCGGCTGTCGGTCTGGCGCAGCACGCGCGCCAGCAGCGCCGGGTCCAGCCAGCGTTCCGCGGCGCGTGCCTGAGCCGGCGCGAGCGCCAGGCGCTCGTCCAGTTCGCGATCCGCAGCCGCGGTCTCTGCGGCGAGCCGGGCGAGCACGGGCCAGGGCGCTTCCGGGTTGACGTGGTCCGGCGTGACCGGCGACACGCCGCCCCAGTCGTTGACGCCGGCGCGGATCAGCGCGCTGAGCTCGCCGGGCCGCAGATTCGGCGGCGCCTGCAGCGACATCGCCGGACCGAACAGCAGTCGGGCCACGGCTATCGTCCAGAGCTGTTCCTCGAGCGGCGGTTCCGGCGCGAACGCCATGCCGGTGCCCGGCTTGGCGCGGAAGTTCTGCAGGATCAGTTCCTGCAGATGCCCGAACTCGTCGTGCAGCGCGCGCAGCGCGAGCAGCGAGTCGATCCGCTCCGCGCGCGTCTCACCGATGCCGATCAGCAGGCCGCTGGTCATCGGCACGGCCGCTTCGCCGGCCGCCCGCAGCGTGGCCAGGCGTCGCTCCGGCCGCTTGTCCGGCGAGCCCCAGTGCGGGCCGCCGCGGGCGGCGAGGCGCGCCGAACTGGTTTCCAGCATCAGGCCCATCGACACCGCCACCGGCCGCAGGCGCAGGAAGTCGTCGCGGCTCATGCTGCCGGCGTTCAGGTGCGGCAGCAGCGTGGTTTCGCCGAGCACCAGCTCCGCCATCTGCCGCAGGTAGTCCAGCGTCGTGGCGGCGCCACGCGTGCCGAGTGCGGCGCGGGCCGCGGCGTAGCGCAGCTCCGGCTGATCGCCGAGCGTGAACAGCGCCTCCCGGCAACCGGCCGCCTCGCCCGCACGGGCGATCCCGAGCACCTGTTCCGGCGCCAGATAGGGGCTGCGAATCCGGCGCGGCGCCTTCGCGAACGTGCAGTAATGGCAGACGTTGCGGCACAGCTCGGTCAGCGGGATGAACACCTTGCGCGAGTACGTGACCGAGCGCCCGAAGCCGGCCAGCGTCAGCGCTTCGGCGGCCTCCAGCAGCAGTGGCAGCGGCGCATCGGCCAGGCAGGAAGCCGCGGCGGCGTCGGGACGCAGCCCGCGCACGGCATCGTCGATCAGGCGCAGCGTCGCAGTCGGTGTCTTCACGCGGCGGGTGTTTCCGGACCCGGGGGCTGCGGAGTGTAGCGGCATTCGTTATGGACCCGCATCCGGTCGAGGTCCTCCGGGTCGTCGAGGTCGAAGGCCAGTCCGGGGCGCTCGACGAGCGTCGCCTCGAGTCCCAGGCGCTGGGCCTCCGCGAGGTGCAGCGTGCGGCTGCCCGGCCCGAAGTGGAACTCGAACGCCGGCTGCGCCGGCAGGTACAGCGCATTGGTGCCGGTGCCGGCGGCATCCGGCGCGAGCGCGAAACCGGTACGCCGCCCGGCCGTAATCAGCGCATCGAGGTCCGGGCCGGTGAGGCGCGGCAGGTCGGCGGCGACGACGACCAGCGCGGTGGCGCCGCGGGCGGCGAGGTCCGCACGCGCCGCGGCCAGCGCAGCGTTCGGCCCGCCGCCCGGATCGTCGAGTACGAGGAATTCACGCGGGATCGTGTCGCGTTCGGCGCTGACGAAGGCGATCCCGTCGAGGCCTTGCGTCTGGCGCAGCGCCGCAATCGTCTGCGCGAGCATGTGCCGGATGAGCTGCAGGCGTTCCGGCGCAGACAGATGCCCGGCGAGCCGGCGCTTGCCTTCTCCGCGCCGCTTGACCGGTACCAGCGCCCAGCAGCTCATCGCCTCCGACCGGACCTCGCTGCGCTGGTCTTCCGCGGACGCCGGCGGCGACCGAGCACGGCGTTGAGCCCGTCCGGGCGGGTCGAGCACAGGCCGGAGAAGAAGCGTGCTTCGCCGTCGAGGGCGCGCAGCACATAGGGTTCGTCGAGCCGCAGGCGGAAATAGTCCCCGGCCCCCAGTTCCACCGGATTGGCGACGGGCCCGATCAGGATACGGCCACTCAGTACGTAGATGAACGTGAACGTGCCCGGCTGGTCACCGCGCGCGGCCCGCGGGAAATCGCGCCCGGCGTAGATCTGTGCCTCCAGGATGCCGAGCACGGCGATCTCGGACATCTGGTCGAGGATGCGCACGACGCCGTAGTTCTCGCGCAGCACGCCGTCCTCGGAGGAGCGCACCAGTCGCGACGGCGGCGACCCTGCAGTCAGCAGCACAGCCGACTGCACGCCGAGCGCCTCGGCGATGCTCATCAGCGTTTCCAGCGTCGGGTTGGCGGTGCCGGCCTCGAGCGCGATCAGCGTCTGGCGCGTGACCCCGGCCTTGCGCGCCAGCTCCAGCACACTGAGCCCCTGGTCGGTGCGTACGCGGCGCAGGTTCACGGCGAGGGCATCTTTCATGGTGTGCACTGTAAACCACTGGCGGCGGCCCGCAAGCCGCCGCCCGCATCGAAAATAGATTTTACACGCTGTAAAATATATTTTACACTGGCTGAAACTCAGAATCGGGGGTCACAATGGGGGACATCGGTACAGCCCGCGGATCCGCTGCCGCGCCGAATCCGATCGGCGCGCTGGTCATGGATCCGCTGCCGCCGGCGCAGATCGCGCCGTTCGCGCGGCTGGCCGAACAGCTCGGCTTCGGCGAACTGTGGGTGCCGGAAGACTACTACTTCAACGCCGGCATCTCGACCGCCGCGATCGGTCTCGGCGCGACCGCGCGGATCCCGGTCGGCATCGGCATCACCTCGGCGGTCGTCCGTCATCCGGCCGTGCTGGCGATGGAGCTGGCGACGCTGGCCGGAGCGTTTCCGGGCCGCCTGCTGCCGGGCATCGGGCTGGGCACGCCCATCTGCCTGCGGCAGATGGGTCTCGAACCGCCCTCACCGCTGGCGACGGTGCGTGAATGCGTGACGGTCGTGCGGCGCCTGCTGGCCGGCGAGGAGGTCAGCCTGCAGGGCCGGTCGTTCCAGCTCGACCGGGTTCGCCTGGTGCATCCGCTGCCGGGCCCGATCCCGATCTACACCGGCGCGATGGGGCCGAAGATGCTGCAGCTCTGCGGCGAGATCGCCGACGGCAATATCATTGGTGTCTCGGCAACGCCCGATATCGTGCGCTGGTCGCGCGAGCAGATCGCCGTGGGTGCGCGCCGCGCCGGCCGGCCGTTCACACACGCCTGCCCGGTGTTCGTGCTGTACGCGGTGGCGCCCGACCGGACCGCGGCCAGGGCTGCCATCCGTGGCACGCTGGCGTTCCTGCTGTCGGTGTTCCCGCGCAATGCCTATACCGAGCACTACGGTTGCGCCGACGAGCTCGAGCGGATCGTCGCGCGCGGCGGGCCGGCGGCGGTCGCACAGGAGATGCCCGAGGCCTGGCTCGACGATTTCGCGGTGGCCGGCGCGCCGGATGAATGCGCCGAGCGCATCGATCGCTACCTCGCGGCCGGCGCGACCAGCGTCATCATCGCGCCGCAGCCGGCGGACCAGTACGCGGCGCAGCTCGAACTCACCGCCCGGGAGGTGTTCCCGCGGCTGCGCCAACCCTTGCGCGAAGGAGTGACCAACGCATGACGATGTGGCTGGGCGTGGACGTCGGCGGGACGTTCTCGGACCTCGTGGTCTACGACGATGCGAGCGGCGGCGTGCGGGTCGGCAAGGGACTGACGACGCCGGCGGCGCAGGACGAGGGTGTCGCGGCGATCGTCGCGGCGGCAGTGCCGGAGGCCGAGCGGGCCGCGGTCGGCTACTTCCTGCATGGTTCGACCGTGGCGCTGAATGCGCTGCTCGAGCGCAAGGGCGCGACCATCGGGCTGCTGACCACCGCCGGATTCGAGGACGTGCTGGAGCTGCGCCGCGGTGACCGCGAGACGACCTACCAGCTCGTGTTCCGTCCGCCGCCGCCGCTGGTGCCGCGGCGGCTGCGCCGTGGCGTGCGCGAGCGCGTGCTGGGCGACGGCCGCGTGCGCACGCCGCTCGACGAGGCGGACATCGCCACCGCGCTGGCCGCGTTCCGCGCCGAGGGCGTCGAATGCATCGCGGTCGTGTACCTGCACTCCTATGCCAACCCGGCGCACGAGCTGGCCACCGAGCAGGCGCTGCGCCGGCTCGGCTTCACCGGCGAAGTCTCGCTGTCGCATCGCGTGTCCGGCGAATACCGCGAGTACGAGCGCACCTCGACGACGGTCGTGGATGCCTACGTGCGCCCGCGCATGTCGGCTTACCTGCGCCGGCTCGAGGAACGGCTGCGCGGGCTCGGTGTCAACGGCAACTGCCTGGTTACCCGCTCCGGCGGCGGCGCGATGAGCTTCGCCGAGGCCGAGGAGCGGCCGTTCGAGGCGATCATCTCCGGGCCGGTCGCCGGGGCGATCGGCGCCGGTGACCTGTGCCGCCAGCTCGGCATCGCGAACGCCGTGACCGCCGACGTCGGCGGCACCAGTTTCGACACCTGCCTGATCCAGCAGGGCCGACCGGCGCTCAAGTACGAGGGCCGGGTCATGGGCCTGCCGCTGCAGACCCCGTGGATCGATGTCCGTTCGATCGGCGCCGGCGGCGGCTCGCTGGCGCGCGTCGACGCCGGCCTGCTGCAGGTCGGGCCGGAGAGTGCCGGCGCGGCGCCGGGCCCGGCCTGTTATGGACGCGGCGGTACGCGGCCGACCGTGACCGATGCCGCCGCCACGCTCGGCATGCTGGCCTACGGCGAACTGGCCGGCGGACTGCGCCTCGACTTTGCCGCCGCGCGGAATGCGCTGATGCCGCTCGGCCGGGAGCTCGGGCTCGATGCCGATGGCAGCGCGCAGGGCATCCTGCGCATCGTCGCCGCCAACATGGCCAACGCGATCCGCACCGTCACCGTGCAGACCGGCCAGGATCCGCGCGACTGCGCGCTGGTGGCCTTCGGCGGCGCCGGGCCGCTGTTTGCGACGCTGCTGGCGCGCGAGCTGGCGATCCGCGAGATCGTCGTGCCGGTGCATGCCGGCAATTTCTCGGCGTTCGGGCTGCTGATGCAGGACGTCACCCAGTCGGCGGCCCGCACCTCGCTGGCGATGCTGGACGACTCCGGCCTGGCCCGGGCCAGCGACGTGCTCAGCGAGCTGCTCACCGGACTGCGCCGGCGCAGCCGCGCGGCGGCCGATGGCGCACAGGCCGAGGCCGCGCTCGACCTGCGTTATCTCGGGCAGGAGTACACGCTGACGGTCGCGGTGCCGGTAGCCGGCGACCGCGTTGCCGCGTCGCCGGCCGAAGTTGCGGCCCTGTTCCGGCGCGACTACGAGCGGGCCTTCGGCCACTCGGTCATGAGTCCGGTGCAGATCCTGTCGGTGCGCGCGATCCTGCGTTCGCCGCTGCCGCGCCGGACGGCACGGCATGTCGGATCGGCCAGCGGCGCTGCCGCAGCGCGGACGCTCGAGGCGTTTTCGTTTACTGGCGGGCGCCGGCGCGAATTCACGGTACGGGGGCGCGACGGCCTTGCCCGCGGCACGAAGCTCGCCGGCCCGGCGCTGCTGCTCGAGGCGACCACGACGACCTACGTGGACGCCGGCTTCGAGGCGCGCGTGCATGAGGACGGAACGCTGTTCCTCGCGGACCAGGAGGCCTGACATGGATACCGTCACCACGGATGTCGTCTGCAGCGGCGCGAAGCGCGCCCAGCCCTGGACCGGCGCGCCGGCGGATCCGATCACCGCCGAGGTCATCCGCCATGCGCTGCACTCGGGCGCCGAGCAGATGCAGGTGGCGCTGTGCCGGACCGCCTACAGCAACAACATCTACGAGGTCTTCGATCTGGCCTGCGGCTTGTACGACCGGCAGGTCCGGCTGCTGGCCCAGTCGCGCGGCCTGCCGCTGTTCCTCGGCACGCTCGGCTTCGTCATCGAATCCACGCTCGCGGCGATCGGCGGTGAGGCGGTGCTCGAGCCCGGCGACGTGCTGATCAACACCTACGCGTTCCACACCGGTTCGCACTGCCAGGACGTGACCATGATCCAGCCGGCCTTCGCCGGCGGGCGCCTGGTCGGCTACGCCGCGGTCAAGGCCCATCATGTCGACCTCGGCGCCAAGGAACCTTACTGCACGGACACGACCGACAACTTCCAGGAAGGCACGATCTTCCCGGGCGTGCGCCTGTGCCGGCGCGGCGAGATCGTCACTGACATCTATCGCACGTTCATCGCCAACTCGCGCATGCCCGACTACGCCGCCGGCGATCTGCACGCGCAGATGACGGCCGCGCAGACCGGCGTCGGCGTGCTGGTCCGTCTGGTCGAGCGCTATGGCCACGAGCAGTTCGAGGCCGCGATCGAACGCATCTTCGATCATTCCGAAGCGATGATGCGGCGTTTCCTCGAGCGCATTCCGGACGGGCGCTATGTCGGCGACAGCGCCTGCGATGGCGACGGCGTCGTCGACGTGCGCATTCCGTTCGAGTGCGTGGTCGAGGTCGCCGGCTCCGACATCACCGTGGACGTGACCATGGCGCCGCCGGCGACGCGCGGGCCGATCAACTGCCCGCTGCCGTCGACGGTGTCCTGCGTGCGCCTCGCGATCGTCTCGGTGCTCGGCAGCCAGGTCGAGGGGCTGATGGTCAACGAAGGCTACCTGCGGCCGATCCGCGTGCTGAGCCGGCCCGGCACACTGTTCCATCCGCTGCCGCCCGCACCGGTGTACACGTATGGCTGGTCGCTGACCGAGCTGGTCGACGCGGTGCAGAAAGCTCTGGCGCAGCCGCTCGCCGACGAGCTGCCGGCGGGTTGCGGCGGCGGTATCCAGGCGCTGGTACTGTGGGGCTTCTCGCCGCAGCGTGGCCTGTGGACCTCGGGCCAGGTCTGGATGGCGGGGCAGGGCGCGACGCGCAATCACGACGGCGAGACCTGTGCCTCGCACATCGTCGGCTCGGGCAGCCGCAATTTCCCGGCCGAAACGCTGGAACTGCGCGCGCCGCTGCTCGAGCATCGCCGGGCGATGATCCAGGACTCGGGCGGCGTCGGCCGGCACAGCGGCAGCCTCGGCGTCGAATACGTGATCGAGTTTCTCGAGCCCACGTTCTTCACGCCGGTGTTCGAGCGCACCAGCACCCCGCCGTGGGCCATGGACGGCGGCGGCGAGGGCCGCCCGGCCGACCTCAGCGTCACGCTGCCGGACGGCACGACGCGCCAGTACGTCAAGGCGACCGCGGTACTGATGCCGCCCGGCACGATTGTGCGCGGCACGTCCGGCGGCGGCGGCGGTTACGGGCCACCGTCCGAGCGCGACCCGGCGCGCGTGCACGCCGACCTGCGCGAGGGCTACGTCAGCGAGGCGGCGGCGCGCCGCCATTATCCGCATGCGTTCACCGGAGGTGCGTGATGAGCGGCCTGGGTTCCGTGATCGAGGTGACCGTCGCGAGCCGCGACGTCGAACGCGAGCTCCGTTTCTGCCGCGAGGCGTTTCAGCTCGAACCACTCGCGCGTGAGCCCGGGGCCGTGGTGCTCGGCGTGCCGGGCAGCGCCGGCGGCCGCCTGCGTCTCGTCACGGCCGCCTCCGATCCGGGCCTGCCGGCCCCCGCGGTGTGGGAGACCGGCCTGCGCGTGCTCGGCATCTACTCGCGCGACGTGCCGCGCAGCGAGCAGCTCGCGGCGGCGGCGGGCGGTACCACGCGGCCGTTCATGCGCTTCGAGATTCCGTCGGTCGGCGGCTACACCGAGGGTTCGGTGCGCGGGCCAGATGACCTCATCTGGTTCTATCCGTGCCCGGCACACCCGTTGCCGAGCCCGGCCTTCGCTGCCGACGCCGGGCGCCTGCACAGCGAGCTGCACTACGTCGCGATCACGCTGCCCGATGTGGGGCCGGCCCTCGAGTTCTTTGCCGGGGCCGGCGGCATGACGGTGGTCATGGACCAGGAGACCCGGGAGGACTGGGCCTGCGATCTGATCGGCCTGCCGCATGGCACTACCATGCGCATGGCCTGCCTTGCCGGCAGCGATCTCGCGCCGACGCGGCTGCTGCTCACCGCGTTCAGCAACACGACGGGCGTGACCACGGATTCGGCCCGCATGGTAGGCATCCGCCGAATCACATTTGCCGCCGATCCGGCGGCGCTGCAGGACCGGCTGGTACAGGCGGGCGCGACCGCGCTCAGCGACGGGCTGCTGCGCGGCCCGGTCGATGTTGAGATCGAACTGCGCTGGCCGGCTCGAGGTTGAGGGTCTGACAGGGGTCGACACGACCCGAGGAAGGGGAACATGAATACGTTATTCCGTGTACCACTCCGGGCCGGCTGGGCCTGCTGCATCGGATTGCTGCTGGCGCTGCCGCTGCCGGCCCGCGCGCAGCTCGAGGAAGTGGTCGTCACCGCGCGCAAACGCGAGGAGAAGCTGCAGCAGACGCCGATCTCGATCACGGCCTTCACGTCGGCGCAGCTCGAGCTGCCGGCGTTCGAGGATCTGACCGACGTGTCGCGCTTCGCGCCAAACCTGACCTTCATGACCGGTACCGGCAGCACCGGCGGTTCCGCCAACGCGCAGGTGTTCATCCGCGGCGTCGGTCAGACCGACTTCCTGTTCAGCAGCGATCCCGGCGTCGGCATCTACGTGGACGACGTGTTCTACCCGCGCTCGACCGGGGCCGTGCTCGACCTCGTCGATCTGGAGCGCGTCGAAGTGCTGCGCGGCCCGCAGGGCACGCTGTTCGGCAAGAACACGGTCGGCGGCGCGATCAACATCGTGTCGCAGCGACCCGGCAAGGATTTCGGCGCGCTGCTCGAGGTGACTGGCGGCAGCCGCAGCCGGTTCGACGGGCGCGGCAGCATCGACCTGCCGCTCATCCCGGGCACGCTGCATGCGCGTTTCACGATCTCGGCGCGCGACCAGGACGGCTACGTGCGCCGGGTGCTGCAGTCCGGAGCGCGCCAGGGTGACGTCGGCCGCGAGGCGGCGCGCTTGCAGCTCAACTGGCTGCCCGGCGACTGGGACGTGATGCTGACCGCGGACTACTCGCGGCGCGACGAGGAGTCGATCGCGACCGAGCTGATCGCGGTCAACCCGATGGCGCCCGGGGCACTGCTGTGGAATATGCTGGTTGCGCCGTTCCTCGGCGGCGGATTGGCCGCGGATTCATCGAACCTGTCGGCGCCGTGGACCAACGAGTCCACCGGTCTCAATTACAGTGACTTCGAGAGCCGGGGCGTGTCGCTGGTCGCCGCGCGGCCGTTCGGCGGCAACTACCGTTTCAAGTCCGTGACCGCGTACCGGGAACAGGACTCACAGTTTGCTGCCGACGCCGACCATTCGCCGCTGCTGTTCACCGAGACCTCGAACGACAACGAGCACGACCAGTTCAGCCAGGAGCTGCAGTTGAACGGCACCAGCATGGACGGTCGCCTCAACTGGGTCGCGGGCCTGTTCTACATGCGCGAGAACGGCACCGACGTGTTCGACAACGATCTGGCGCCGGGCCTGTGGGCGGCGCTGGAGATGCTGCCCTTTCCGATGATTCCGCTCCTGACAGATGGCGCAGGCAATCCGATCTGCCCGTGTGCCGGCGGTGCGGGCAATCCGGTCAACGTGATGCTGGACTTCGACGCGACGCTGTTTTCCGACATCCGCATCGACAGCTACGCCGTCTACGCCCAGGGCACCTACGACCTGACCGATCGTCTCGGCCTGACCGTCGGCGGGCGGTACACGCAGGAGGAGAAGGACTTCACCAGTAGCCTGGTGCGCAACGCATCGGGCGTCATCTCGGTCCCGCCGACTACTGTCTCGCGCTCCTGGGATGCGTTCACGCCGAAGCTGGGGCTCGAGTTCCAGTGGACACCGAAGCTGATGACCTATGTGACCGCGGCCCGCGGTTTCAAGAGCGGCGGCTTCAATGGCCGCGCACAGTCACCGCTCGAGATCGACGCCTTCGATCCGGAGTACCTGTGGTCCTACGAGGCGGGCCTCAAGTCGGAGTGGCTCGATCGGCGGCTGGTCGTCAACCTGGCGGCTTTCCACAACCGCTACAAGGATATCCAGCTTACCAGCCTGCGCCCGGCGGCCGGTATCCTCGCGGTCGTCACCGAGAACGCGGGCAAAGCGGAGGTCCAGGGCTTCGAGCTGGAGTTCGTCGCCCAGCCGGCCGACGGTTTTCTGCTGCGCGGCGGCGTCGGTTACATCGACGCCGAGTATACGTCGCTCAATCCGCTGGCGACGGTCACGCTCGATACCGCCTTCGTCAAGACGCCGGAGTGGAGCGCCAATGCGGCCGCGCAGTATTCGTTCGCCGCTGGCGATGCCGGCACGCTGACGATCGGTGCCGACCTGTCGTACCGCAGCAAGTACTACAACGAGACCACCAACCTCGAGATACTGGCGCAGAAGGACGTGACGGTCGCCGGCGCGTTCCTGCGCTTCCAGGCAGCCAGCGGGCGCTGGGAGGTGACCGCTTTCGGTACCAACCTCGGCGACGAGCGTTACATGGTCCACGGCTTCAACGCCCTGACCAGCTTCGGCTCGGCCTCGGCGACTTTCGCGCCGCCGCGTGAGTGGGGCCTCACGCTGCGCCTGCGCCTGTAAAAGGGGACGCTTCCCTTTCCGCGGCGAATCGGGGACGCTTCCCATTTTTCGGGGAGCGTCCCCATGCCGCGTTCAACGACTACCCGCCGGCCGCTGATCGACCGGGTCCTCGGCGCCATTGAGCGCGGCGGCAACGCGCTGCCGCACCCGGCGACCCTGTTCGCGATCCTCGCGCTGCTGGTGATCGTCGCCTCGTGGATCGGGGCGCAGCTCGGCGTCGAGGTGCAGCACCCGCGCACCGGTGCCACGGTGACCGTGTTCAATCTGCTGAGCATCGACGGCCTGCACCGGATCATGACCGGTCTGGTGACGAACTTCACCAGCTTCGCGCCGCTCGGCACGGTGCTGGTGGCGTTGATCGGCATCGGGGTCGCCGAGCACAGCGGGCTGCTCGGCGCCGCACTGCGCCGCCTCGTGCTGGCCGCACCGCGCCACCTGCTGACGCCGATTCTGGTCTTCGCCGGGGTGATGTCGAACATGGCGAGCGAGATCGGCTACGTGCTGCTGGTGCCGCTCGGCGCGCTGATCTTTTCCGCAGCCGGACGACACCCGCTGCTTGGCATGGCGGCCGCCTTCGCCGGCGTGTCGGGAGGCTATTCGGCCAATCTGCTGATCGGCACGATCGATCCGCTGCTGTCGGGTCTGTCGCAGGAAGCGGCCCGGATCGTCGCCCCGGACTACGTGGTCACCCCGCTGGCCAACTGGTATTTCATGGTCCTGTCGACGCCGCTGATCACGCTGCTCGGCTGGTGGGTGACCGAGCGGATCGTTGCGCCGCGATTCCCGGATGCACCGCCGCAGGCGGCCGACGCGGATCCACAACAGCAGCAGCTCAACGAGTCGGAGCGGCGCGGTCTGCGCCGCGCGGGTCTGGCGACGCTCGCGTTTACGCTGCTGCTTGCCTGGGGCATGCTGCCGGCCGGGGCGCTGCCCGGCACCGGATTCCTGCGTCTCGCGGCGGAGGCCGATACGCTGCGGGCGCTGGCGCCCGTGCTCTCCGGAGTTGTTGCGATCATCTTCGCCTATGGGGTCATCGCCGGCTTCGCCTACGGCGTTGCCGCCGGCACAATCAGAAGCGACGCCGACGTCATCAAGGGCATGAGCGCCAGCATGGCGACGCTCGGTGGCTATCTGGTGCTGGTGTTCTTCGCCGCGCAGTTCGTCGCCTTCTTCAACCAGACGCAGCTCGGCCTGGTGCTGGCGGTCAAGGGCGCCGCCGGCCTGAAAGCGCTCGGTCTGCCGGCCGTTCCCTTGTTCCTGTCATTCATTCTGTTGACTGCGTTCGTCAACCTGTTCATGGGTTCGGCCTCGGCGAAATGGGCGCTGATGGCGCCGGTGTTCGTGCCGATGTTCATGCTGCTTGGCTACTCACCCGAACTGATCCAGGCCGCCTACCGGGTCGGCGACAGCGTCACCAACATCATCTCGCCGATGATGAGCTATTTCGCGCTGATTATCGCCTTCTTCCAGCGCTACGAGCCGCAGGCCGGCATCGGCACGCTGGTCGCGGTGATGCTGCCGTACTCGGTGGTGTTCCTGCTCGGCTGGTCGGCGCTGTTTGCGCTGTGGCTGGTCCTCGGCCTGCCAACCGGCCCGGGCGCAGCCCTCGCTTACTGAGTGCCGGACGTTCGTTTGGAAAGTGCCGGACGTTCGTTTGACGGGCGGACCGCGGGCGTCCGCCCGTCCGTTGCCTGGCTACTGGAACATCCAGATCGCGCTCAGCGACAGGGTGCCGATCTCCTGGTCACTGACTACCTGGAAACGCTCGTATTCGGCGCGCAGCGCGAGCTGCTTGTACCGGGTCTGTGCACCAACGCCCCAGGCGAAATCCGCCCCGCTGCTGTTGACCTGGAAGGCAGGGACCAGCGGGCTGTGGCCGTCGATCTCCCAGTATGTGAGGCCGATCTTGGCGAACAGCTCGACGCCCGGCAGCGTGAGGTATCCGGTTGGGAAGACAGACAGGCTGCTGCCCTCGACGCGGGCGGCATCGGGACACGGGGCATCGAATAACTGGACGCAGTAGATGCCGCTCGGCAACACGGCATCACCGTGGTCGACATAGCTTGCCTCGATCCCGAGATGACGGTACGGCCGCCAGCCGGCGAGCAGCTTGAAGCCGGTGTCGTCATCGTCGAATGGGCTGGCCCCATCCGGATTGGACAGCCGGTAATCGCTGGCTGAAATTCCGGCGCCGACGAAGATCGGATGCTCAGCGGCTTGCGCCAGAAACGGGGTCAGGGCCAGTGTGGCCAGGGCAAGCGGACGCAACATGCTGGTCTCCTCACCGCGGAATACGGTGACCATCCGACCCGGCCTCCGATCGCCAGTTCCCAAGGTGTTGGGGAAAAAAGTCGCACAATTGCTAGAATTTGTTTGTATGTGGCGTTCAAGCAACTGTCGGTGACCGAGGGCGCTGTTGAATGAGCAAGCTGCGATCAGAGATCGAGTCGGACTACGGGGCGGTGCGTCAAGTTCACGTCCGGGCCTTTGGGGGATACACCGAGGCCGATCTGGTCGATCGGTTGCGAGGCTCTCCGGGAAGCATTTCGCTGGTGGCTACCGAGGCCAACGGCATGGCCGGCCACATACTCTTTACGCCCGCACGCGTCGAAGGGAACCCGGTACGGGTGGCGGGGTTGGGACCCATGGCGGTAAGCCCGTCCAGGCAGCGCAGCGGCATCGGTTCGGCGCTGGTGCTGCGCGGGCTGGAGGAGTGCCGTCGCGCCGGATACCAGGCGGTCGTGGTCGTCGGTCATGCGGAGTACTACCCGCGCTTTGGGTTTCAGCGCGGCAGCAACTTCGGGCTGTGGTGCCAGTTCGACGTCCCGGACGAGGTGTTCATGGCCATCGAGTTACAACCGGGGGCCCTGTCGGGTGGCGGTGAACTGCAATACGCGCGGGAGTTCTCGGAGGTATAGCCATGGACTGCACGCTGCGGAGCGCCGGCAGCAGGTGCGGACCGCCAGCGTCACGGCCGAGCTAATGAACCTGTGACGCCGGTCCCGAAAAGGGAAGCGTCCCCTTTTCGGCTACTGCGGGTCGATGCAGATCAGCTCGGCGACGCTGCCCTCGAGCGCGGTGACCTGGAACGGGTTGTTCGAGGTGCAGGCTTCGCCATCCGCGGTGAAGCTGATTTCGCGCGTGTAGGTGCCGCGCAGCGGCAGCGGATACACGGTCCAGCGCTCGCGCCGCGGGTCGAAGCGGTACAGCCGGTCGGTCATCGTCTCGTTGACCCAGACCTGCGAAGTTTTCGGGTCTACGGCGAGGGCGTAGGCGGCCGGCCGGTAGCCGGGCGCGAACTCCGGCAGCGGATAGACCCGGCTCTCGATCCCGGGTGTCTGTACTGCGGCGATCACGCCGTCGGAGTAACCCGTCAACCACAGCGTACCGTGGCGGTCAAAGCGCAGCCGGCGCGGGCCCTTGACGGGCGAATCGAACTCGGTGACCGCGAGTGTCTCCGGGTCGATGCGGCCGATCCGGTCGGCCCACAGGCGCGCGTACCAGATGCTGCCATCCTGCGGATCGACATCGATGCCGTACGGGACCGTGCCGCCGGCCACACCCAGCGACTGCCTGGGCGGCAGGTCGATGACGTCCACCTTGCGCGACACCGGATCGAGCCGGCCGACCTGCTCGGAGAAGGCCAGCGTGAACCAGATCCGGCCCTGCCGATCGAAGCGGATCGTGTGCGGGTACAGGCTCGGCAGGCGCTGGCCGTCCGGGATCTCATAGGACTGCTCCCAGCGCCAGCTCCGTGGATTGAACACGCCGATCTCGGTCGCAAACGTGTCGGTCGTGTACCAGCGGCCATCCGGTCCTTGCGCCAGCGAATGCGGCCCGCGGAACAACGCTTCCGCGGCGGCGCCGAGCGACGGCAGGCCGAGGCGCGCGTACTTGCCGCCGCGGTAGCGGCCTTCCGCCGGCGCCGGGAAGTAGCGCGACTTCCCGGTCGCGCGGTCGGTGACGATCAACTGGTCGCCGAACTGGTCGGCAATGTAGACCAGCCCGTCCGTGGCGCTGATCTCTGCATCGTGCGGCAGCACCGCGGTGTCGAGCCGGTACTGCGTGATCCGCGCCCGCGCCGCGAGCGGATCGAACGGGAACGCCGGTCGCACGTTGATCGGGCTGCCGTCGAAGGCAGCCGCCAGCAACCGCGAGCGCTCGCTGCGCAGCCCGCCATCGAAGTTGCCGAGATAGCGGTGCATGCGCTCGATCGTGTTCTCCCACGCGGCCGCGTCGCGAACGATCCGCGTCAATTCGTTGCCGACCTGGTGGCAGGTCAGGCAGTCGCGCTGGAAGTGGTCGCGGGCGAACGGCGTCCCTTCGCGGAACGCGATGCGGCCGAAGTGATACGCCGCCGGCAGGCTGTCCGAGATCTCGGCGGGGCTGGTCATCGCGACCATGTGGACGTCGTGTCGCCGGCGCTGCCGCGGGCCGAGTTCCACGTCGGCCTGCGCGTCGCGGAAATACGGCTGCCGCACCCGCAGTTTCAGCGTGCCGCTGACGTAGCGGGTCCGCAGCGAGTAACGCCCCGCGGCCCCGGTGTAGACCGACTCGCCGATGCCGCTCGCGGGATCGGTCAGCGTCACCAGTGCGCCGGCGACCGGCTCGCCCGACTCGCTCTGCACGGTGCCGGTCAAGGTCCCGGCCGCTGCTCCGGTCGCGACGATCGCCAGCAGGGCCAGCGGCAGGGAACACAGCAGTCGGTCGGTCATGGCGGTTTCCATCAGAAGTTGACGCGGGCCTCGAACGTGATCCAGCGCGGCGGGGCCAGTGTGTTCTCGATCAGTCCGAGCGGCGGCCCGGTGATGTCGAAAGCATAGATGATCCGCTCCCGGTCGAACAGGTTGCGGACAGCGAGGGCCAGCTCCCAACGCCGCTCCGGATCGGTGAAGCCGACCCGGGCGTTGACGACCCGGTCCGCCCGGATCTTCGTCACCGGCGCATTGGTGAGCTGCGAATAGTTGCTGCTGGTCCAGGCGCCGTTGGCGGAGATGGACAGCGTGCCGAAGCCGAGCTCGAAGTCCTTCGCCACCGCGGCCATCACCGTTGCCGCCGGCGACTGCGGGGCCTCGCGCTCGAGGCGGCTCGCGCCGATCGGCACGTCCTTGACCTCGGTGTGCAGCAAGGCCGTGCCGAGCTGGAGCGTGACCCCGCGCCCGGGGCGCAGCGAAAGTTCGAAGTCGGCGCCGTACACCGTCGCGTCGGCGTTGAACAGCGTGAAATTCAGGCCGCGCTGGTCGAAGGCCTGGTAGTCCGAGTAGTCGTAGTAGAAGGCGGCGGCGTTCAGGCGCGCCCGGTTGTCCCAGAAGTCGACCTTGCTGCCGACCTCGAAGGCCAGCAGCGTCTCGCCGTCGAAGCGCACGCCGGCGAGCGGTGCGAGGCCGGCGAAGCCGGCGTTGTAGTTGAAGGCCTTGTAACCGCGGTTGACGCTCGCATACAGCAGCGTGTCCGGGTTCGGCTTCCAGTCGAGCTGCAGGCGGGCCGACCAGTCGCCCTCGCTGTGGCTGTCGGTGACATGGCCGGCCGCGGCCAGCGTGCCGGGCGCGACGAACAGGAAGCAGAAACCGCCGGTGCAGTGCTGGGTGTAATCGTAGTCCTTCTCATCTCTGGTGTAGCGCACACCGCCGGTGACGGTCAGCACGTCGAACAGGTCGTGTTCCGCCTGCACGAACGCCGACCAGGAGCGCGTGTCCAGCGAGTAGTCGGCCTGCAGCGTGGTGCCGAGCGCCAGAATGTCGAAACCCTGCAGGTAGGTGCCATCGATGTCGAGGAAGAAGACGCCGGCAGTCCAGCGGGTCTCCTCGCTCTCGCCCTCGAGGCGCAGCTCCTGCGTGAAGTAATCGGCTTCGGCGTTCTGCCGGAACACCGTGAACGGCACCGGCGACAGGTCGTTGTCTTCGCCATAGACCGAGTCGAGCTGTGAGAAGCTGGTGACCGAGCGCAGCGTGATACCGTTGGCGAAGCGATACGACAGGCGCGCGGAGATGTCGTCCTGCTGCCGGTCGAGGAAGCCCGGGTAGTCGAAGGCGCCGGTGAACGGGTCGCCGTCGGCATCCACGTAGCCGAACATCGTCGGCGAGCCCGGCGGCAGCGCCACGCCGAGGCCGTTCTCGTCGGCAACGCCGGCCGTTGCGTAGGCGCCGCCGGTATTGATCGAGTCGATACGATAGGTGCTCGCCGACAGCAGTGCCTCGAACGCATCCCCCGGCGCGAGCCGAAGCTGCAGGCGCACCGCGCTGGTGTCGTCCTCGTTCAGATCCTCGCCGGCCGAGTTGCTGATGTAGCCGTCGGCCTGATTCCACAGGAATGACAGCCGCGCGCTGATACCGTCGCCGAGCGGGCCGCTGAGCACGCCGGTGGCGCGCTTCTGCTCATGGCTGCCGTAGCCGACGCTGAGGTGGCCCTCGAACTCGTCGGTCGGCCGGCGCGTGATGATATGGATCAGGCCGCCGGTTGCGTTACGCCCGAACAGCGTGCCCTGCGGCCCCTTCAGCACTTCGACCCGGTCGACATCGAAGAACTGCTGGATGCTCGAGGAGATGCCTGGCTGATAGACGTCATCGAAATACAGCGCGTTCGGCGCCTCGATATGGCCGGCGAAATCGTTCTGGGCCACGCCGCGGATCGACAGCAGGCCGATGATCGGGCCACCGCCACCCTCCTGCAGGCGCAGGCCCGGGGTCACGTTCATCAGCTCGTTGCTGCTGGTGACCCCGAGGTCGCGCAGGTCGTCGCCGCTGAAGGTCGAGACGGCGATGCCGACCGACTGCAGGTTCTGCTCGCGCCGCGTGGCGGTGACGGTGATTTCGTCGAGCCGGTTGCCGTCCGTGGCGGCGGGCGACTGGGCCAGCGCGGGCAGCGCCAGCGCGAAACCGATGGCCGCGGTCAGGGTCCGGGAAGTCGTTGCGCGTGGCGGGTTCATGCGGGGATCCTCGGCGATGGGAAGGGCTCATTCTCGGCCGGCCGCGCCCGGCCTGCCCATAGCGGAGACCCCCCAGAACGGTCGCTGAGTGGTCCCCGCTATTGCCGATGCCGCCGTGCTGGCGGATGCTCTGCCACGCCAGCCAACAGGAGTGCCGCCACATGCCCGTATGGAACTTCGGTCAGCCGCTCGACGGTGTGGTCCAGGTCGCCTGCACCTGCGAGGACATCCACGAATCCATGGCCCGGATGACCCGGGAACTGGGGATCGGGCCCTGGTTCCTGATCGAGCACTTCCCGTTCGTCAAGCTCGAGTGCTGGGGCAAGCCCGCGGCTCTCGACATCACGCTGGCGCTCGGCTGTTCCGGTCACACGCAGTTCGAGCTGATCCAGCAGAACGACGACCGGCCGAGCGTCTATCGCGACGTGGCCGCCCGCCGCGGTCATGGGTTCCACCACTGGGCGGTCGCGGCGGAGCCTGCGCGCTACGACGAGGTCGTAGCGAAATACCGGGCCCGCGGCTATGGGCTCGCGATGGACGCCATCGTCGGGGTCGGCGGCAAGGCGGCCTATCTCGACACCTTCGACACTCTGGGCGGGTTCATCGAGGTCATCGAACTGACCCCGGTGGTCGAGGGGCTGTTCAACATGATCTATCAGGCGAGCGTCGGCTGGGACGGCCGCGACCCGGTTCGCCGGCCGGGCTGAGGTCAGGCCGCTGGATTCCTGCGGCGGCCACGGCTAGGCTTGGGCCGCGGCTCGTCGAAGCAGTGACACGGAGTGATCTGCCGGTAGCCGCCAGGGGGTGGCTATGGTGGGTTCCTTGTCGGCGGAGCACCGGCTGCGGCTCATTGACCGCCTGGCTTCCTGTGCCAGCCTCGCCGAGCTGCCGGACCGGGTGCTGGGTCCCCTCGCCGAGGCGGTCGAGGCCTCGAGCTCGGTCTTCGTCGAATTCGCCGACCGGCCCGGCCAGGGCGCAACCGTCGGCCGGCGCAGCTACGTGGGCGAGCGGCCGTGGTCGCTCGACCTGTACACGGAGCGCTATTTCCGCATCGATCCGCTGATCGAGCCGAGCCTCGCGCTGAACTGGAACCAGGCGGACGGGACCTCGGCCTGCGTGACGACGCTGCCGGCCGCCGGTTCCTGGCGTGACGGCGAGTACGGCCGGCACTTCCTGCGCCGCTGCAGTATTGCCCATGTGCTCGGCATCCTCGTGCCCTATCGTTCGGTGCTGGGCCGGCAGTTTCTTTGTCTCGGATTTCATCGCCCGCAGGCGGACCGGCCATTCGGGGCCGCGGCCATCGGCCTGCTGCGGCAATTCGCCGCCGTGATCGGCACGATGCTCTCCGGGATCGCCGCGCGCGAGGCGGCCTCGGTCACGGGCGCCGTGCTGGAACGCACCGCCCGGGCCGGCTCAGGCTATCTGGTTTTCGACCAAGATCTGATGCTGCTGCACGCCGGCGGCAGCGCGACGGCTGACCTCGGCCTCGGCGGAGCGGCCGGCGCGCCGGGCGTGGCCGATGGATACAGCTCGCTGCTCGGTGAACTGCGCCAGTGCCTGCTGTCGATCGGCCCGCAGCCGGGCACGCCGCCGCTGCAGCTTTCGCTGGTGCGCGGGGCCGGTACGGCGCCGGTGCGCGTCGAGGTCGAGACCGTTGCCACCGCGAGCGGGCGGCAGCACATCGCCACGACGTCAATCAGCGGCCGCGCGCGCGACCTCGCGGCGGCACTGGCGCGGCTGGGTCTGACCAGCCGTGAAATCGAAGTCGCGCGTCTGGTCTGCGCCGGCCACAGCAACCCGGAGATCGGCCGGCTCCTCGGCATCGCGCTGCGCACGGTCGAGAACCACCTGCGCTCGATCTTTGCCAAGGCGCAGGTCTCGAGTCGCACCCAGCTCGTGGCGCGGGCGTTGCCGTAGCGGCGGATCGGCGCGCGCCGCGCCGCGGACGGCGCGGCCACGACCTGCGGCACCGCCCGGTTCACTTCATGTGATTCTCGAGGCTGTAGCGCAGAAAGAAGTCCGCCTCGCGCCAGCCCGGATAGAGACGGGTCATCTGCTCCTGCGCCGCCGCGCGCGAGCCTGAGGAGCGTACGCTGCTGCGGTAGTCGTCGATGTAGCGGTCGATCGTGTCGAGCAGCGCCAGATCCGCGGGCTCGCCGTGCCCGGGGAATACGGTGGGCGAGCGCGCTGCGTAACGCTGCTTGATGTTCCGCAATTCCTCCTGCCAGTTGGCAATGTCCTGCCAGCTGATGTCGTCGCCCATCCACAGGTGGACACCGTTGTAGGCCAGGTCGGAGAGGAACAGTGCATTGAGTTCGGGGATGTAGACGGTCGCGATGTGGTCGGCCTCCGCCGGCTTGTAGTCCGTGGTCAGCTCGAGCGTGCCGCCACCGTCGAGTTCGAGCCGGTTACCAGCCAGCACGTGGATATTGCTCTCATAATCGAAGCCAGCCGGATTCTGCGCGGACTGTGGCACCAACGGCCGCTCCAGCGCCGGCTCGGCGCCGGTCTCGCCGCCGCTGTTCATGTAGATGGCATAGGCCTTGATGTCGCGCTTGATGTCCTCGTTCGCCACCACGATCTGGGCGTCCGGATATGCCGCGCGGAATACCGGCATGCCGGTGAAGTGGTCGGTGTGGCCGTGCGTGATCAGGATGTGGGTGAGAGGCAGGCCCTTCGACCGCACGACGTCGAGCAGTTTTCGCGCTTCGGCGGTCTTGCGCTGTACGTCGATCAGGACCTGCGACCTGCCGTTCGAGACGATGAACGAGTTGACGCTGGCGAACTCGCCGCGGAACAGCGTGACCTCGAGGCCGCTCGCCGAGCGCAGCACGGTGTCTTCCTGCCGGTAGACGATCTCGCCGCCGATCATCGTCATCCGGGTGGCGATCGTGTGCAGCTCGCGCGGCGGCACGTCGAAAGGATTGCGGTCGAGCACCACGAGGTCGGCGAGATAGCCCTGGCGCAGGCTGCCGAGGCGGTCTTCCCTGCCGAGCTGACGCGCTGAGTTTATCGTGAACAGGTCAATGGCCTCGGCGAGCGTGATCGCTTCACGTTTGCCGAAACTGTCCGGACTGCCGCCCGGGCGCTCACGTGTCAACAGCGCTTCGATCGCGGTCCACGGGTTCACCGACGGGACCACTGCCCAGTCCGAGCCGGGGACCACCAGCGCGCCGGCGTCCAGCGCTTCCCGGAACGGCCAGGCGCGGCCGATCCGCGGCTCGCCGATCGCGTGGGTGATGTCGTCGTTGATCGGGCTCGGTGACCACAGGTACGGCGACAGCTCGAGGGTGGCGCCCAGCGCAGCCGCGCGTGACAGATCGGAGTGCGCAATGAACGTGCAGTGGCCCGGATTGTGGCGGATGCCGCTCATGCCGTTGGCGCGGCGGGCGGCCTCGATCGCATCGAGCGCGGCGTGTACCGCGGCGTCGCCGGCGGCGTGGAACTTGACGGTGAGTCCGCGTTGATCGAAATCGGTCACCGCGCGGTTCAGGGTGTCCTGTTCGACCAGCAGCATCCCGTAACGGCTCGCGCGATCGTCGCGCCCGGCCACGCGTCCGGCGTACGGTTCGAGCATGGCCGCCGTGTGACTGTCGGTCGGGACGCCGTCGAGGAAGATCTTGACGCAGTCCGTGCGCAGGCGTTCGCGTTCGTAGTGCTCGCGATCGGCGAGGACCCGAGCGGTGTCGTCACCAGGCGCCCAGTTGTCGGGGAGCCAGTTCAGGCACAACTGGACGCGCTGCTTCAGGACGCCGGCGTCCGCGAGACGGGCGTACAGCCCGGCTTCGCGACCGGAGCCGGCGACGAATCCGTTCGACGCCTCCACGAAGGAGGTGATGCCGTAGGACAGCATCCTGCGCAGGGACCACTCGAGCGCCGCGCGCAGTACCTCGTCGTTCGGTGGCGGTACCTGGCCGCGTACGAGCCCGATGGCCTGCTCGCGCAGAATGCCGGTCGGGTTGCCGCGGGCGTCGCGCTCGATGATGCCGTCCTTCGGGTCGGGCGTGCTCCGATCGACGCCGCCCAGTTCCAGCGCCAGCGCGTTCGCCCAGGCGCTGTGACCGCTGGTATCGTTCAGAATGACCGGGTGGTCGGGAGAGACCGCATCGAGCGTGCGGTGGTGCAGGGCGTCGCCCAGCACGGAGGCGTCCCACTGGCCGCCCGTCAGCCACTGCCCCTTCGGCACGCGCGCCACACAGCGCGCCAGGGCGGCGAGCAGCGCGTCAACGCGCGATCCCTGTTCGATCGTGCAACTGGCGGGGTCGGCGCCCGCGTACAGCGTACCGCCGAACAACGGATGCACGTGCATGTCGTGCAGGCCCGGGAGAACGGTCGCTCCGCCGAGGTCCACGATCCGGGTCTGGCCGCCGGCCTCGCGCCGCACCGCGGCGGTGTCGCCGACGGCGACGATCCGCCCGTCACGGATGGCCAGTGCCTGGGCCCAACGCTGCGCCGTGTGCGGCACGTAGACCCGGCCGTTCAGCAAGACGGTATCGGCGGACGCCGCGGAGCTGGCACCGGCAGGGAACGTCGCCAGCAGCGCGAGGCACAGTAAAGCGAAGCGCGGAGAACCGCGCCGGCAGCATGGGCGTGGGCTCACTCGAAGCACCTCTCGTACAGCGACCGGATCGTCGCCACTTCCCAGTCCTGGGATTCCTTCTTGCCGGGTCGGACGTGGTCACGATACAGCCACGTGCCGAAATTGACGTAGTAGACATAGAGCACGAGGCGCTGCAGTTTGCGCGGCGCCCACGTGGAGCCGTGATGTTTCAGGAACGCGCCGAGCTTCTGCGCGACCGCCTCCGCGTGCCGGCGATCCGCCGCGGCGAGCGCCGGGTCGGTCTTCATGGCGCGGTGCAGCGCGAACACCACCTCGGACTCCGCTTCCGCGTGCAGGATCGCCGCATTCAGGCGCTCGAGGAATTCCCAGCGCGGCAGGGCCAGGTGCGCCGGCGTGTTCCAGGCGTCGAGCACCGCCTGCACGCGATCCATGTTGGACTGGTGCAGCGCGAGCAGGATCGCCTCGACGTTGGGGAAGTACTGATACAGCGAGCCGACCGAGATGCCGGCCTCGTGCGCGATGTGGTTGGTCGTCAGCCGCGCCGAGCTGTCGCTGGTTGAGCGCTTCAGCAGGCGCTTCGTCGCCTCGAGTATCCCCCGCACCATCTGCTGGGAGCGCGCCTGGGTCGGCGCCTTGCGCACGGACAGTTTCTTGCCACTGCGAGCGGTCATTGCAACCCCTGACTCCGGCGAGCGCGGTGCAGTGCGATCTTATTGAGCCTTGCATAAATGCCTGACAGTTTCACAATGGCAGTTCAGCCTGTTGCCAGAAGGCGCGGATCAGGCTCGGGCGGCGTTGCATGGAGCACAGCCGATTGCGCGCAGTGGTTTTGAGGTCAGCGAAGGTGCTGGCA
>Ga0194120_10002378_pt1 | contig 32489 bp, 38 predicted proteins | sample TA2MahCa65mmetaG_FD_148642 | JGI IMG/M metagenome (GOLD analysis project Ga0194120, IMG submission 148642) | Freshwater microbial communities from Lake Tanganyika, Tanzania - TA2015019 Mahale Deep Cast 65m | ecosystem: Environmental > Aquatic > Freshwater > Lake | place: Tanzania: Lake... | reverse complement strand
ACTTCGGCGATGTCCGCCATACCCATCGGGGCGCCTGGGTGACCAGAATTGGCTTTTTGGACAGCGTCCATACTGAGGGCGCGGATGGCGTTCGCAAGATCTCTACGCGAAGGCATGTTGTTCTCCTTTGATTATAGTTATCAACTACGCTTAATTGTTAAAGCATCAAGCTTTGTGGCTTGGTAACTGCAAGGGCACCCATGCGATCTTGGATCATTGACCGGCAGACCTCGACACCCAAATGAATGGTCTGCGATCGTATGACCGCAGACCCGCAGCGCTTACTCTAAGTTAGCGTGTCTAGCTCTCATTTCTTCTTCAGCAATGCCTTTCTCGTGAATCATGTGAGAAACGGTCGCTTCCAGGAACAGCAATGTAGACAGTTCAAAAACGGTACCCATTGGCATGCCTCTGACTTTACCGTACTGCTCAGATCTACCGATTTGCAGAGTCAAATCCGCCATATCACCTATGGTTGATTCGTCTTTTGCTGAAATCAGAATAATCTTGGCACCAATTTCTTTAGCTTTTTTAGTAAAAGCAATCAACTGTTCGGTTTCGCCAGAGCCAGAAATGATGATTAACAAATCACCCGCTTTGATACTTGGCGTAACGATTTCACCGACAACGCTGACATCATAACCACTGTGCATTAAACGCATTGCAAAGAAGCGTCCGATCAGACCTGAGCGTCCCGCACCTGATACGAAAACACGTTTAGCACCATCTAACAAACCAACTAATTGTTGATCATAGCTGTCGTTTGTGGCATCCAGAATGCTTTTGATTTTGTCAAAAATTAACTGTTGATGCATGACTTATACCGCCGCAGCTTCAACCAATTCACGAATTTCACGTGCAGCAGTTGCAGGGCATGCAGCACCATAGATAGCAGCGCCAACTACGATGATGTTTGCACCCGCTTCAACAACTTGTTGCACAGTTGCTTGTTTGATACCACCAGCAACAGAAATTCTAACGCCCAAACCTAAACCTGCAATCGCTTGCAAATCAGCAAATGGAGTTTGACCAGCAGCTTGCGCATCCAGACCGGTGTGAATACCAACGATTTGCGCGCCCAATTTAACTGACTCTCTTGCACAGCTTGCTTTGTCATCAACATTGATCAAGTCAATTTGGACTTCAGCATTGTGTTTTTTAGCCGCTTTGATAACGCCGCCAATGGTAGCCAGACCAGAAACACCTAATACTGTGCAGATATCCGCGCCGGCAGCATAGAAAGCACCTGCTTCGTATTCACCAGCGTCCATAGTTTTCAAGTCAACTAACAACAATTTGTCTGGAAAACGTTGTCTCAATTCTTTAACCAGGTTGATACCGTTGTATTTGATACAAGGTGTGCCAATCTCAAAAATATCAACATAAGGCGCAACTTGATCAGCCAACGCTACTGTTTGGTTGAAGTCTAATGAATCCAACGCCATTTGAATTAATGGTCTTGCCATGTGTGTGCTCCAAAAGTTTGTAATTGTAGTAATAGCCGATTTGCTAATGCTATACCCGCTAGCTTTGTCACAATGTGTGTGATGCATCCGTAACTGTAAGATAGAAATAGGATCTCTGTCAATGCTTAGAACGTATGGCCAAGCGACAAATTACTCATCAGCATCCAGTAAGACTGGCTAATTATTCGCCCATCAAAATTGCAGAAAAACTAAGGGTAGCAAATCCGGTCGCCACCCTTAGCAGATTACACTACTTAGTTTTTCTAGCTGCCTCTTGTTTTTCGGGCTTTTTTTCTGCCGTAGCGACTACCGAATCCACAAACACCAGATCCTTCTCTAACTGAGAAGCGGTTTTGCTGCCTATTCCCTTAACATTTTCCAAGTCTTTTATAGACTTAAAATCTCCATGTTCTTTTCGATATTGCACAATCGCTTCAGCCTTCTTGGGGCCAATATTTGACAAGGCGCTTGATATCGCCTCTGCATCGGCTTTATTGATATCAAGGGGAGTCGCCCAAACCGATCCCGAAAACAAAACCAACCAAAACACAAGCATCTTCTTCATACAATTCTCCAAAATTAGAAAGAGTAAAACGAGCCCTCTCGACTTCAAGACGACTCGCTTAAAAGCCTAGTAAAAGCTTTTCCAATTTCAAGAGCACTTATTCAACTTCTGCAATCACAATCGCCCGACTTGGGGCAGGCAATCCTTCACAGGTTAGATTCTGATCATCGGGATCCAAATAATTTTGTAAGGAATGGAAACGCATCCATTCAGTACTTCTCTGTTCCTGTGTAGTCGTTTTACTGACATCAACTAATTGTATTGACTTAAAACCACAGCGTCTCAGCCACAGCATTAACAACTCGGGACTGGGTAGAAACCACACATTACGCATTTGTGCGTAGCGATCCTCAGGCATCAAGAGAGAATACTCATCCCCCTCAATGACAAGTGTTTCCAGAATGAGTTGCCCTCCTGGACGCAGACAGCTTTTCAACTCTAGTAAGTGATCAATCGGGGAACGTCGATGATAAAGCACACCCATAGAGAACACGGTATCAAACAACTGATTGTTCAGTGGAAACTCTTCTATAGCCAAAGGCAATACATAAATGGGTGCTGCGCCATGGAGCTTTTTTATCGCCTCAAATTGCAACACACTTAATAAAGTAGGATCTATGCCAATCACTGCACGGGCACCTGCGCCCAGCATTCGCCAAGCGTGGTAGCCATTACCACAACCCACATCCAGCACCAGACGATTCTCTAAAGACGTAATCTGGTTTTGCAGCCGCTCCCATTTCCAATCTGAACGCCATTCTGTATCGAGATCAATGCCAAATAACGAGAAAGGGCCTTTGCGCCAGGGATGTAGTTTCATCAATTCATTTCGGATTGATTGCCGTAGCGCTTCTGACACATCCTGTTTTTCGCCTATTCTGACCTGATCACGAAGATCCAGCGTGCTTTTCTCCAACACTGGCAATTCTTCAACCACCTTTTGCCAGGTCGGCAGATCACCATGGTTTAATTCCGCTAGTTGTTGGGCTATGCGTTGATGAAGAACGAGTGACCACTGTTCAGCGCCAGAATCAACCAGCAAGGCATGCAAACCATTCAGATCAATCATCGATAGGGATACCTAAAAACAAAAAGGCCCAAAAGGGCCTTAACTCATTAAGTTCTGTGCGAAGCAAAGATGTTATGAACACATCAATTATGAGTGATTGGTGGCTAATAAAGCTTCAGTATTTTTTTTGGCCATTTGATCAATAACATCTTTTAGAGAACCTGCACGCTCAACCTCGTTTTTAAAGCCGGTACGATAATTCGTCACCAAACTCACTCCTTCGATATAGATATCGTAAACCAACCAGCGCCCGCCAACATTATGCAAACGATAATTCACTGCGATGGGTTGCAAACCAGGCTGCAAGATTTCGGTTTTAACCATCGCCTTACGGACATCTTCTTCCTTGGCAACTGGCAAATAACGAATTGACCAGTCTTTAAATTCTACAAATGCTCTTGAATAAGTACGGACCAATAAAGTTTGAAACTCTTTTTTAAAGCTTTCTTTCTCTGCTGGACTCGCTTCTTTCCAAAGTTTTCCCAGCACCAACTGCGATATCACGTCAAAGTCGACATGCGGATAAACCAGTTCGTTAACAAAGGCATTAAATTTTCGGAAATCTTTAATGAACCCCGGATCTTGCATACGCACTTTAAGCTTGTCAGAGGTTTGCTCAATGATTGCTTGTGGCTCCAGATTTTCTGCCGCAAAAGCAGGACTGCCAGCCATTAAAGCCATTAAAATAGCCAAAAACACACCACGAAAAACATGCATAAAAGTTTTAACCGAATCAGAAAGTTAATAAATGTTGGATGCCATTTTAGCTAAGCAGAACAACAACCAACAAAAGTTAGCAAGACGAAAGTTACTGGATAAATCTTACAATGATTCATTCAAGCTTCAAAATTTTCAACACGCATTGATCATGCTCATGCCGTTTTTTCAGCCACTGACCATAATTTTTCCAACTGATAGAATTCTCGGGCCTGCCCCGTCATGACGTGAACAATGACATCACCTAAATCTAACAACACCCAATCAGAGCCGTCAGCACCTTCTAAACTTAATGGCACTAATCCGTTTGCCTTCACTTTTTCAACCACATAATCACAAAGCGATTTAGCGTGGCGAGCCGAGGTCGCTGTCGCAATCACCATGTAATCAGTAATGCTGGTTTTGTCACCGACGTAAAGGGAAACCAGATTAACGGCTTTACGAAAATCCAGTTCGGTTTCCACCAATTTTGCTAATTCTTCACTTTGCATTCACTCATCCACTCTAAACCACAGCATGATACAAATCGTGCTGCTTGATAAAATCTAAAACCTGTTCAGGCACCCAATACCGCACATCATCTTGTTTGGCCAATGAAGCCCTGATCTGCGTCGCCGAAATATTTATCGGCGTCACCTCTTGCAACCACAAACCGCCCGCGGATTGTTGTGACAATTGTTCACGACTGGCTAAAAGTCTGCCCTCAAATGACGCCCCCAGACCTTCCAGACTAAATCCCGGCCGGGTCATGACAACAATATGCGCCCAATCAAAAAGCTGTTGCCAGCGAGACCAATGTTCTAAGCCCTGAAAAGCATCCATTCCCATAATCAAAACCAAGCTTGCATGCGGCTGACTGCGTTTGATTGCAGCCAAAGTATCCACCATGTAGGACGGACCTTCGCGCTCAAGCTCACAAGGATCAACGTACAGACCCTCTCTACCCGCTACAGCGAGTTCTAACATTGCACAACGCTGCTCGGCCGACACCTCTGGCATCTCTCTATGCGGCGGTAAACGACAAGGCACCAGCCTTAATTCGCTTAAACCCAGCAGGTCTTTAATCTCCAAAGCCGTGCGCAAATGCCCAAAATGCACCGGATTAAAAGTGCCACCGTAGATTCCGATCATTATTCTCGGATATGTCCGTCACCTAAAACGATATATTTCAGCGAGGTCAAACCGTGTAGACCGACTGGTCCCCGCGCATGGAGCTTATCGGTGCTAATGCCGATTTCCGCCCCTAAACCGTATTCAAAACCATCCGCAAATCGCGTTGAGGCATTAACCATTACCGAACTTGAATCTACCTCGCGCAGAAATCGACGCGCAAGACTGTAGTTTTCGGTCACTATCGCTTCGGTATGCGCCGAACTATAGCGATTGATATGCTCTATCGCCTCATCAATATTGGCGACAATTCGGATGGAAAGAATAGGCGCCAAATATTCGGTATGCCAATCATCTTCAGTCGCCCGCACACAGTTGCTGATCAGAGAACAGGTTTTTGAGCAGCCTCTTAATTCCACACCTTTTTCATGATAGAGACTGGCAAGCTTAGGCAAAATCTCGGGTGCTATTGACTCAGCCACCAGCAAGGTTTCCATCGCATTACAAACCCCATAGCGATGCGTTTTAGCATTGAGGGCTATCTTTACCGCCTTTTCAAGATCTGCTTCGACATCGATATAAACATGACAAATACCATCCAAATGCTTGATCACTGGGATGGTTGCCTCAGCACTGATTCGCTCAATCAGACTCTTACCACCACGCGGCACTATGACGTCTACATAGTCATTCATGGTAATCAGCTCACCCACCGCCGCTCTGTCGGCAGTTTCGACCACTTGGACCGCGGTTGCCGGCAAACCAGCCGCCGCAAGACCTTCAACGATACAAGCCGCAATCGCCTGATTGGAATGAATCGATTCAGAACCGCCCCGCAAAATACAGGCATTACCAGACTTCAAACACAAAGCCGCTGCATCGATAGTGACATTGGGTCTGGATTCATAAATAATCCCAATCACCCCCAAAGGCACCCGCATTTGCCCTACCTGTATACCGCTAGGGCGATAATTCAGGTTGGATATTTCACCGACCGGATCGGGTAATGCGGCTACCTGTCGCAAGCCCTCGATCATGCTATCAATTCGAGCCGGAGTCAGTTGTAAGCGATCAATTGAAGCCGCATCCAGACCATTATTTTTCGCAGTATCCAGATCCCGTTGATTTTCTGCTATCAGGCGCTGACTTTGGTTGGCGATCACTTCCGCAATTTTCAACAAGGCTAAGTTTTTTTGGTGGGTTTCGATTTTGCTTAACACCCGTCCGGCTTGCCTGGCTTGCTGGCCAAGCTGCAACATATACTGTTTAACACTCATCGTCATTCCTCCTCTCTCATCCAATCGCTTCAGGTGCGATCAGATTTATTTATCGCACTTTCAAATCCGCCACCGGCCTCAACCAATGACCCGCTTTTTCAGTTAACCAAAAGCGAGCAAACTCATCATTCTTGACCTGCAAATCCATAAACGCCGCAGTCACACTCGCAATAGCAGCCACGTTTTTATAACCCAGCTCGGGAAAATGAGCCCTGTTCTTGGAGAACAATCCGTTCGCATCCCCCGCATACAGATCTGATGCCGACATTCTTCTGCGACTCGACTGTAAATAATCGCTTTGATCATTAAAACCGGCATGATCGGGTAAACGTGTCAGAGATTTTCCACCCCAATCCCAACCTGAAAACAAACGATGCCTGGCTCGATCAAGAGTCAGCAAGTATTTTTGCCCCGGAGCCGCATATTGCCAAATGAGTTGTCGCGTGGATGCTGCACTGACGGCATAAGGATCATTATCATCCGCACCGCTAACCACCAACAGCGGCAAATTGATCGACTGGAAACGCGAATTAACATGTCCCTGAGCCAGATTGACCGAGGGGCTTAACAAAATGGCGGCAATCGGCTTGAAGTCCAGCGCCAGCTCTTTTAAAGCTTCATGTCGCTCACCGATAGCAGCAGCTACTGTCTGAGCCCCCAGATCGTAACCCGCCAGAATGATCTTAGACAAATCCAACTGAGCCAAAGCACCTGTGGAACGGGCGTTTTTCAACTGACTGACCACCCAGCGCAACTGATCTAAACGTGTTTGCAAAGCCTCGACTGCAAAATACTGAAATCCCAAGTAGCGTAATTCACTGTTACGCCCCATCACTGAAGGACGTTGCTTAACGTCACCAAATAATGGCCCTGATAAAAAGCTATCATGACTGGCAAAATCTTTTACGCCAAACTCATCATCTTCGTCATCCAGGTCACGACGTTGAGGATATTTACTTTCAAGCTCCTGAAGCGCTTGTGCAATCGAGCGCGACTGAAAGCTCAGCACCGCATAACCGGCTTTTACCCAGGTCTCTCGCCAAACCTGTCCGGCTTCAGCGCTTTCACCCAAACCCGGCATGTAGATCACTAGCGGACAAGGCGAAGATGTAGCAGGCATTAAAACCTGAACATCGATTGATTGTTGACCATATTGCCAGCTTTGCTCAATACGCTTAAAGCTCACTTGAGTATCACGCAGGTAACCGGCCTGATCCATTTGCAGCACAAAGTTGTTTTGCTGGCTTTCTAAGCTAGGGGGTATCACAGGACCACCACACGCAGCCAAACCAAATCCAAAAACCAGTCCCGACAATAATCCGCACCGAAATTGCTGATGTCTAAACTTAGGCATATGCATCAACATAATCAGTAAATGAGCAGTAAGGTTTGGAATGACTGAACGTCAGTTTCAGGCAAGCATCGAAGATTGCCCAGACTTTATGTGAAGGGACGGTTAAAAACCGCTTACAACAAACATTCTCAGGTCGATACGAATGATCAACCTGAGAATTGGAATCCATTATTTAATTTTGGCTTCTTTGTAAATGACATGTCTGCGAACCACAGGATCAAATTTTTTGATCTCCATTTTCTCAGGCATGTTTTTTTTGTTTTTAGTGGTGGTATAGAAGTGGCCAGTGCCTTCAGTCGAAACCAATTTAATTTTGTCACGCATGTCTTATTCTCCTTAAACTTGCTGGCCGCGGCTGCGCATGTCAGCCAATACCGCATCAATACCGTTTTTATCGATGATACGCATACCTTTAGAAGATATTCTCAAACGAACCCAACGGTTTTCGCTTTCTACCCAAAATCTGTGGTGATGCAGATTAGGCGTAAAACGTCTTTTTGTTCTATTCATGGCGTGGGAAACGTTATTGCCTGTAGCAGGACGTTTACCGGTTACTTGACATACTCTGGACATGACTACCTCAATACGAGCTTTTTTCAAAAATTAGCCGCGCTTTATAACAAAATTTCTTTTTCTGGTAAACCACCTGGCTAAAATTAAATTTGATAGAATCTCTTCAGACCTTTATTTTTCATATCCAAAGCAGGAATTTAATGACCATCAAGCTTGGCATAGTGATGGATCCCATCACTCAGATCAATATCAAAAAAGACACAAGTTTCGCGATGTTGCTGGAAGCTCAATCCAGACACTGGGAACTGCATTATATGGAACTGGAGGATTTATTCCTAAGCAACGGCAAAGCGCATGCCCGTACCCGATTGCTTAAGGTGGAACGTAACCCGCAACAATGGTTTGAACTGGGTGATGAACAATCCATAGCACTCGGTGACTTAGATGTCATATTAATGCGCAAAGACCCGCCTTTTAACCAAGAATATATTTACGCCACCTATATTCTGGAACAAGCCGAGCGTGATGGCGCCTATGTGGTCAACAAACCGCAATCATTGCGCGACGCCAATGAAAAAATGTTCACCGCCTGGTTTCCACAATGCTGTACCGATACTCTGGTGGCACGTAATCCGCAAAAAATCCGTGATTTTTTAAGCCAACACGGCGACATCATCCTGAAACCATTGGACGGCATGGGCGGTGCTTCTATTTTTAGAGTTCAGGAAAAAGATCCTAACCTCAGCGTCATTCTTGAAACCATGACCGGACACGGCCAACACTTCATCATGGCACAAAAATATTTGCCTGAAATTCGTGACGGCGACAAACGCATTCTCATGGTCAATGGTGAACCCATTCCTTATTGCCTGGCGCGCATTCCTGCCAGTGGGGAAAGCCGTGGCAATTTAGCCGCCGGTGGACATGGTGAAGGCCGCCCCTTGACTGAGCGCGATTATTGGATTGCTTCGCAAGTCGGCCCAACGCTAAAAGCCAAAGGCTTGGTGTTTGTCGGCATCGATGTGATTGGTGATCACTTAACAGAGGTCAATGTCACGAGTCCTACCTGTGTCCAGGAACTGGACAAACAGTTTGGCCTCAATATCAGTGCAATTTTGCTGGATCACATCGAGCATCATCTCCAGGCATGAATGTTTGGATAACCAATAAATCCGCTCCCTTCTGGCAAGAGCGCAGGGCTTTTTTAACCGCGCTTCTGCTGGCGAGCTTGCTGCATGCCACTTTGTTACTCGGCATCCACTTTAGCCCGGAACCTGAAAGCCATCATCGACTGATTGCCATCACCATCAATCATACTCAAGCCAAAACGGTGGCTCAAGAAAGCCATACTCCTACTCAACAAGCAGTTCTGAAACCAGCACCCCATCCATCAGATCAAGCCACACCAGCAAAAAGCCACAGCAAACCACTCAACCCTACGCCTTCCCTGGTCAGCCCTGCAACACAACCCAGCAAACCGCTTCTGGATGTGAACAGTTTGCAAGAGCAAATCAGCCAATTAGGTGAACGCATTCGGACCAACCAGCCCGCCACCAGTCAAAAAGTGAAATACGCAACCAGTATCAGCAATCATCGCTATCTTGCGGCACAATATGTTCAAGACTGGGAGAACAAGGTTGAACACACGGGCAACCTCAATTATCCTGAAGCAGCTCGCCATCAGCGTGAAGCGCAGGTTTTAACTATGGATGTAGGGATTAACCCTGATGGCAGCATCTACAGCATGAGGATTACCCGCTCCAGTGGCAATCCGGAACTGGATGAAGCGGCTAAGCGTATTGTCAGAATGAGCGCGCCATTTGCTGAGCTTCCTGCCGACTTATTACAAGAAGTTAACGTGCTTGTCATCACCCGAGTTTGGAAATTTTCCGATCAAACCGGCATGACCAGCCACTAACTGTTTAACTGAAGGACAATATGATTGACGCTTCTTATCTCAACAACCAATTCTTGATCGCCATGCCTAATCTGGCAGATCCCAATTTTTTTCATACAGTCACCTACCTATGTCAGCACACCGAAGAAGGCGCTCTCGGCATCGTGATTAATCGTCCAACATCGATGACCTTGGCTGATATTTTTGAACAAATTGGCATTGAATCCGAACTGGAAGACGTTAAAAACACACCGGTTTTTGCCGGTGGGCCGGTCCAACAAGAACGCGGTTTTGTCATCCATAGCCCTTGTGAAGAACACTGGGATTCAAGCATTTCCACAGCAGATAATATTACCCTGACCAGTTCTAAGGACATTTTGCAAGCGATTGCTAACGGTCGCGGGCCCAAGCAATATTTGATTGCCCTGGGCTATGCCGGCTGGGGCAAAGGCCAACTCGAAAAAGAAATCATTGAAAACTCGTGGCTCAACACCCCTTCTGGTGAAGCGATTTTGTTCCACACGCCTATCGAACAACGCTGGAATGCTGCAGCCAGCCAATTAGGCATAGACATTAACCGCTTAACCACCGCTGCGGGTCATGGTTAAACACGACCCCTTAGCCGCGAAACTCAGCAATCACACCTATCTGGGTTTTGACTTTGGTAACAAGAAAATTGGTATTGCTGTCGGTCAGGCCGATACCGGCATAGCCAGTCCTCTCACTACGCTCAAATCCCCAAACCAAGTACCCGACTGGAATGGCATTGGCAAATTGATTAACGATTGGCAACCCATAGCACTGGTGGTGGGATTGTCATTACAGGCCGACGGTTCAGACAATATCGTCACCCCCAGAATGCAAAAGTTTTGCCGCCAACTCTACGGCCGCTTTAATTTGCCCGTCCATCAAATAGACGAATCGCTCACTACCTTTGAGGCCAAACAATTACTATTTGATGATCTGCAGGTCAGTGCTGGTAAACTATGGGCTGTTCAGGACCAACTGGCAGCGCAACTGATATTGCAAAGCTGGTTTAATCAACAAACGTGACTATGCCCATTCAAACACTGAATATCGACGCACTCCTAGATCAACTGGAAAGCAGTATTCGTCAGCAGATTGACAGCCGTCAACTCGACAACCCTATTTTGATCGGTATTCACAGCGGCGGAGCCTGGATCGCCAAACACATGCATCAGCGCTTAGGCATACAAGAACCGCTAGGCTTGCTCGACATCACCTTTTACCGTGACGATTTCTCCCAGATAGGCATGCATCCTAAGGTAAAACCCAGCCAATTGCCTTGCCATGTTGAAGGTCGCAATATTATCTTGATAGACGATGTGTTCTACACAGGCAGAACCATACGTGCAGCATTGAATGAAATTTTCGATTACGGCCGCCCCAATCAGGTCGTCTTAGCGGTCCTGATTGAACGCAATGGCAGACAAATCCCTTTGCAACCCGATTGCTATGGTGCACATATTGAACTGCCTGATGGACAACGTATTAAACTCAGCGGTCCTGAACCGCTGGGCATTGATATACAAAATACTGCCAAGAGCGCGTAAGCACTATGACTAAACACTTGCAACTCAGCGAACAGGGTCGTCTCAAACATTTTCTGACCATTGAAGGCTTAAGCACCGAGTTACTGACCGAAATTCTCGACACCGCTGAATCATTTGTCGATATGTCGGAGCACCGCGTCAGAAAAGTCCCCTTGCTCAGAGGCAAAACCATTATCAACCTGTTTTTTGAAAACAGCACCCGTACCCGAACCACATTTGAACTCGCTGCCACCCGCCTATCAGCGGACGTGCTGAACATGAATATTGCCACTTCCGCAACATCCAAAGGCGAAAGCTTGCTGGATACCATACGCAATCTGGAAGCCATGCATGTTGATATGTTCGTGGTTCGCCATGCCTTGAGCGGTGCAGCGCATTTTATAGCCCAGCATACCGCGCCCCATATCAGCGTCATCAATGCCGGCGATGGTCAACATGCTCACCCCACTCAAGCCATGCTGGATATGTTTACGATTCGCCAGCATAAAAAAAGCTTCGCGGGCCTTAAGGTGGCGATTGTCGGTGACATCCTGCATTCGCGAGTTGCCCGCTCACAGATTTTGGCACTCAACACTTTGGGAGTAGCAGAAATCAGAGTGATTGCACCTAAAACGCTGATTCCGGCTGAAGTCAGCACAATGGGTGTCATACCGATTCATACCATGGCGGAAGGACTCGATGATGTGGATGTAATTATCATGCTACGTCTGCAAAAAGAACGGATGAATTCAGCATTTCTTCCCAGTGAAGGCGAGTATTTCAAATGCTTTGGCTTAACGGAAGCCAATCTAAAATTCGCCAAACCAGATGCCATTGTGATGCACCCAGGCCCGATCAACCGAGGCGTGGAAATTGCCTCGAGTGTGGCCGATGGCCCGCAATCCGTTATCTTGCAACAAGTGAGTAACGGCATCGCTGTGCGTATGGCGATTTTATCGATGGCTATGCATAGCCAAGGAGAGCCGGCATGAGTCGCATTATCATCCGCCAAGGACGCATTATAGACCCCGCCCAAGGCTTAGATACCGTAGCCGACTTATGCATAGAATCTGGCAAAATTGCCGCCATTGGCGAGCATCTGCAAGCCTCGGCTGACAGTCAAAGCATAGACGCGCAAGGTCAGATTATCTGTCCGGGTCTGATTGATTTAAGTGTGCGTTTACGTGAACCGGGTCTTAGCCACAAAGGCACTATTGCCAGCGAAACGCGTGCTGCGGCAGCGGCGGGTGTGACTACACTTTGCCTGCCACCCGACACCAAACCATCGATCGATAGCCCGGCTGTGGTTGAATTAATTAAAGACAAAGCCCAACAAGCCCAATACCCACAAATTCTCACGATCGGTGCACTCAGTCAACGCCTAGCCGGCAGTGAACTGAATAATTTGTTTGCCTTGAAACAAGCCGGGTGTATTGCCGTAAGCAATGGCCATGCAGCACTCGATAATCTGCTGATTCTGCGACGGGCCATGGAATATGCCGCCAGCCATGATTTGCTCATTATATATCGGGCGAATGAACCCGCTTTAAGCGGCCAAGGCTGTGCACACGAAGGTCAGTTTGCCAGTCGTTATGGTTTACCCAGTATTCCCGCAGCCGCCGAATCGATTGCGATTGCCCAGTGCCTAGAATTAGCGGAGCTGACCGGTTGTCGTCTGCATATCAGCCAGATTAGCTGCATGCAATCAGTCATTAAACTCCAGCAAGCCAAAAAGTACGGGCTTCAAGTCACGGCCGATGTCGCTATTCATCAACTGCATTTGACTGAAGATGACATGATTCCGTTTGATAGCCATTACCATGTCATCCCGCCTTTCCGCAGCGTTAAAGACAAGGAATATTTACGCGAAGGCCTGGCCAACGGCACGATTGACGCTATTTGCTCGGATCACCAACCACATGATTTGGATGCCAAACTCGGCGCTTTTCCAGAAACCGAACCCGGCATAGCCTCCCTGCAGACGCTGATTCCACTCAGTTTAAAACTGAGTCAAGAACATGGCTTGTCATTGCTGGATACCCTCGCCAAACTCACCAGTGAGCCCGCCGGCATATTAGGTTTACCCAGTGGTCAACTGGGAATCGGTCGGGCTGCCGACATTTGTATTTTCGACCCTAAAGCTACCTGGCACGTGGATAATGCCACTTGGCTAACTCAAGGCAAGAATACCCCTTATTGGCAACAAACACTCACTGGACGAGTGACCCACACTTTCCAGGCTGGGCGTCTGATCTATCAACAGGATCAGTAACATGGCAAGAGCTGCCTGTTATTTACTCGGGCTGTGCCTCATGGGTTGCAGCAATGACTATACCCCGAGTCCTGATGCTGAGGCCGCGCATATTTTTGACTCTGCCTGTCTGAAGTGTCATAAACCCGCCAACAATACCAGCCTGTTTCAGTTAAACCCGGAAAACGCCAGCCTGAGTTATATCAGCGCTAAAATCCGACAAGGCTCCTTATTGATGCCCGCTTTTCCTAATTTCTCTGAGCAAGATCTAGCCAAACTGAGCCAGTATGTTCTGGAACAGAGCGAAACATTGGAATAAATAGCATGCAACAGGATGAGATCAAACTGGATGATCCGGAAAGCCTAGCCATCCACATGGGTTACGGCAGCGTGGTAGGTGACTTCAAAGCCGATCAATATTGGCGCATTCTGCGAATCACCAGCGAATTTAGCGAAGGCTTTGAACGTCTCAGCCACCTTCCGGCAACTGTGGCGTTTTTTGGCTCAGCACGTTTGGGTAAAGACACCCACTACTATCAGCAAGCGGTGGAACTGGCCGATTTACTTAGTCGTAATGGCTTTGCAGTCATCACCGGAGGTGGACCGGGCATTATGGAAGCGGCTAATCAAGGCGCCAGCCAGCAAAACCAGCCTTCCATCGGCTTGAATATCGAACTGCCTATGGAACAAAAACCCAATCCTTATCAAAATCTTTCCCTGGATTTTCACTATTTTTTCGTCCGAAAAGTGATGTTTGTACGCTATTCGATAGGCTATGTCTGTATGCCGGGCGGATTTGGCACCTTAGATGAGTTTTTCGAGGCGCTGACCCTGATGCAAACCCATAAAACCATCCCCATGCCACTGATTTTATTCGGTACCGATTTTTGGGGCGGTTTACTGGACTGGATCCAGGCCAGCATGTTGCAACTGGGAACGATTAATCAAAATGACCTTGATTTGATCACCCTTACCGATGACCCGCAACAGGTCTTAGCCATTATGCTGCAGCATCAAGAACGCCTGAACTGTCTGCTTACTTTATAACCCCCTGCCAGCCGGTAATTGTTATCATGAGTCCCGCACAAGCCATCTTTGAACGCTTAAAACAACAAATCAGCACCCAGATCATTGGTCAGAGCTCTCTCATCGAACGCATGCTGATCAGTTTGCTCGCCGACGGACATTTATTGGTCGAAGGTGCGCCAGGACTCGCTAAAACTCGCGCAATTAATATCCTGAGTCAAATGTTGGCAGCGGATTTTCACCGCGTGCAATTTACCCCAGACTTATTACCGGCAGACTTAACCGGTACCGATATTTTCCGCCCGCAATCCAGCAGCTTTGAGTTTCAACCCGGCCCCTTGTTTCATAATCTGATTCTGGCTGACGAGATTAATCGCGCACCCGCCAAAGTGCAGGCCGCACTTTTAGAAGCCATGGCTGAACGCCAGATTTCAGTTGGCAAAGCCAGTTACGCCTTGCCCAAAATTTTTATGGTGATGGCCACCCAGAACCCCTTGGAACAGGAAGGCACTTACCCATTGCCGGAAGCACAACTCGATCGCTTTCTGATGAAAGTCAATATCGATTATCCTGACGCCAGTCATGAACAAGCAATCTTGCAACTCGCCAGACAAGAAGCCAAAGGGCAATTGAATACTGCCAGCCAAGAATTTGAACCCATCGATTTGGACACCGTCAGACTGGCCAGACAAGAAGTCTTGGATATTTTCATGGCACCCGCTCTAGAAAGTTATTTATTGGAAATCATTCTGGCGACACGCAAGCCAGCCGTTTACGGTAAGGATTTAGCCACCTGGATCAGCTATGGTGCCAGCCCCAGAGCGAGCATTGCATTGGATCGCTGTGTCCGTGCCAAGGCCTGGTTACAACAACGCGACTATGTTGATCCCAGCGATATTCAGGATTTGGCTTATGACATTCTGCGGCATCGGCTGATTTTAAGTTATGAGGCCGAAGCGGAAGGACTCAAAACCGATGATGTGATTCGCATCCTGTTGAGCCGAATTGCGGTCCCTTGAGCCGTGTCCGAAACGCACCATTCTCTGATCAAGATTGAACTAGCCAGCCTGATCACTCTGGCAGGTCCCGCAATGCGTCTCAAACGACAACGTCCGCCCAAACCGGGGCGTTTGAGCGGGCAATTCTTGTCACCCCACAAAGGACGCGGCATGGTTTTCGAGGAAACCCGACCCTATCAAGCCGGAGACGATGTGCGACACATTGATTGGCGGGTCACCGCCCGCACCCATCAGCCACATAGCAAACTGTTCCGAGAAGAACGTGAAACGCCGGTAATGATTGCGGTTGATTATCGTCTGAGTATGCAGTTTGCCACCCGTGGGGTTTTTAAGTCGGTTCAAGCTGCGCGACTGGCAGGCCTGTTGGCTTGGTCCGCTTGGCATGAACAAGAGCGTGTGGGCGGTCAAATCATGACCGATAACGGCTATCAGATCCTCAAACCGCAAGCCGGTCGAGCCGCCCTGTTACATTTTCTGCACGCCTTGGTCAGTCCAAAATGGCATCACGCACAACAACCCCTGAGCTTAGCTGATCAACTCATACGTCTCAGACGCTATGCCCATCCAGGCACTCGAATTTATCTGATCAGTGATTTCCGTGGCTTTCAAGCTGAAAGCGAACGGCAAATTTGCGAACTGAGTCAACATTGCGAACTTAGCCTGATTCAGGTGTTCGATCCACTGGAAGCCCATCTACCCGATCGGGGTGATTATCGTTTTACCGACGGCAAAACTTTTAAGCTAATCCAGAGCGCAGACTCATTGACGCGTCAGCGCTACGCTCAACGCTTCCTCAATCATCAACAACACTTACAACAGCTGTGTCGCAAGTACCGAATCAGTTGGCAAAGTGTTGACACCCAACAAAACCCTGAGCGTATTCGTCTGAATTTATAAGCTGGATACTGTCTTTAAGGCATTGGCTACTTTCGCTAGACGCGCCCCTAAAACCCAGCATAAGCGTTTTTCATGCTCGGTCATTTCATGGTCGCCATCCGCATGAACACTTGGGCCGTAGGGTGTACCACCGCTGACAGTTTCACGCAAAGCAATTTCGTTACAGGGCAAAGACACCATCAGCATCCCGTGATGCATCAGCGGCAACATCATTGATAACAAGGTCGATTCCTGTCCACCGTGCATGCTGCCGGTTGCAGTAAATACGCCGGCCGGCTTACCGGACAAGCCACCAGCAAACCAGAGCGGAACAGTGCTATCGACAAAATACTTGAGCGGTGCCGCCATATTGCCAAAATGAGTCGGACTCCCCAAGGCCAATCCATCGCAGTTTTGCAGATCCTGCAGACTCACATAGGGAGCACCTGAATCTGGAATAGTATCGGCCAGCTGTTCGCACACTGTCGAAACCTCGGGAACCGTCCTCAACACAGCTTCCGCGCCAGCAACCGACTCAACCCCACGGGCAATTTGCTGAGCCATTTGCCGGGTACTACCGTTACGACTGTAATAAACAATGAGAATTTTGCTCATCTTAGCCCTCAAAAATTTGTTTATAAAATGCTTAGTACCGCTTCTGGTGGCCGACCAATCACGGCTTTACCATTAGCGATAACGATGGGGCGCTCAATCAACTTAGGCGAACGCACCATGGCTTCAATGATTTGCCTGTCAGTCAATTCTTGATCGGCGAGCCCTTCAGTCTTGAATGCCTCTTCCTGTTGTCGCAGCAACTGGCGGGGACTGATAGCCAGTTGAGCAATAATCGCCGTTAACTCCGCAACACTGGGTGGTTGCTTAAGATATTCAACCACTTGCGGGCTAAAGCCTTTTTCTTCCAGCAATTGCAGAGTCTGACGGGATTTTGTGCAACGAGGATTATGATAAATGGTGATACTCATGGTTTTGACCTGCGAAATTCAACAAGCCGCTATAATACACGCTGAATTTGGCAAACTGTCGACAAGTCTATGCAATTACCTCAATATTCCGCCGCTCGGGTTTTAGTGGTCGGCGACCTGATGCTGGATCGCTACTGGCATGGCGCTACCTCGCGTATTTCACCGGAAGCGCCAGTACCTGTTGTTCATGTTAAGAACAACGAACAACGTGCCGGCGGAGCAGGTAATGTCGCTCTGAATATCGCCGCTTTGGGTGCAAAAGTCTCCCTACTGGGTTTTGTAGGGAATGACGAACCCGCTGAGGCTTTAAGCAGCTTATTGAAACAAGCGGGCGTTTTATGCTTGTTTGAAACCATAGCCGATTACCCGACAATTACTAAATTAAGGGTGATGAGTCGTCATCAGCAATTAATTCGTCTGGATTTTGAAGATGGTTTTCATGCCGTCAGTGCTAATCATCTCCTGCATACTTTTCATGCGGAATTAGCCCAAACACAGGTAGTCGTCTTATCTGACTACGGTAAAGGCACACTCAATCAGGTACAGGACTTTATCCAACTGGCTCGCCAGTTAAATAAGCCCGTTCTCGTCGACCCCAAAGGTCATGATTTTTCTATTTATCGCAACGCGACTCTCATTACGCCAAATCTCAGCGAATTTGAAGCTGTCGTGGGTCGCTGTACAGACCAGTCACAGATTGTCGAACGCGGTTTAAATTTGATCGCAGAACAACAACTAGAAGCTTTGCTGGTCACTCGGGGTGAACAAGGCATGACCTTATTGACTAAAGATCAGCCACCGCTGCACCTCCCGACTCATGCCCGAGAGGTTTTCGACGTTACCGGCGCCGGCGATACCGTCATTTCGGTGTTGGCAGCCAGTCTGGCGGCGCGACAATCGCTGGCAGAAGCCACGCAACTGGCCAATCTGGGCGCCGGAATTGTGGTCGGTAAACTCGGCACAGCCACTGTGAATACCGAAGAACTGGCCAATGCCTTGCATGGACCTCGTGCCCATCACCCGGGTGTTTGTGAACTCCCACAATTATTGGCTGAAATGAAGTCCGCCCGACTGGCTGGCGAAAAAATTGTCGCCACCAATGGTTGCTTTGATATTCTCCACCCCGGCCATGTTCGCTATTTACAACAAGCGCGTACCCTCGGTCACCGACTCGTGGTTCTGGTTAACAGTGATGATTCGGTCAAACGCCTGAAAGGCCCGGAACGGCCAGTGAATAATCTGGCACACCGCATGGAAATGCTGGCCGCTTTGGAGTGTGTGGACTGGGTCGTGCCTTTTGAAGAAGACACCCCTAAAGAAGTCATCGATCAATTACTGCCCGATATTTTAGTCAAAGGGGGTGATTACACCGACATTACCAGCATCGCCGGCCACGAGAGTGTATTGGCAAATGGAGGCGAAGTGAAAATTCTGTCTTTCATTGAAGGCCATTCCACCACCTCAATTATTCAGACCATTAAGGATAAAACGGGAGCCCGTCACTAATGGACAAACTCCGTCAGTATTGGCTGCTGGCCCGCTTTGACAAGCCTATTGGTATCTATATTTTGCTGTGGCCAACTTTATGGGCTCTCTGGATTGCCGGCCAGGGGCGACCTGACTGGCTGGTGGTCACAGTTTTTACGTGCGGCGTTGTTTTGATGCGCGCTGCGGGCTGTGTGATTAACGATTACGCTGATCGCGACTTTGACCCCCATGTTGCTCGTACCCAGTTAAGACCTATCGCTGCAGGCTTAGTCAGCCCCAAAGAGGCACTGGTTTTATTTGCCGGGCTGTGCCTGAGTGCTTTTGCACTGGTGCTGCTAATGAACCCTTTTACCATTGCGCTGTCGTTTATTGGGGCTTTTTTAGCCGCCAGCTATCCGTTTATGAAACGCTTCACCCACTGGCCACAAGCCTATCTGGGAGCTGCTTTTGGCTTTGCCGTACCCATGGCGTTTGCCGCCCAAACCAATGCCATTCCTGCAGTAGCCTGGGTTTTATATTTGGCAGTACTCTTGTGGGCACTGGTCTATGACACCATGTATGCCTTGGTCGACATCGATGATGATCTTAAAATTGGCGTTAAATCGACGGCGATTTTGTTTGGAAAACGCGTGCGCGAAATCATGGCCGGCTTACAGCTACTCATCATTGGCTTACTGATAAGTGTCGGCATTCTAGAAAACCTGAGCTGGCCCTATTTTTTAGGGATCGCCGGTGCCAGCGGCTTTTGTATCTATCAGCAATGGCTGATTCACGGCTTGGACAAACCCAAATGTTTCAAAGCATTTCTGAATAATCACTGGTTTGGTCTGACAGTTTTTGCCGGCCTAGTTGCCGCTTACTGGTAACACTCAGACAATGGCCGACATTGTCCTGAGTACTCTCAACGCCCGCTATATCCATAGCGCCTTCGGTTTGCGCTATCTGATCGCCAATATGGGCGATTTACAGGCACAGACCGAAATCCTTGAATTCACCATCAACCAGCGTCCGACCGAAATCGTCGAACAAATTCTGGCACAACAACCGCGCATCATTGGTTTTGGCGTCTATATCTGGAACGTCAGCGAGATCAGTGCCGTAGTAGCAATCCTGAAACAAATCGCACCTGATTTGATCATTGTCTTAGGCGGCCCCGAAGTGAGTCATCCGCCCGATCTGCCAGCCATGAGTGCGTGGGCTGACTACATTATTACCGGTCCAGGCGAACAACAGTTCAGGGCATTGTGTCAGCAACTACTCGATGGCTTAGCGCCCGAGGCGCGCTTAATCAATGGTCAAAATCCCGCTTTGGACACCTTGCAACTACCTTATGATTTTTACAGCGACACCGATATCCGCCAGCGGATTGTCTATGTGGAAGCTTCAAGAGGCTGCCCGTTTAAATGCGAGTTCTGCTTATCTTCATTAGATCAGACTGCCAAAGCATTTCCCTTGCCTGCCTTTTTGCAAGCCATGGACCGTTTGTTTCAAGCCGGCACCCGCCATTTCAAGTTTATTGACCGCACCTTTAATCTAAAAGTCGATACCAGCGTTGCCATCATGGAGTTTTTTCTGCAACGCTTAACACCCGACTTATATCTGCATTTTGAAGTGATTCCCGATCATTTACCCGAACGTTTGCAACAAGCGATTGCGAAGTTCCCAGCCGGGACACTGCAATTTGAAATTGGCATTCAGAGTTTTGATCCGGAAGTACAACAACGGATTAGCCGTAAACAGGATAACCATAAAAGCGCCGAAAATCTGCGTTGGTTGCGCCAACACAGTCAGGCTCACATTCATGCCGATCTCATCGTAGGCCTACCTGGCGATACCCTGGAAGGCTTCGGCAGAAGTTTTGATCATCTCTACTCTTTAGGCCCACAGGAAATTCAGGTTGGGATACTCAAGCGATTACGCGGAGCCCCTATTAATCGTCATAATGAAGCGTATCAGCTGCGCTACGATCCAAATCCACCCTACACGGTATTGGCCACCCGAGACATGGATTTTGCCACCCTGCAGCGTTTGAACCGCTTTGCGCGTTTCTGGGATTTAATCGGTAATTCAGGACGGTTTCCTAACAGTCTGCCTTTGATGTTAGCCGATCAGCCTTTTGCACGTTTCCTGCAAATCAGTGATGCCATTTATGCTTTAACCGACAGTACCTGGCAAATTTCCCTGAAACGTTTGTTTGAGCTATTGCTGGTAGTGATGACTGAAACACTACTAATCCCGCGTTCGACAGCTATTGCGACACTGGAGTCCGATTTCAGCAGAAGCCGTGAAAAATCCAAACCGGCATTTCTACTGGATACTGCTAACAATCAGAAAACAACCGGACTAGCCAATAAACGGCAACGACAAATTCTGGCAACTTAAGTCAGACGTTGGTCATTCAGATTACCCACGCCTGACTGCGTTCAGAAGGAATTAACGGTCAATCGTCATACCGTTAACGAGGGCTTATTTGGCAAAGGCCTTTTTAAAGAACTCTGGCATCGCCAAACTGGCTTTGTGAATGTCGCTGTTGTAATAAACCGTATCAAAAGTCTTACTGGCAGCATCTTGCTCACGGAAGGCAGCAAACGGGTTTTTGCTGGCCATAGTTGCACTCCACCAGCCAGATGGATAAATGCATTGCGGGAAGAATACCGTTTGATGATGGTCAAAACCGGCTGCCTGCATTTCGCCGCGCATTTCGCTCAAAATTTTCATGTGCAATAACGGCGATTCACTTTGTTGGACTACGATGCCGTTTTCGGTCAACGCCTTGAAGCAATCACGATAGAAATCGGCGCAGAACAGACCTTCAGCAGGACCAACCGGATCCGTGCTATCAATGATAATGATATCGATGCTATTAGGAGCCGCATCTTTGACCCATTTGATACCGTCAATAAACTTGAGATCAGCGCGCGGATCGTTATTAGATTCGCATAATTCAGGGAAATAAATTTCCGCCAGACGCGTCACGCGTTCATCGATATCGATCTGCACCGCGCGCTCGACACCGGGGTGTTTGAGAACTTCGCGTAGCGTGCCACAGTCGCCCCCACCAATGATCAAGACATTTTTGGGATTAGGATGGGTAAATAAAACGGTGTGACTCATCATCTCGTGATACAAGAAATTATCACGCGTTGAAACCATCGTGCAGCCATCAATGACCATGAGATTGCCGAAATGTTCGGTTTCATAAATTTCCAGAAACTGAAACTCGGATTGCTCCTCGTGCAACTTGCGTTTAATTTTCAGCGAAAAGGCCGAACCATCTGAAGCGAGCGCTTCGCTGAACCATTGATCGTCAAGCATGAATATTCCTCAAAAAGTCATATAAGTTTAAACATTATACTTTAGAATTTACGCCACTTTATGACAGTACGAGGACCTTCCGTGCCAATTTCGCAATGGTCGACAGATCAATCCAAGCAGCTCTATGCTATTCAGCAATGGGGTAACGGCTATTTTTCGATTAACGAACAAGGCCACGTCAGCGTAAAACCTCAATTGGCATGTGCAACCGAAATTGATCTTTATCAGGTCGCACAATCTCTCAAGGAACAAGGCTTAAGTTTCCCGGTTCTGGTTCGTTTTACCGACATACTGCGTGACCGAATTTTGCAGCTCCAACAAGCATTTGACAGCGCACGTCAAGCCCATCAATACCAAGGTCACTACACCCCTGTCTATCCGATCAAAGTCAATCAACAAGGCCACGTGGTCGAAAGTATTGTCAGTGCCGAACATATTGGCCTGGAGGCTGGCAGCAAACCTGAACTTCTCGCCATTTTAGGCCTGGCGAAACGAGGCAGCACCATAGTCTGTAACGGCTATAAAGACCGCATGTATATTCGTATGGCACTGATGGGCCAGCGCATGGGCCTGTCCGTGTTTATCGTCATCGAAAAACCTTCCGAACTGGAATTAATCCTTGAGGAAGCAGCAAAATTGGGGGTTTCCCCTCTAATCGGTCTCAGAGTCAGACTGTCGACAATTAGCGCTGGCAAATGGCAAAACAGTGGCGGAGAAAAATCCAAATTTGGCCTGCACGCCAGTGAAGTCCTGCAGTTGATCGCACGTCTTAAACAGGCTGGCATGCTGGATTGCTTGCAACTCATGCATTTCCACATGGGCTCGCAAATTGCCAATATTCATGACATCAAATTGGCCTTAAAAGAAGCCAACCAGTTTTACCGTGAATTGCGCGAACTCGGCGCCAACATTACTACAATTGATGCCGGTGGCGGCCTGGGTGTCGATTATGACGGCAGCGGTTCACGCCGGGAATGTTCTATCAATTACAGCGTTTCGGAATACGCTGAAAACATTGTGCGGAGTTTCGCCGAGTTCTGTCGTGAACACGATTTGCCACAACCAAATATCATTACCGAATCCGGGCGAGCCATCACGGCTCATCATGCGGTCTTGATCACTAATGTAACTGAAGTAGAACGTTTGCCTGCTGACCAGAGCAACTCAGTGAGCAACACCAATTTGTCTGAAGCTTTCCACAATGCTCAATTCGCTATCGACGACGCCAGAACGCGTTTTGTACAAGGCGAGGTTTCCTTACCCGAATTGGCTGAGGCCGAACAATGTTTCGTGGGGATTTGTTTGCAACTTCAGCAACAACTCAATTCAGACAATCACCAAGAACGTGAGATTCTGCATGAACTGGATGAAAAACTCGCGGATAAGGTGTTCTGCAATTTTTCATTATTTCAGTCAGTCCCGGATATCTGGGGTATTGATCAGATTTTCCCGATCATGCCTATCCATCACTTAGATCAACAGCCGAGTCGTCGGGCAGTGTTACAAGATCTGACCTGTGATTCCGATGGCCGTATAGATCAGTATGTTGATCGCCAGAATATCAGTCAGACCCTGCCATTACATGGCATCAGTGACAATGAACAGTATCTGATCGGCTTTTTTATGGTCGGCGCTTACCAGGAAATTCTGGGTGATATGCATAACCTATTTGGTGACACCCATTCCATCAATGTGGAATTGACCGCTGACGGCTATGCCTTCAACGATTTCATGGCTGGCGAAAATGTCAGTGAGTTACTGGATTATGTTCACATTGATACCGAGCAGCTGAAACAGGCCTACCAGCAAAAACTGGCGGACAGTGATCTGAACCCAGCTCAACAAGCCAGTTTTCAGCAGGAATTACTGGCAGGGCTAAACGCTTACACCTATCTGGAAAAATAAGATGCGCACCGGAATTGTGGGCTTAGGCGCCATGGGTGTCGGAATGGCGAGGAATCTGGCCAAAGCTGGCCAATTAGTCGCGGTTTATAACCGTACGCCCAGTAAAGCTGAACAACTTGGCAAAGAACTCAATGTCAAGGCTTGCCAAAGTTTGGCGGAACTTGCCCAACAAACAGATTTAATCATCACCTGTGTTTCCGCAGATCAAGATGTAATCGACGTGATAAACGGACTGTTACCTGGCTTGTCAGATGGTAACATCGTTGTCGACACCTCTACCGTTAGCAGTAACACGGCAATTCAGATCGCTGGCCTGTTAAGGCAACACGCTATCGGTTTTTTAGATGCGCCAGTCTCGGGGGGTGTTGAAGGTGCTCGCTTAGGTACATTGGCCATGATGGTGGGTGGAGATGCGACGATTTTCGACCGCGCTCGCCCCGTCTTAGCATCCATCGCAAAACGGATTTCACATTTGGGTCCGCATGGTGCTGGACAAGCTTGTAAGGCGGTCAACCAAATTATGGTCGCCGGCATCAATCAAGCCGTCTGCGAAGCTCTGGCATTTGCTGAAGCCCAACAACTGGATTTACATCAAGTGATTGATGTCATTGCCAGTGGCGCAGCTGGTAACTGGTTTCTGGATCATCGCGGCCACACCATGACAGATAACGAATATGGAGTAGGATTTAAACTCGCCTTGCATCACAAGGATTTAGTCATCTGCCAACAAATGGCGCAAGCCAGCGGCCTCTCCATCCCTATCAGTCACAACACGCTCATCGACTACGCACAGCTTATGCAGCAAGGTCATGGTGATGATGATATTTCAGGTTTATTTCGTTTAAAAAGACCCTCTAAACATTAAGGCATACGATGAAAATTACTGTATTTGGCAGTGGCTATGTAGGTTTGGTAACTGGCGCTTGTTTGGCAGAAGTCGGCAATCAGGTGATGTGCATGGATGTCGATCAAAGTAAAATTGATCAACTGAATGCCGGTATCATTCCTATTTATGAACCTGGCCTAGAAGAGATGGTTAAAACCAATCAGGCAGAGGGACGCTTGCATTTCACCACGGATGTCAAAGAAGCTGTCGACTTTGGCCTGTTTCAGTTTATCGCGGTAGGCACGCCGCCGGATGAGGATGGCTCGGCCGATCTTAAATATGTTCTCGCTGTCGCCCGCGCAATTGCCGAAAATATGAGCGACTACAAAATCGTAGTCGATAAATCAACTGTACCTGTAGGCACAGCTGACAAAGTGAAAGCGGCGATACACACAGTATTGGATGGACGCCAGGCCTCAATAGAGTTTGATGTGGTCTCGAATCCCGAGTTTCTTAAAGAAGGTTCCGCATTGGATGACTTTATGAAGCCCGATCGTATCATCATCGGCACCGATAATCCTCGCACAGCCGAATTACTTAAAGCTTTATACGGTCCTTTTAATCGTAGTCGTGAACGAGTGATTACGATGGATATCCGTTCAGCGGAACTGACTAAATATGCAGCTAATGCCATGTTAGCAACCAAAATCAGTTTCATGAATGAGCTTGCGAATCTGGCCGAACGCCTTGGCGCCGATATTGAACAGGTCCGACATGGTATCGGTTCGGATAGCAGAATTGGTTATAGCTTTATTTATCCGGGTTGTGGCTATGGCGGATCTTGTTTTCCTAAGGATGTCAAAGCGCTGGAGCGCACCGCTCAGGAAATGGGCTATCACGCTGAATTATTATCCGCAGTTGAAAACGTCAATGATCGCCAGAAACATCGCTTGTTCGAAAAAATCAGCGGCCATTATCCCAACGGTATCCAAGGTAAAACATTTGCTTTATGGGGTTTGGCCTTTAAACCCAATACTGATGATATGCGTGAAGCCCCCAGCCGAGTTCTGTTGGAAGCTTTAATTGCGGCAGGTGCAACTGTAAAAGCCTATGACCCCGAAGCGATGCATGAAGCACTGCGTCTGTACGGCAACCTCGATGGCCTAGTCTACAGTGCCACTCAAGCAGAAGCATTGGTCGGGGCCGATGCTCTGGTGATTGTGACCGAATGGAAACAATTTCGGAGTCCGGATTTCGATGCCTTGAACCAACAATTAAAAGACCAGGTTATTTTTGATGGCCGTAATATGTATGAACCGCAAATAGTCAAACAATACGGTCTTCAGTATTACGCCATCGGACGTTAATTGATTCGTTATTTGGAATTGGATACCACTGGCTTGGCTTTGCTTTTATTGATGCTTAACTCATGCAAGCGACGCAAAGCCACCGTATCATGTTGTTCAGCGGCTTTTTGATACCAGAACAAGGCTAAAGGAATATCTTTGCCCAAGTATTCACCGTCTTCGTACATCAGACCCAGACGGGTCTGAGCCTCAGCAATACCTTGGTTAGCGGCCTGATTGAGTAGCTTGATGGCCAATTCCAAGTTGCCATAACCCTGAAAAAACATTAATCCGGCATTTTTTTGGGCTTCCGCCAGACCTTGTTGGGCTGCTTTCATGAACCAGGCAAACGCCTGAGTCTGATCTTTTGCGACGCCTTGGCCATTCAACAGACAAACCCCTAAAAAGTTTTGCGCTTCACGATTACCGTTTTCAGCAGCCTGTTGAATGAAATGCAAACCCTGAGAGGCATCAATAGCCACACCATCGCCGGTTATCAACATTTTGCCTAATACATAAGCGGCAGCGCTATCACCCGTATCGGCGGCCTTTAAATACCAATTCGCTGCGATTTGTTTATTGGATTTAATACCTATACCAGAATAATACATGTCTCCCATATATTTCATATCGGCACCTGCATTAAAGATTTCGGTGTTCAAACCGACATCGGCGTGATGACTGGAAGGAAATAAATGCCGGTGACCGACAGCAAAAATTAAAACGATAGTGAAAAAAGGCAGATACCAAAAGAAATAAGCAAATAAATCAACAATGGCTTTTTTTAGTTTAAAAATATACGGTACTTTGGCACTGCCTAGCATTTATAAATCCTTGTTATTAATCAATTAGCCATGACAGCTTGCAGATTACTTTTTAAATTTCAAAACGGATAATTTACCAGCCAGCTCATTAGATAAATAACCAAATACACTACCCAAAACGAAAGAAATGCTAATCACCAATAATGGATTACTTAAATCAGCACCTAATAGAACTTCACGTGTCAATTTTTCGGGGGTTTGCAGTAAATAAGCAAAGGTTGAGGAATAGCCTAGGACACCCACCGGGATGATTGCAAAAGCAGGTAACCTAGATCCCAGACAAAGAACAACCACGGCTACAGCGACAGTAATGGCGGTCGATAGCTCAGCGCCCATACTGGCATTGGGATCGATTTCTAATATCAGCACTGCCGTAACCCACGCCATAAAGACACCAAACACACCATTGACTATGGTTTGAATAGCAGCTTCTTTAGTAGCACCCACTAAGAAAAATGCCGCCCAGGCAATAGTCGCTGCCCAAATAAAAAAAACACCTGCAGCTGGCCCAATTGCCAAGTAGGTTGCAATTCCGGATAAAACACCAATACTGAGTGAGAGAGCTAACAACTTGTCCATAATTAATCCTTTAATTCGATGAGAAAACAACGACTGCTGAATAGAAAAATCCGGCAGGAACCGGATTTAATGCTGAAAAGCGACCCTAAGATCGCCAACTAATTGTAACTAAATGGAATTTATTGTTAATGCGTCTAATTGTCGCAGTGATATCACTCAAAATAAAATAAACTAGGTTATATCACCCAGCATTATTCAGACCTCAATAAACTATGTTGTTTACCATAACCAAAATAAATCAGAAAACCGATCAGTAACCAAACCAATAGCCGAATCCAGGTATCCAAGGGCAATCCCGCCATTAAAGCCAAACACACCACAATGCCAGCCAGTGGTAATACAGGAACAGCCGGACAACGGAAATGTCTGGGCATATCGGGGTGGGTTTTACGCAAAACAATGACCCCCCCGCAGACTAAAACAAAGGCAAACAAAGTGCCGATACTGACCAGTTCACCCAGTTTTTCGATGGGCATAAAGCCGGCCAACAAGGCAACTGCACTGCCCACAATTAAAGTCGACCAATGAGGTGTTTGATAGTGTGGGTGTATATTGGCAAAAACGCCTGGCAATAATCTGTCCTGCGCCATGGAATAAAAAATTCGGCTTTGCCCCATCAAAAGTACCAACATCACCGATGTCAGGCCGGTAATGACCCCAAGTTTGACGATGGGCGATAACCAATTTAAGCCCATATGATCAATGGCCAATGCGATGGGTGCAGCAACATTGAGTTCAGTGTAAGAAACCACGCCCGTCAATATGCCAGCCACAAGGATATACAAAACGGTACAGATCAATAGCGAACCAATAATGCCTTTAGGGACATCTTGCTCAGGATTAATCGCCTCTTGGGCTGCCGTTGAAACCGCATCGAAACCAATATAGGCAAAAAATATCACTCCCGCACCTGTCAAGACTCCGCCAAAACCAAACGGCGTAAAGTCAGACCAATTGGCAGTATCAATATTCCCTAAACCAACCGTAATAAAAACAACGATAACCGCCAGTTTAATAAACACCATAACCGCATTAAATATGGCCGACTGACGAATGCCTAGGATCAATAAACCAGTCAGCAATAAAATAATAATTACAGCAGGCAGATTTACAAAACCTTGAGCCGGGTCAGCCAGATACGCAGTGGTTAAATAGTGCGGCAAATGTAGCCCAATATTGTCGAGGAAACTGTTTAAATAACCTGACCAACCAATCGCAACTGTACTACTGGCAAGTGCATATTCAAGAATCAAATCCCAGCCTATAACCCAGGCCATTAATTCGCCCATCGTCGCATAAGCATAACTATAAGCACTGCCAGAGACGGGTATCATCGCGGCTAACTCGCTGTAACAGAGGGCTGCAAGGGCACAGGCAATGCCTGCCAAGACGAAGGATAAGACAATTGCTGGACCCGCGTATTTAGCTGCGGCAATGCCGGTTAAAACGAAAATCCCGGCACCTATAATCGCCCCCACCCCCAGAATAGTCAGATCACGTGCACTTAGGGTTTTTTTTAACCCATTTTCGTTGGAGGTGAGTGCTTCTATCGTCTTACGTCTAAACAACTGCTCGATCATAGCTATCCTAAGTATTAAGGCAATGTGGGAACGTGTTGGGCATCGGTAAAATTTACACCGGTAATGATGGCTTGATTAAATTTCGCATCATGGAGTTTGGCATGAGAAAGGTTGGCATTACTGAGATTAGCACCACTTAGGTCAACCCCATCCATTTCGGCTGAATATAAATCGGCATTTTGTAAATTAGCCTTGCTTAGTTTGGCATGTTTTAACATGGCGCGTGCCAATTTGGCATGACTCAAATCCACACCGGTCAGGTTAGCCCCTTTTAGGCTGACACGCATTAAACCCATAGACTGATTTTTCATATCGGCAGCCCAGTCAACATGACTCAGATTGGCCCCCGTCAAATTGGCGCCATCCATAATAGCGACTACACGACTAGCGCTCATATTGGCATGACTTAAATCCGCGCGCATCAGACTGACACCAAAAATGCTGGTGTTCGATAAATCAGCACCACTGAGATTTACCGCGGTCATCACGGTTAAATCGAGATTAAGGCCTTTTAGATTGCAGTGATTAAGATTTGAGCGGCGAAAATCAGTGCCCCATAGATCAGCATGTCTAAAATCGAGGCCAGAAAGATCGAGATCGGTTAAATCTTTGCGTCTCAAGTCCGCCGGGTGATCTGCCGTGGCCTTGGCCAATAAAGCTTGTACTTGAACCCGCGTCATTTCTGCCGACCATGCACTCGAAACACTAAGTACTAACAACATAAACGAAAATACGTATCGTAGCGATAACATCATAATCAACTCCAAATATCAGGAGGTAGTCAAAGACTGCCAATAATCAGGACAGGGATTATCTAACATTTGATGGAGGAATTGACAGGCTTGTTGATAATGTCGCCGCATCTCCGCGCTCAAATCCTCACCCAGTTCAAACTGAGCCGCTTTAATGGCTAACAAAAAACATGCGGGTGGCAATTTAAGTGATAACTTAAGATAGGCTCCCAACAACTGTTGCGGGGATAAAGCATGGGTGCTAATACTGAATCCTGGGTCAGGAATCACGGGAAGCAAACGAATCGCTGCTTGCTGTGAAACGGCAGCATCAATAAACAAAACCAGTGAACGGTTTTCCAAATCCAATACATGTTCAACCTGTAATTGAAAATCGGTTAACAGTTCAGTGTCGGACAAAGCCAATGTCGATAAATAGTCGATTAATAAGGGTCCTACAGCATCATCTCCACGACTGGGGTTGCCATAACCCAGGACTAATATCGATGCGCTCATGGATAATGACGTTCAAAATCACCAGTACTATGACGGCTTAACTGATCAATTTTATTACCTTCGGCATCGATTAATTCAAGTTGAAGTGGCATTTTACCAACGGCATGCGTCGCGCAGGACAGACAAGGATCATACGCCCGAATCGCAACTTCAATATTATTCAAAAGCGGTTCGGTTAATTCCTGACCAGACAAATATTCAGCTGCAACCTGACGAACCGATTCATTCATCGCGGTGTTATTACTGGTGGTCGAAACTATCAAATTTGCTTTGGTGACAATGGCGTTTTCATCAACCTGATAATGGTGAAATAAGGTGCCTCTGGGTGCTTCAATGACCCCAATCCCTTCATAACGTTTTTCGCCCTGAACCACTAAGTCAGTCCCTAAAATATCGGGATCATTCAGTAATTCTTGGATACGTTCCGCGCAATGTAATACTTCAATCAAGCGCGCCCAATGAAAGGCGAGCGTGCTATGCACCATGGTTTCACTAAAATGATCTTTAAAATTGATGCGGGCCGCATCAGCAAGAGGGGTATCGATATAATCACAGTTATTGACCCTAGCCAAAGGACCGACGCGGTACCAACCGTGTTCTTTGCCTTGCGCAGTCAGATAAGGGAATTTCATATAACTCCAAGATCTGACTTCTTCGTGGATTAAGCTGTTGTAGTCGCAATAATCAAAATGATCCACCAAGGTTCTGCCTTGGGCATCTTTAGCACGAATACCGCCATGATAAAGCTCCATCGCACCAGACTCTTGAATCAAACCCAAGTAATGACTGCGTATAGTCGCAAACTTGTCATAAAAATCTTTATGACTGGAATGAACTTTAGTAATTAAGGCAACGGCAGAAACCGACCAATCAATAATTTGCTGAATATCTTGTAACAGATAATCACGCTCAGCCTGTGAGAGTGGCTTATTCATTCCGCCGGGTAAGGCCGCCGTGCCATGGACGCGCTTGCCGGTCACCATGCGTATCACTTCCTGACCGTATTTGCGTAGCCGTACACCTTGAAGCGCAATATCGGGATAATCGTTCAAGACTGCCAGAACATGGCGTTTGCCAATCTCACTTTCGAATCCAAACAACAAATCGGGGCTGGATAAGTGGAAAAAATGCAAAGCATGGGACTGCAAAACCTGCCCAAAATGAAGTAATCGGCGGAGTTTATCAGCGCTAACCGGGAGATGTTGTGGATCTACACCCACTAATTGATCGATCGCTTTGGCTGCGGCCAGATGATGACTGACTGGGCAAATACCACACAGTCGTTGAACTAAGACAGGCAGTTCCCAATAGGGGCGACCCTGAATAAAGCGTTCAAAGCCACGAAATTCAACAATGTGTAAACGTGCCTGTTTAACCTGATTGTGTTGATCCAAAAGCAGAGTGACTTTGCCGTGTCCCTCAACCCGTGAGACAGGGTCAATAACGACGCGTTTAAGTTGCTCGGGATGCTCAGCAGTTTCAAGATGTTCGTACATCAGCGTAGCCTTTTGGCAAATGCCATAACCAGATGGAAAATATGAAGGCTATAGTAACTGAAAAGCTGCTGGATTTTTATTTCAGGCATAAAAAAAGCCCTTCGAGTGAAGGGCTTTTAAATAAGAGCTTGGCGATGTCCTACTTTCACATGGCAACCTGCCACACTATCATCGGCGCTAAGCGGTTTCACTTCCGAGTTCGGGATG
>Ga0194120_10002376_pt1 | contig 32499 bp, 33 predicted proteins | sample TA2MahCa65mmetaG_FD_148642 | JGI IMG/M metagenome (GOLD analysis project Ga0194120, IMG submission 148642) | Freshwater microbial communities from Lake Tanganyika, Tanzania - TA2015019 Mahale Deep Cast 65m | ecosystem: Environmental > Aquatic > Freshwater > Lake | place: Tanzania: Lake... | reverse complement strand
GCGCGCGTCGATCTTCGCGCCGGCCGCGAGCTCCGCGGCGACGGTCGCGTCGTTCCCTCGCCATGCGGCGTCCATCAGCAGTGTCCGCTCGCCACGCGAGGCGCTGGCGCGCGCGGCGGACGGATCGCGCTCCGCCTCCTCGAGCGCGGCGGCGACCCGCGTGAAGCCGCCGCGCGAAGCGATCGAGCGAGCGGTCGCGCCGTCGGCGTTCGTCTTGCTCGCGTCGGCGCCGGCGGCGAGCAGGCGCTTCACGATCTCGAGATTTCCGCTCGCGGCTCCGGCCATCAGCGCCGTCGTCCGCTGCTTGCCGACCTCGGCGTCGACGCGCGCGCCCGCGTCGAGCAGGAGCTTCAGCGCCTTCACGTTTCCGCGCACGGCGGCGTGCGCGAGCGCGGTCGCGCCGCTGCGGTCGCCGAGCTCCAGGTTCGCGCCCGAGTCGACGAGCAGCGCCAGGACATCGAGGTGGTTGTTGGCGACCGCGAGGATCGATGCGGTCGAGCCCTCGTCGTCCTGCGCGTCGAGGTCGGCGCCGGCGTCGACGAGCGCCTTCACGAAATTCCGCAGCCCGAGCGACGCGCCGAACATCAGCGCGGTGCGACCACCCGCGCCGCGCGCGGTCAGGATCGGCCCGCGCAGCATCGCCTCGTTGCTCGAGACGCCGGCGTAGACGCGCGCGACGGCATCGTTGCCGGCCTCGAGCGCCACCACCAGCGGCTTCAGACCCTGCGCGTTCACCAGCTCGCGATCGCCCCGGGCGTCGACGAGCCGGAGCGCGATCTCGGGATCCCCCTTGCGCGCGGCGACGTGCAGCGCAGTCTCGCCTCCGCCGGTGCGCCGATTCGGATCGGCGCCCGCGTCGATCAGCTCGTCGACCTGATCGCGGTCGCCGTTTCGCACCGCGTAGATCAGCGCGGTCACGCCGTCGGAGCCCGAAGCGTTCACGTCGGCCCGTCCCTTCACGAGCGCGCTCACGACCGACGCGCGGCCCTGCTTGGCGGCAATCACCAGGGCCGTGGAGCCGTCGCGCCGCCGCACCTCCGTGTCGGCCTTCTTCGCGAGAAGCTCCCGGACCACCGGCTGGTGGCCCTCGAGCGCGGCGACGATCAGCGCCGTCGAGCCGCTGCGATCGATCCGATCGGGATCGGCGCCGCGCGCGAGCAGCGCGCGGACCACGTCGGAGTTGCCGCGCACCGCCGCGCGCATCAGCGCTGTCTCGCCGCTCCCGCCGGTCGCGTCGACCTCGGCACCGGCGTCGAGAAGCGCCTCCGCGAGTCGCGGGTCGGGGTGCGCGGCCGCGAGCTGGAGCGCCGAGTCGCCGCCCGTGCTGCGCCACTTCGCGTTCGCGCCGCGCTCGAGCAGCAGCCGCGTCGCCTCGCGCTGTCCCCCGGACGCTGCGAACATCAGCGCGGTCCAACCGTCGCGGTCGACCGCGTCCACGGCCACCCCGCGCGAGAGCACGGTCCCGATCTGGGAGAGGTCGCCGCGCTTTGCCGCGCCGTGGAGCAGCGCGACGTCCCGATCTGCCTCGGCGCGCGGCTCGGACCCGGGCGCCGTCTGCGCGCGGCTCGGGCCCGAGGCCGAGAGAATCAGCGCGAGCGCGCCGGCGGCGAGCAGGATCGGACGCATCACGGGGGAGTCACGAGCGCGATCTCGACCGCGGCTCCCACTTCTCCCGCCGCGTCGGAGAGCGCCTCGCCGAGCGCCCGCGCGACCTCTTCGGGATCTCCGCCGCCGACGGGTCGCCGAGCGGTGAAGGTCCGATCCAGGAGCGAGACCTGCGCGCGGTCGACCAGGATCACGTCGAGCACGACGAGAGCTTCGTGGTCGGGCTCGAGCACCTCGTCGAAGGCGACCAGCGAGACGGCGAGCGACGCGGCGTCGGGACGCGTCGCCCGCCTCAGGCCGCGCAGCTCGAAGAGCTCGCGCGCCAGGCGCGCCTCGGCGTAGCTCGCGGGCGGCTGGGTCCAGCGCCACAGGTCGTGGAAGCCGACCTCGACACCACGGCGCCAGACCATTCGGTATCGCAGGTGGTCCGAAGCCACGACCCGGCGCAGGCGGAGCTCGGCGCCGGTGCGGGTCTCTCGTGCCGGGGTCTCGACGGCCGCCGCGTCGCCACGCGGCGAGAAGTAGCGCGGCTCCGCGGGCGGCCGCGGCGCAAGACACGCGAACAGGAAGAGCGCGAGCGCGGGTGCAAGAGCTCGACTCACGGCCGGTTCGTCCCCTCGCGCGCGGGCGCCGCGCGACCTCGGACGAGCGCCGATGGATCGCGCTCCAGATAGTCCACGAGCTCGCGCAGGGATTCGAGCGTGTCCTCGAGCGTGGCCAGGCTGCTCCGCGCGTCTTCGGTGAGCGCGCTGCCGTCGGCCGTGAGGCCCGAGAAGGCCGACGCCGCCTCGCGGACCGCGCCGCTGGTCTCCGAGAGCTTCGCGGCGCGGATCTCCGCGTCGAGCGTTCGCGCGGTCTGCTCGAACTGCGCGCCGGTGCGTTCGTACTGCTCGAGCAGCTTCGCGATACCCCCACCTTCGGAGACGAGCGGGCGGATCGTCTGCTCGAAGTTCTCGACCACTCCGGTCAGGCGCTCGAGCGTCTCGCTCGCCTGGATGGTCAGGAGCGGCAGCTTCATGCCGACCTCCACCACCGCCTCCTCGATGCTCTTCAGCGTGGACGGAGTCGACGGCATGTAGTCGGGCCCCGGGTCGAAGGGGAGCTGCGCGACCGGAAAGCGCTTCGGATCGAAGTAGTCGACCAGCAGGAACTTCACGCCCGTGATCCCGGCCGACGCGACCTGGATGCGCAGCGGCGTGCCGGTCTCTTCCATCTCTTGCAGGACCGGGCCGCGTCCCGCCAGGCCCAGCCGCTGCAGCACGTCCTCGTACACCTGGCTGGTGACCTTCACGTGGCGCAGATCCGGCGCGATCGTGATCTCGGAGACCGTGCCGACGGAGACACCGCGGAACTTCAGCTGCGATCCGGGCTCGAGACCCTGCACCGACTCGTCGAAGTAGGTGACGATCGTGCGGGTGCGGCGATTCCAGTCGCCCGCGCCCAGCCAGACCAGCACCGCGAAGGCCAGCGCGATCCCCGCGATCACGAACGCCCCGAGCTTCCAGTAATTGGTCGAGTTCACGCTCTCGCCCCGCCTTCCCGCGCGCGCCGGTTGAAGAACGCGGCGACCGTCGGATCGGTGCCGTGGTCGCGCAGCTCGCGCGGCTCACCCAGTGCGATCATACCCTTCGCCTCGCGGTCGAGCATCACGCAGCGGCTCGCGATCGCGAAGATACTCGGCAGCTCGTGAGTCACGATCACCAGCGTCATGCCGAGGCTGCGCGAGAGCGTCAGGATCAGCTCGTCGAGCTCGGCCGAGGTGATCGGGTCGAGCCCGGCGCTCGGTTCGTCGAGGAACACCAGCGGCGGGTCGAGCGCGAGCGCCCGCGCGATTCCGGCGCGCTTCTTCATTCCGCCCGAGAGCTCCGCCGGCAGGTGGTTCTCGAAGCCGCCCAGGCCCACGAGCCGCAGCTTGCTGCGAACGACCTCGTCCAGGTCGGCGCGGGAGAGATCGGTCCAGGTCGAGAGCGGCAGCGCGACGTTCTGGGCCAGCGTCATCGAGCCGAACAGCGCGCCGGACTGGAACAGGACGCCGAAGCCGGGCGCGCCGCCAGCGAGTCCGGGCGGCTTTCCGTCGACCAGGATCGTGCCGCGCATCGGCCTCTCGAAGCCGATCAGGTGGCGCAGCACCGTGGACTTCCCGCAGCCGCTTCCGCCGAGGATCGCGAAGACCTCCCCGCGCAGGACCTCGAAGTCCAGGTTCTGGAGCAGCACGCGGTCGCCGAAGCCGACCGCGACGCCCGACACCGTGATGTGTGGCTCAGAGATCCCAGGCATGGTAGAGCACCGTGAAGGCCGAATCGATCACGACCAGGAAGAAGAGCGAGCTCACCACCGCCGAGGTCGTGGAGCGGCCGACGCCCTCGGCGCCGCCGCGCGTCGCGAGCCCGGCCTGGCAGGCGACCAGCGCGATCGCGAGGCCGAACGCGACCGACTTGAGCAGCCCCGAGCAGACGTACCAGATGTCGATGGCGTCGTGGGTCTGCCGCGCCCAGGCGGCGAGTGGAACGTCCAGCGAGGCGACCCCGACCACGGCGCCGCCGGCGATCGCGAAGGCGTTTCCCAGCAGCGTGAGGATCGGCAGCATCAGCGTCAGCGCGAGCACGCGTGGAAGCACCAGGTAGCGGTACGGATCGAGCCCGATCGTCCGCAGCGCGTCGACCTCTTCGGACACGCGCATCGTGCCGAGCTCCGCCGCGAACGCGGCGCCCGAGCGCCCGGCGGCGACCACCGCGACCATCAGCGGCCCGAGCTCGCGCACGATGCCGATCGCCACGCCGTCGGCGACGAAGATGTCCGCGCCGTACTGGTGCAGCGTGATCGCGCCCTGGAACGCCGAGACCAGACCGACCAGGAACGTGATCAGGCCGATGATCGGAAGTCCGTCGGCGCCGGCCCGCTCCATCACGCGAAGGACCGATCGCCACGGGACCGTGCGCGGATCGCGAAGCGCCCGGCCCGCGGCAACGACCGTGTTGCCGGTGAAGTCGAGGATCTGGCGCGAGAGCGTCCAGAGCTCGGCCGTCTCGCGGCCGACCTGCTCGAAGACGCCGGGCGCGGTCGGGGCCACCTGGCTGGCGATCCCGCGCGGGCTCGACGCGACCAGCTCCAGGATCTCGCCCGCTCGTCCCGTCGCGCCGGCGAGCTCGGCCGCGATTCCGCGCGCGCGGAGCTCGTCGCAGAGCCCGAGCAGTAGCGCCGCCGCCGCGCCGTCGAGTGAGTCCATTCCGGCCAGGTCGAAGCGAACGCCGCTCGCGGGCGCTGCGAGCAGCTCACGGATCCGAGACAGCGCGCGCGGCACGTTGCGGACGGAAAGCGCGCCCGCCAGCCGCAGCTCGGCGCTGCCGGGCCGCGGATCGCTGCGCTCGACGCTGAACTCCAACTCCGCCGTGACCGCGCTTCTGGCTTGAATCGCGTTTCCCCAGCGCTCAGGTTAGCATGGCCGCCTCACGGAACCCCTCGAGGAGTCAGCCCATGTCCGAGCGAGTCTCGATCGATCTGAAGGACGGGATCGCCGACGTCCGCATGATCCGCACCGACAAGATGAACGCGATCGACGCGGAGATGTTCACCGCGCTGGTCGAAGCCGGCCGCAGCCTCTGCGCCGAGCGCTCGGTTCGCGCGGTGGTGCTCTCCGGCGAGGGCCGCGCGTTCTGCGCGGGCCTGGACATGGGCAGCTTCACGGCGATGGCCGACGGGACACGCGACGGGGCCGGGATCGGCGGGAACGTGTTCGAGCGCGGCTCGAGCGGCGCGAACCGCGCGCAGCTCGCGGCCTGGGTCTGGCAGGAGGTTCCGGCGCCCGTGATCGCCGCCGTACACGGCGTTGCGTACGGCGGGGGTCTGCAGATCGCGCTCGGCGCCGACCTGCGCATCGTCGCGCCCGACGCGCGGATGTCGGTGATGGAGATCAAGTGGGGCCTGATCCCCGACATGTCCGCGACCCAGTCGCTGCGCCGCCTGCTCCCGCTCGACGTCGCGCTCGAGCTCACGCTCACCGGCCGCGTCGTCTCCGGGACCGAGGCGAAGGAGATTGGCCTTGCCACCCGCGTCTCGGCCACCCCGCGCGAGGACGCGCTCGCGCTCGCCGCCGAGATCGCCGGCAAGAGCCCGGACGCGATCCGCGCCGCCAAGCGCCTGTTCCAGGAAGCCTGGCACGCCCCGGCCGCCGACGGCTTCCTCCTCGAAGAGACCCTGCAGCGCTCGCTGATGGGCCGGCCCAATCAGGTCGAGAGCGTGAAGGCGAACTTCGAGAAGCGCGCCCCCCGGTTCCAGAATCCCTAGAAGCGGTCTCGGAAACCCCGACCCGAGCCCGGCGCGCGGATTCGGCCCGAGATCGAGGCGCGAGAGCGCAGGCGTATCTCGTCGATACGGCGAGCTCTCGCAACGACGAGATCGGGGCGAAGACGCGTGTCCGGCGACGGGAGCGGGTTTCCGAGACCGCTTCTAGTAGTCGTCGCCCTTCAGATCCAGGAAGACGATTCCGCCGACGAGATCGAGGATCTCGAGCGGGTCGATGCCGAGATCGATGCCGATGATCGCGGCCTGGAAGCCGGCCCCGACCTCGAGCGGTCCGTAGTAGGGCTTCGACCAGCCCTCTTCCGTCTTGTCGCCGGCCACGCTGAGCTCGGCGCCGGCGAACGACTCGATTCCGACGGGAAGGTTCACGCGCGGACGACCGCGCGGGCCGGGAATGCCCGCGAACACGGTCGCGTGCGCGCCGAGCACCACGTCGACGGCCTCCGTGACGCGAGCCTGGACGGTGAAGCCGGGTCCGACGCGCACGCGGAGGCGCACGAGATCGAGAATGTCGAAGAGGCGGTTCGGGATGTACATGAGCACCGGGTGCTTCTCGCGCGGCTCCTCGGCGGGCTCCGCCTTGGCGGGCTCTCCCGCCGCGGGCTCGGCCATCGCCGACGTCGCCGCGAGGGCGACACAGAACACGAACGCAGCGAGCGCGGCTCGAATGGTCGTCGTCATTACGCCTCCTCTTTTCATCCTACCGCGAAGTCTCGCGGTGCGAAATGCAATCACTGCGGCTCCCATGCGGGTCGGCCATCCATGCGCGCCCACTCGCGCATCTTGCCGGAGATGAAGTCCACGGTTCGTCGGTGCGCCTCCCGCGCGCCGATCGCCGGGTCGACGGCCGGCCCGAAGGCGAAGCGCAGCTTGCGATCGCGGTGCAACGGGCCCCACTCCTTCATGAACTCGAACCGTTTTCCGTTGCCCCAGAAGTCGGTGCGAAGCGCGATCGGCACGACGCGGACGCCCGTCCTCGCGGCGAGCTTCACGCCCAGGGAATTGAAGTTTGCCGGGCGGAACTCGTCCTGCCGCGTGCCCTCGGGAAAGATCACCAGCGAGACTCCACCCGCCAGCCGCTTCGCGCCCTCCTCCAACACCGTGACCATGTCGCGGCGCGCATCCTTGCGCGTCACGACCACCGGATCGCGCGAGCGCATGATCGGGCCGAACAGGCTGCCGCGGGTCAGCGATTCCTTGACGACGAAGGTGACCGGTCGATGCGGCCGGATCAGCGCCGGCAGCACCATCGATTCGGTCGTGCTCATGTGATTGGAGACGAACACGACCGGCGCCCGAAGCGCCGCCACGTTCTCCAGGCCCTCGATGTCGAAGCGCGCGCCGTGGCGCTCCATCGAATCGAGGACCTCCCATGAGCTGCGGTTCCAGGCCTCGTCGGCGAAGCGGCCGCGCCGGGCCGCCCTGGAGCAGCTCAGCACCAGCCGGATGTAGTCGGCGTAGAAGACCCAGCGCGCGCCGCCCAGCCAGCGATCGAGGAGCGTTCGCCGTCTGCCCGGGTCGGTGACGTACGTTCCGCCGGGAAAGTAGTTCGTCAGTCGCATGGCGGATGCGATTCGTGTCCGACCTCGACGACCGCCACCCCGCGAGTCTCAGCGCTTCACGAAGTCGATCACGACGCCCGCGGCTTCGCGCCGGCGGTAGACGATCTCGACGCCCTCGCCGTAGCGCGCCTGCATCTGGTGCAGGAGCGGGATCGGGTCGTGGTCGTTCACGAAGCGCATGGTCTCGCCGGCGTTCAGGGCATCCAGCGCGCCGAAGATGGCCGCGTGACGGAAGCGCTTGGCGACGCCGCGGGCGTCGAACCCGTAGATCGCATCGGACGTGGTGTGGTCATGGACGTGCGGTGTGCTCATGGCTCGGCTCCAGGCTGTGAAAGTCGCCGCATCATAGTCGAGCCTCAGTGCTCTTTGCCGTCGGCGCGCGGACGCAGCAGCCAGGGAACGTAGCGCCAGCCGAGCAGGCCGAAGCCGGCCAGCCAGCAGGTCGCGGTCAGGTGGAGCCACGTCGGATAGGAGCTCGGGGCGAGCTGCGGCGCGACGATGCGCAGCGCAAGGCCCGTCAGCATCACCCAGAGCACCGCCTTGTCGAGCGCGTCGAAGACGACCTTGCGCCCGGTGTGCCCGCGCGAGATGCGCACGATCATCGCCGGCGTGATCAGCCCCATTGCGCCGAGCGTGAAGAGATGGACCGAGACGCTGCCGACCCAGGCGTGCCCCTGCCCGATCGCTTCGACGCCGAGCTGGGCGATGATGGCGGCGGCGCCGAGGAACATGATGCCGACGTCGATGCGCGTGAGCGCCCGGTGCGGGTGCCACATGGAGAAGCGGCCGAGCAGAAGAAGCGCGAGCAGCCCGCTCGCGGACGCCGCGAGCGCGTCCGGCAGGAACGGCGCGAACACCAGCGCCAGGCCCAGGCTCTTGATCGCGTGGTCGAGCGCCGCGATGCGCGGAAGCGAGAGCTGGAACACGCCCTTCATGAACTGCACGAGCGTGCGCTCGAGCATGATCAGGAAGGCCAGCCGGAACAGCGCCAGCGCCATGCCCCGCCCCGTCGCGAAGTGCTCGGGCGAGAGCAGCAGCCACTTGGCCGGCAGGAAGAGCGGGAGCGCGATCCAGAAGTACACGTTGTCGCGGTAGCTGTCCGTCTTGCGATGCCCGATCAGCGTGACGAGCAGCAGGCCGACGATGGAGGCGAGGTACAGGTAGGACGAGAGCGCGAGCAGCGCGGCGGGCCAGACGCCGCCGAAGAGCATGCCGGCGCGCTCGAAGATCCACGCTGCGGCCAGAAAGATCAGCGTGCCGCCGTGATGGCCGCGGATGCCGACCCAGTTCTTGCTCGAGGTCAGAAGGAACCCGCCGAGCATCGCCCAGCCGAAGCCGAAGAACATCTCGTGGGCATGCCACTGCAGCGGCGCGGTCGCGAGCGCCGCGGGCGGCGGCACGCTGCCGCCGAGCATGAGCACCCAGGTCAGCGGCAGCGTGGCGCCGGCCAGGCAGGCCAGCGCGAAGAACGGCCGGAAGCCGACGAGCCAGAACGGGTGGGCCATTGCGCGGGTGAGCATCGAAGCCGTCGAGGGAATTCCTAGGCGAGCAGCCGGCCCAGGATCTCGCGCAGGACGGCGGGGTCGGCCTTGCCGCCGCTGGACTTCATGACCTGACCGAGGAAGAAGTTCAGGAGCTTCGTTTCTCCGGCGCGGTACTTGGCGAGCTGCGCGGGGTTGGCGTCGATCACCGCGCGCGCCAGGCGCTCGAGCTCGCCGGTGTCGGAGACCGCCTCGAGACCGCGCGCGCGCATGATCGCTTCCGGGCGCTCTCCCGTCTTCGCCATCTCGGCGAAGACCTCGCGGGCCGAGCCCGCGGTGATGCGGCCGGCGTCGACGAGCGCGAGCAGATCGACCAGGTGCGCGGGCGTGATCGGCAGCTCGCGAAGCGCGCGGCCGGACTCGGTCATCGTCGCGAGCACGTCGCGCATGATCCAGTTCGAGACGACCTTCGGCTGGCCGCAGGCGCGGACCGCGGCCTCGAAGAACTCCGAGACGTCGCGGTCCTCGGTCAGCACGGCCGCGTCGTAGGACGGAATCCCGAGCTCGGCGCAGTAGCGCGCACGGCGGACCTGCGGCAGCTCGGGAAGCGAGGCGCGGATGCGCTCGAGCGTGTCGGGTGAGACGCGCAGCGGCGGCAGGTCAGGGTCGGGGAAGTAGCGGTAGTCGTCGGCCTGCTCCTTGGTCCGCATCGGCGTCGCCACGCCCGCGCGGTCGTCCCAGTGCATCGTCTGCTGCTCGATGGTCCCGCCGCCCTCGAGCAGGTCGACCTGGCGGCGGATCTCGGAGGCGATCGCGCGCTCGACGAAGCGGAACGAGTTCAGGTTCTTGAGCTCCGTGCGGGTGCCGAGCTTGGTGTCGCCGATCCTGCGCACCGACACGTTGGCGTCGCAGCGGAACTGGCCCTTCTCCAGGTCGGCGTCGGAGACGTCCAGGTAGCGCAGGATCTGGCGCAGGCTGCGCAGGTACGCGCCGGCCTCGTCGGGCGTGTGGATCGTGGGCGTCGAGACGATCTCGACCAGCGGCGCGCCGGCGCGGTTCAGGTCGACGTGCGTGACGCCGCCGCCGGTCACGGCGTCGTCGTGGATGTTCTTCGCCGCGTCCTCTTCCATGTGGATGCGCGTGAGCGCGATCTGTCGCGTCTCGCCGTCGAGCTCGATCGGCACCGCGCCGTCCGTGCAGTACGGCTCCTCGTACTGCGAGATCTGGTAGCCCTTGGGCAGGTCCGGGTAGAAGTAGTGCTTGCGCGCGAAGACCGAGACCGGGTGCACCTTGCAGCCGAGCGCGAGCGCGAGCCGGACGGCCAGCTCCACCGCCTTCTCGTTCAGCACCGGCAGCACGCCGGGCAGGCCGACGTCGACCTCGGTGGTCTGCGTGTTCGGAGCCGCGCCGAAGGCGTGCGGGGCGGAGCTGAACAGCTTCGACTCGGTCTTGAGCTGCGCGTGCACCTCGAGACCGATCACCGCCTCCCATCCGGAAGGCATCTTGAACGCGCCCGGCTCGGCCATGCGGCTAAGGTACCAAGTTGATCAGCCGGCCGGGAACGTAGATCACCCGGCGCGGCGCGCCCGAGCCGACGTGCTTGGCGACGTTCTCGCTGGCGAGCGCGGCGGCCAGCGCGGTGGCCTGGTCGGCGTCGGACGGAACGCGGACGCGGTCGCGAACTTTTCCCGCGACCTGGACCGTGAGCTCGATCTCGTCCTGCACGAGGAGCGCTCGCTCGGCCACCGGCCAGGGCGCGCGGACCAGGGACTCCGCGTGGCCGAGCCGCTGCCAGAGCTCCTCGCCCAGGTGCGGCGCGAGCGGCGCGAGCAGAAGCACGAAGGCTTCGACCAGCTCGCGCGTGGCCGGGCCGTCCTTCTCCACGTCGCGGACGAAGACCATCAGCGCCGAGATCGCGGTGTTGAACTCCAGGGCCTCGAAGTCGCGCGTCACCTTGTCGATCGTGCGCGCGAGCAGCCGCCGCTGCGCGTCGCTTCCGGGTCCCGGCGCGAAGTCCCGCGCGCGGTCGCCGGCGTCGTCCTCCTCGCAGACCAGCCGATACGCGCGGCCGAGGAAGCGCGCGACGCCCGGGATTCCGTCGGTCGACCAGGGCGCGGCCTTTCCCAGCGGCCCGATGAACATCTCGTACAGGCGCATCGCGTCGGCGCCGAACTCGTCGATCACGTCGTCGGGATTCACCACGTTTCCGCGGCTCTTCGACATCTTCTCGATCACTTCCTCGAGGTCGACGTCGACCGCCGGCGCGAGCGCCCGCCCGTTCTGCCAGCGCACCTTCTCGGGCTCGATCCACTCCTCGGCCAGCTCCGCGCCCGAGCCGACGTGGACCGGCGTCTCGCCCTCGAAGCGCACGTCGGCGCGGGAGTAGTACTTCGGCTCGCCTTCGGCCTCGCTCTTGAACAGCCGGTAGCTCTTGCCCTGGATCATGCCGGGGTTCAGCAGCTTCTGGAACGGCTCCTTGGTGTGCACCAGGCCCAGATCGAAGAGCACCTTGTGCCAGAAGCGCGCGTAGAGCAGGTGCAGCACCGCGTGCTCCGCGCCGCCCACGTACAGGTCGACGTTCATCCAGTAGCGCTCGGCCTCGGGCGAGAACGGCGCGCTGTCATTGGTCGGATCGCAGAAGCGCAGGTAGTACCAACAGCTCCCCGCCCACTGCGGCATGGTGTTGGTGTCGCGAAGCGCCGCTCGCCCGGTCTTCGCATCGGCGACCTCGACCCACTCCCGCGCGCGCGCGAGCGGCGGCTCGAAGCCGCCGCGCGGCTTGAAGTCGTCGAGCTCGGGAAGCTCGACGGGGAGCTCCGCGTCGGGCACGAGCACCGTCTCGCCGCTCTCCAGATGGAGCACCGGGAACGGCTCGCCCCAGTAGCGCTGCCGGCTGAACAGCCAGTCGCGGAGCTTGTACGCGACCGAGCGCGCGCCCAGGCCGCGCTCGGCCAGCCAGGCGCTGATCTTCGCCTTCGCCTGCGCGGTCGGCAGGCCGTCGAGCAGGCCCGAGTTCACCGCCGCGCCGTCACCCTCGTACGCCGCGCGGGTCACGTCGCCGCCGCTCACGACCTCGACGATCGGCAGCCCGAACGTCCGCGCGAACTCCCAGTCGCGCGCGTCGTGGCCGGGCACGGCCATGATCGCGCCGGTCCCGTAGCCGGCGAGCACGTAGTCGGCGATCCAGATCGGGATCCGCGCGCCGTTCACCGGGTTCGTCGCGAACGCGCCCGTGTCGACGCCGGTCTTGGTCTTCGCCTCGGCCATTCGCGCGCGCTCGCTCTTTCGCGCGCTCGCCTCGACGTACTCGGTCACCGCCGCGCGCCGCGCGGGCGTGGTGATCTTCGCGACCAGCGGGTGCTCGGGCGCGAGCACCATGTAGGTCGCGCCGAAGAGCGTGTCGGGCCGCGTGGTGAAGACCTCGATCGACTCGCCCGGGTGGTCGGCGAGCGCGAAGAACACGCGCGCGCCCTCGGAGCGGCCGATCCACTCCAGCTGCATCTTCTTGATGTGCTCCGGCCAGTCGACCCCATCTAGGTCCTCGATCAGCCGGTCCGCGTAGGCGGTGATGCGCAGCATCCACTGCTTCAGCGGCACGCGCACGACCGGGTGCCCGCCGATCTCGCTCTTGCCGTCGCGGACCTCCTCGTTCGCCAGCACCGTGCCCAGCGCCGGGCACCAGTTCACCGGCACCTCGGCCTGGTAGGCCAGCCCCTTGTCGAAGAGCCGGCAGAAGATCCACTGGGTCCAGCGCACGTAGCGCGGGTCGGTGGTGTCGATCTCGCGCTCCCAGTCGTAGGAGAGGCCGAGCGCCTGCAGCTGCTCGCGGTAGCGCGCGATGTTCCGCGTCGTGGTCACGCGGGGGTGCTGCCCCGTGCGCACGGCGTGCTGCTCCGCGGGCAGGCCGAAGGCGTCCCAGCCCATCGGGTGCAGCACGTTGAACCCGCGCATGCGCTTGTAGCGCGCGTACACGTCGGTCGCGACGTATCCCTTCGGGTGGCCGACGTGCAGGCCCTCGCCCGACGGGTACGGGAACATGTCGAGCACGTAGTACTTGGGCCGGCTCGGATCGATCGAAGTGCGGAAGGTCTTCTCTTCCAGCCAGCGGCGCTGCCAGCGGGCTTCGATCTTGCGCGGCTCGTACGGCATGCGCGGCAGGATAGCAGCTCGTCTCGTCGCGTCTGCCCGGCTAGAGTGGCGGATGGCGATGGCGAAGCACGAGACACCGAGCTCGGAAGCCGTCTGGTCGGCGAAGCCGCTCTCCGCGCGGGAGCTCGAGCGCAAGTCCGAGCTGCTGGCGCAGCGCGTGCGCGCGCTCGCTCCGAGCCAGACGCGCAGCGTCGCCGACTTCGTGCGCGCTCTCGGCGGAATGAGCATCCAGGCGCGCAACCTCGGACGGTGTTACGAGGTGCTCGAGGCGATGCTTCGCGATCCCGATCGGCCGACCATCCTGCTCGGGCTCGCCGGACCGCTGATCGCGGGCGGCTTGCGCCAGGTGATTCGCGAGCTGGTCGAGCACAACCTGGTCGACGTGGTCGTCTCGACCGGAGCGATCCTGTACCAGGACGTCTACCAGGCGCGCGGCTGGGCGCACTATCGCGGCTCGGTCCAGGCCGACGACGCGGCGCTTCGCGAGCTCTACGTCGACCGCATCTACGACACCTACGTGGACGAGGTCGGCTTCGCCGACACCGACACCTGGATCGGCCGCATCGCGGACCAGCTCGCGCCCGGCGCGTACTCGAGCCGGCAGTTCATGGACCAGATCGCCGATCGCCTCGACGACCCGCTCTCGATCGTCGCGACCTGCCGGCGGCACGGCGTGCCGATGTTCCTGCCCGCGCTGAACGACAGCTCGATCGGGATCGGATTGACCGAGCACCACCACCGCCGCGTCGTCGCGAACGAGCCGGGCGTCGTGATCAGCTCGATCCAGGACAACTACGAGCTGACCCAGATCGTCGCGCGCTCGCCGGCGACCGCGGCGTTCTTCGTCGCGGGCGGCGTGCCGAAGAACTACATCAACGACGCGGTCGTCTCGAGCTACGTGCTCGGCCAGCCCGACCACGGCCACCGCTACGCGCTCCAGGTCACCACCGCGGTCTCCGCGGACGGGGGCCTCTCGGGCTCGACGCTCGACGAGGCGGAGAGCTGGGGCAAGGTGCGGCACGGCGCGTCGCGCGCGATGGCCTGGCTGGAGCCGACGGTCTCGCTCTCGCTGCTCGCCACCGCGGCGATCCAGGAAGAGCTCGCGAAGGGGCGCTCGCGGCTGCGCATGAGCTGGAACGGGCAGATCCTCGAGCGGCTCGAGACCGCTGCGGGAGGCTAGTGGTGCTGCTCGTCGACGGCGCCTGGCTCGAGTCGCGGCTTTCGGATCCAGACCTGCGCGTGATCGACGCGAGCTGGTACCTGCCCGCGCAGAAGCGCGACGCGCGCGCCGAGTACGCGGCCGCGCACATCCCGGGCGCGATCCATCTGGACCTCTCGAGCGACCTCGCAGACGCCGGGGCGAAGCTCCGCAACAGCGTCGCTCCTCCCGATGCGCTCGCGCGCGTCTTCGCTAGCCGCGGGATCGGAAGCGCCCATCACGTGGTCGTGTACGACCGGCTCGGCGGCTTCTCGGCCGGGCGCGTCTGGTGGACGCTGCGCTACGCGGGACACGAGCGCGTCTCGCTCCTCGACGGCGGCTTCGCAGGCTGGGTCGCGCAGGGACGCCCGGTGACCGCGGCGGTGCCGGGTTTTCCGCAGGCCGAGTTCCGCGCCCGGCCCAGGCCGGAGCTGCTCCGCGACAAGGCGGACGTCCTTCGCATCGTGCGCGACGGCGGCGCGCAGATCGTCGACGCGCGCTCCGCCGAGCGCTTCCGCGGCGAGGGCGAGGAGCACACCCGCCGCAAGGGCCACATACCCGGCTCGAGATCGGTCCCCTACGACCGGAACCTGCGCGGCGACCCGCCGTCGTTCAGGTCGCTCTCCGAGCTGCGCGACGTCTACGCGCGCGCGGGCGTGGATCTCGAGCGGCCGATCGTCACGACCTGCGGCTCGGGAGTCACCGCCGCGCTCGACGCCTTCGCGCTGGCCCTGCTCGGACACCGGAACGTGTCGGTCTACGACGGTTCCTGGGCCGAGTGGGGCGACTGCGACGACGTTCCGATCGCGACCGGAGATCAGTGATAGACGGTGTGGCTCGGCCGGCCGGCGAGGATGTTCAGCGCGCCCCAGTTCGTGACCTTCTTGAACGCGTCGGAGGCGATGAAGGCGCGGAACGCCTCCTCGCTGGCCCAGACCGAGACGATCAGGTAGGTCCGCGCGTCCGGGCCCACCTCCTTGAACAGGCGCGACTCGGAGTGACCGTCGATGCCCTTCATGGTCTCGATCACGCGCGCGCACGCGTCCTCGAAGATCTGCCCCTTCCCCTCGAGGACCGTGTAGTTCATCCCGATCGTGACCATTTCGCCTGCCTCCTCGATTCGACACCTTACGCGAGTCGAAGCCGCTCCGCGCGGATTTCGGCGGAATCATGATCCCGATTCGAGACACGCTCCACTCGCACCGGTCTCCGCTGGTGAACTACGCGTTGATCGCGCTCTGCACGATCGCCTTCGTCCTCGAGCTTCGCGCGGGAGCGGACATCGACGCGCTGCTGCACGACTGGGCGCTGGTGCCGTCGCGATTCGTCTCGCTGATCGCGCGCGACGGACTGCTCGACTCCGCGCCCTACCGGCCGCTGCTGAGCTCGATGTTCCTGCACGGGAGCATCGCGCACTTCGCGGGGAACATGCTGTTCCTCTGGGTCTTCGGCGACAACGTCGAGGATCGCCTCGGGCACCTCCGCTACGGGCTCTTCTACCTCGCGGGCGGCGTGGTCGCGGGCCTGGCGCACGTGGCCGCGAGCCCCGAGTCGATCGTGCCCACGATCGGCGCCAGCGGCGCGATCGCCGCCGTGATGGGCGCGTACATGCTGCTCTACCCGCACGCGCACGTTCACACGCTGGTGATCTTCGTCTTCATCGTGCGCGTGATCTCGGTTCCCGCGGTCGTCTGGCTCGGGCTCTGGTTCGTCTTCCAGGTGATCGCGGGCGCGCAGGAGGCCTCGGTTCCCGGCCAGGGCGGCGTCGCGTGGTGGGCCCACGCGGGCGGCTTCGCCTTCGGCGCTGCCGTCGTGCTCGTGTTCGGGCTGCGCGCGCCGCGCGCGGCGGCCGCGCGCTAGTCGGATGCGCGAGCCGCCCGACACGGTCTTCTACGACGGCGGCTGCGCGCTGTGCCACGGCTCGGTCGTGTACCTGCTCGCGCGCGACCGCGACGGCTCGCGCTTCCGCTTCGCGCCGATCGGCGGAGCGCGCTTTCGCGCGGAGCTCTCCGAGGCGGAACGCGCGGGCCTTCCCGACGCGATCGCCGTGCGCACCGCGGACGGTCGCCTGCTCGTGCGCTCGGCCGCCGCGCTGCGCCTCGGCGAGCGGCTGGGCGGTGCGCACCGCGTGTTCGCTCGCGTGCTCGCGCTCGTCCCGGCGCACCTGCGCGACGCGCTCTACGACGCGATCGCGCGCTCGCGCTACCGCGTCTTCGGCCGCAAGGACGAGGCTTGTCCGGTGATCGCGCCGGAGCTGCGGGGGCGCTTCGACCTGCGTCCTTGACTGGGGCTCCGCCGCGGGCTTCTCTCGCTCCATGCTGCGCCGCGCGCTCGGAATCGGGATCGCCCTGCTCGCCTGCGCGGCGTTCGCCGGCGAGTCGACCGACGTCGATCCGCTGCGCGCGCCCCACCGGAATCCCGACGGCACGTTCTTCAATCCCTGGCGCCCGTTCGAGACGAGCTTCGTCGACTTCCTGCGCTGGCGCTTCTCGAGCAACGCGTACGACAAGAGCGCCGCGCCGGTGCTTCCACGCGTAGCGAACGACGGCCGCTCGCTCGCCGGGATGCAGCACTCCTCCGAGCTCACCTGGGTCGGACACGCGACCGTCGCGATCCACGACGGCGACGACGTGGTGCTGACCGACCCGCACTTCTCCGACCGGGCGCTCCTGCCCGAGCGCGCGCTACCGCCCGGCGTTCCGCTCGAGGCGATCCCCTCGGACGCGTTCGCGGTCGTGTCGCACTCGCACTACGACCACCTGGATTCGTGGACGGTCGAGAACCTGCCGGCGAGCGTCGGCTGGTACGTGCCGCTCGGCATGGGGGAGTTCCTCCGCGAGCGCGGCCGCGACGACGTGACCGAGCTCGACTGGTGGCAGAGCGCGAAGCGCGGCCGCTGGACGATCACCTGCCTGCCGTCGCAGCACTGGTCGCGGCGCTCGATCGGCGACACGAACCGGATGCTCTGGTGCGCGTGGCTGCTCGACTCGGGCGAGTACACCTACTTCTTCGCCGGGGACACCGGCTACTTCCAGGGCTTCGCGGCGTACGGCCGCGAGTTCGACCCGATCGACGTGGCGCTGCTGCCGATCGGCGCGTACGAGCCGCGCTGGTTCATGAAGGATCAGCACATGGACCCCGCCGAGGCGTACCAGGCGTTTCGCGACCTGCGCGCGAAGACGCTCGTGCCGATCCACTGGGGCACGTTCGACCTGACCGACGAGCCGCTCGACCTGCCGCCGCGCGAGCTCGACCGCGCGGTGCGCGAGGCCGGCGGCGACCCGTCGGACGTGCGCGTGCTCGCCATCGGCGAGCGCTGGCACGTGCCGAAGGGGGACTGAGCATGGACGCGCGCGCGAACCAGCTTCCGCTGGCCGAGATCGACACCCTCTTCCTCGACGCGGGCGGGACGCTGATCACGATGGATTTCGGGCTCGTCGCGCGCGAGCTCGCGGCGCTGGGCCATGCCTGCCGCGCGGACGCGCTCGCGCGCGCCGAGGCCGCGGCCCGGCCGCTGATCTCGCGCGCGGTAGCAAGCGGCGGCTCGACCGAGGGGCGCGACGTGTTCTCCGCGTACGTCGATCTGGTCCTGCGCCGCGCGCTCTCGCTCGCGGACGACGCGCGATCCGCTCTGGTGTCGGCGCTCGTGCCGCGGATCCGCTTTCCGGGTCGCTCGCTCGAGCTCTGGTCGGCCGTGATTCCCGGCGTGCCCGCGGCGCTCGCGCGGCTGCGCGCGGCCGGCTACCGGCTGGTCGTGGTCTCGAATGCCGACGGCACCGTCGAGGAGGGCCTGACGCGCGCGGGGCTGCGGCCGTACCTGCACGCGGTCGTCGACTCGCACGTGGTCGGATTCGAGAAGCCCGACCCGCGCATCTTCGACCACGCGCTCTCGCTCTTCGGCAGCGACCCGACGCGCACGCTCCACGTCGGCGACATGTACGCGGCCGACGTCGTCGGCGCGCGCGCGGCGGGGCTGCACGCGCTGCTGCTCGATCCACACGGCGACTGGGGCGAGGTGGACTGCCCGCTCACCGCAAGCGTGCCGTCGCTCGCGTCGCGGCTGCTCGAGCTTCGCGAGGCGCGCTAGGAGACGACCTCGGCCTCGAGATCCACGTCGCGAACGCCCGTGATCCGCGCGTTCACGAGCTCGCCCGTGCGCGCGCGCCCGCGGAGCATCACGCAGCCGTCGACCTCGGGCGCCTGCGACCAGGTGCGGCCGACCGAGTAGCCGGCGGATCCCGAATCGACGAGCACGCGCACGCTCTCGCCGATCCGCGCCGAGAGCTGCTCGCGCATGATCCCGCGCTGCAGCTTCATCAGCTCGCGGTGCCGCTTGCGCGAGACCGATCGCGCCACCTTCTCGCCGAGCGCCTGCGCGCTGGTGCCCTCCTCGTCGGAGTAGCGGAACACGCCCACCCGCTCGAAGCGCGTCTCGCGCACGAACTCGCACAGCGTCTCGAAGTCCGCATCGGTCTCGCCGGGAAAGCCGACGATGAAGGTCGTGCGCAGGACCGCGCCCGGAATCCGCTCGCGCAAGCGTGCGACCAGCCGGCGCTGGCGCTCGGCGGTGACTCCGCGCTTCATCGCGCGCAGCTGCGAGTCACTGGCGTGCTGCAGCGGAACGTCGATGTAGGGCAGGACCCGCCGGGCTCCCGCGAACGCGTCGATCACCGCGTCGCCGAGCGCGCTCGGATACAGATACAGCAGGCGGACCCAGTCCAGCCCGTCGACCGCGTCGAGAGCGCGGATCAGGGCGTCGATCCGCGGCCGGCCATCCAGGTCCTTTCCCCAGGAGAGCGTGTCCTGCGAGATCACGTTCACCTCGCGCACGCCCTGCTCCGCGAGCTGCCGCGCCTCGGCCACGATCGAGTCGAGCGTGCGGCTCTGGAAGCGGCCGCGGATCGCCGGGATCGCACAGAACGCGCAGACGCGGTCGCAGCCCTCGGCGATCTTCAGGTAGGCGGAGTGGCGCGCGCCGATCAGCAGCCGTGGGCTCGACTCGTCGTAGAGATGGGTTCGTCCGGCGTCGACGTACACGCCGCGCGAGCGCCCGGAGCGCGCGTCGTCGAGGATCCGGGCGATGTTCTGGAACTGGCCCGTGCCGACGAACGCGTCGACCTCGGGCAGCTCCTTGGCGAGATCCGCGCCGTAACGCTGGGGCAGGCAGCCCGCGACCACCAGCGCCTGCAGCTCGCCGCGCTGCTTGCAGTCCGCGAGCTCGAGGATCTCCTGGATCGACTCCTCGCGGGCGGCCTGGATGAACGAGCAGGTGTTGACGATCGCGACCTCGGCATCCGCGAGCTGCTCGGCGATCGCGTAGCCGCCGAGCGCGAGCGACCCGAGCATGACCTCGGAGTCCACCTGGTTCTTGGCGCAGCCAAGCGTCCGGAAGTAGACGCGCGGCGGTGTCGGGGAGGACGACATCGGCCGGGCACTCTAGCATGCTAGCCTTCCGCGGCGATGCGCATCGGGGTGATCAGCGACACGCACGACAACGCGCGAAACGTGGCGCGGATCGTCGAGCTCCTGCGCGGCGCGGGCGTATCGCGCGTGGTCCACACCGGGGACATCACCCGGCCCGACACGTTGGGCGTGCTGGCCCGGCTCGAGCTGCCGATCGTCGGCGTGTACGGGAACAACGACGTCGAGCGCGAGGCGCTCGGCCGGGCCGCACGGCACTTCGGCATCGAGCTGGTGGAGCCGCCGCTCGAGCTGCACTGGGCGGGCCGACGGATCACCGTCGTTCACGATCGGTACGCGCACGGCGATCTCGCGCTCCACGACCGGGACGTGGTCCTGCACGGCCACGAGCACCGCCACTCGCTCGAGCGATCGAGCGGAACCCTGATCTGGAACCCCGGCGAGTGCGCGGGTCTGGTCGCGGGGCAGAACTCGGTGGGCGTGCTCGACCTGGCCGCGCTCGAGCCCGAGCGGCTGCGGTTCTAGCGTGGCGCGCGTGCTGCTCGAGCTGGCCGACGAGATCCGGGCGCTCGCGCTCACCGGACTGCACTACACCGAGGGCCCGTTCGACCGCGAGCGCTACGAGAAGCTGCTCGCGCTCGCGGCGCGGCTCGCCTCGCACGGGGCGACCGCGGAGCCCGAGAGACTCGAGCTGGTCTTCCGCGCCGCGGACCGGGGCTACGTGACGCCGAAGCTCGACGTGCGCCTCGCGCTCTTCCGCGGGGAATCGGTGCTCCTGGTCCGCGAGCGCATGGACGGGCGCTGGGCGCTGCCGGGCGGCTTCGTCGACGTGGGCGACAGCCCGTCGGACGCTGCGGTTCGCGAGGCGGCCGAAGAGGCCGGCGTGGTCGCGCGCGTGCAGCGTCTGGCCGGCGTATTCGACACGCGCCTGCAGCCGGACTGTCCGCCGCACCTGTTCCACATCCACAAGCTGGTGTTCACGGGGCGGCTGGTCGATCCCGACGCCGAGCCGATTGCGGGAAGCGAGGCGACCGACGCGAGGTACTGGCCGCTCGCGGCGTTGCCCGAGCTCTCGCTCGGGCGAACCCTGCCGCTTCACCTGCGCGAGGCGCTTCGCGTCGCGCGCGACCCGAAGGCGCTGCCCTACTTCGACTGAGCAGCTTCGACTTCGCCGCTCAGGCCTCGCGCCGGCGCGCGAGCTCGCGCTCGTAGGCGCGCATCAGGTCGCGGTAGTCGAGCATGCCGACGATCCGCCCCGCGCAGGGGTCCTCGGGATCGGCGGCGAGCACGACGGGAATCTGCGGGCATCCCGAAGCGCGGAACAGCTCGTGCGCGCGGAACAGATCGTCGTCGGGTTGAAGGGCCATCGGCTTTGCGGCGATGTCGCCCGCCACGACGAAGCCGTCGAGCTGTCGCTCGTCGAGAACCGGTCGGATCTGCTCCGCGGTGAGCAGCCCGACGAGCCGGCCGCCCGAATCGACCACCGGCACGGTCGCGTCGCCCGAGCCGAGCACCATCTCGCGCACGCGCTCGAAGCGCGTGCCGGGCTCGACGCTCGGCACGCGTTCGGACTTCCGGTACACGTCGGCGACGCGCATCTCCTCGAGCACGTTCAGCGTCAGGTCGCCCAGATGCGCTGGCGAGGAGAAGCGGTCCTTCACCTGCTGATCGTAGATCGAGCGGCCGCGCGCGAGCAGGATCGCGAGCACCGACACCAGCATCAGCGGCGGAAGCAGCGCGTAGCCGCCGGTCATCTCGGTGACCATCAGCATCGCGCCGATCGGCGCCGAAGCCACGCCGGCGAAGTAGCTCGCCATGCCGACCAGCACGAAGGCTGCCGGGTTCGGGAAGAACGCGGGCGCGAGCGCTGCGCCGCCGTAGCCGACCAGCGCCCCGAGCATTCCGCCGATGAAGAGCGTCGGCCCGAACACGCCGCCGCTTCCGCCCGATCCGACGGTGAGACAGGTCGCGACGATCTTCGCGACCACGACCAGCGCGAGCGTGCCCACGAGCATCTGCCCCTCGATCGCGCGCTGCAGATGCCCCCAGCCCACGCCGAGGACCTCGGGCACGAACAGGCCGATCGCACCGACGAAGACGCCGCCGAGCATCGGGCGGAGCGCGCGCGGCCCCGGGAGCTTCGCGAAGACGCGCGCGCGCAGGAACTTGAACAGGCCGATGTACGCGCGCCCGACCGGAACCGAGAGCAGCGCGAGCCCCACGTAGCCGGGAATCTCGATCGGCGAGAAGAGCGGGAACTCCGGAACCGCGAAGATGCGCTGCCCGCCGACCAGTAGCACGAAGACGACGTAGGCGGTGACGGCCGAGATCACGCACGGGATCAGCGCGTCGCTCTCGAAGTCCTCGCGGTAGAGCACCTCGATCGCGGTGATCGCGGAGCCGAGCGGCGCGCGGAAGATCGCGCCGAGCCCGCCGGCCGTGCCCGCGAGCAGCAGGATCCGCCGGTCGCGCGCGGAGAGCCCGAGCCAGCTCGCAAGCGCCGAGCCGATTCCGCCGCCGATCTGCGCGACCGGGCCTTCCTTTCCTGCGCTTCCGCCGCTGGCGAGCGTGGCGATGGTCGCGAACGCCTTCACCAGCGGGACGCGCGGGCGCACGACCCCGCGCGCGCGGTGGAACGCGCGGATCATCTCGTCGGTGCCGGCGCCTTCGGCCTCGGGCGCGAAGCGATACACGAGCAGGCCCGAGAGCAGCCCGCCGAGCGCGGGGAGCAGGAAGAGCAGCCAGCGGCGCGGCTCCGCATCCGGCGCGCCCGATGCTGGAAAGAGCGCGTCGCCCGGGGGAGCCGGCGGCGCGGCGCCGACGAGCTCGTGCATCGTCAGGTGGGTCGCGTACTCGAGTGCGACGAAGAAGAGCGCCGCGGAGATCCCCGAGAGCACGCCGACCGCCATTCCCCAGGCGATCCAGCGCGTGTGCGACTCGGAGATCCGCGCGATCAGGCGCTGGAACAATGCCTCGCTCCTCCGCACGCGAGTCTATCCGCTTGCTAGAGTGAGGGGCACATGGTCCACCGCCTTCCCGAGCCACAACTCGCCGAGCTGGTGCGCGCAGCCAGCCGTCTGCTTCGCGTGGAGTCCGGCGGGCCGCGCGAGCTCTGGCTTCGCTTCGACCGGGGGCTGCTCTCGGTGTCGCTCGAGGACGGCGGTCTGGCGCTCGCGCTGGGCGGCGGCGCGCCGCTCTCGCCCGAGGCGGAGGTCCTCGACGAGACGGATCCGTGGTGGACCGTGCTCGGCGCCCCCGTGCAGGGCGCCTGGTCGCTGCTCGACGCCGATCGGCGCCGCCTGGCGCTCGAGCTGCAGCTGCGGCGCGACGACGAGAACCCGAAGATCGTCGTGCTGGAGCCGCAGGGAGCGCGCATCCGAACCCGCGCGCTGCCCAAGTCCGCATGGGTAGGGGCGAAGTAGCGTCGTGACGACCGGAGCCGCGCTGATCGCCGTGGTCGTGATGCTGCTCCTGAACGCGTTCTTCGTGCTCGCGGAGTTCGCGATGGTGAAGCTCCGGCCGACCCAGGTCGAGGCTCTGGTCCAGCAGGGAAATCCGCGCGCGCTCCTGGTCGCGCACATCCAGGCGCACCTCGACGAGTACCTGTCGGTGTGTCAGCTCGGCATCACGCTGGCGAGCATCGGCCTCGGCTTCGTCGGCGAGCCCGCGTTCGCGGTTCTGCTCGAGCCGATTCTGGGCTCGTGGGCCTGGGCGCACGGGGCCGCGATCGCGCTCGCGTACCTCTTGGTCTCGTTCCTGCACATCCTGTTCGGCGAGCTCGTGCCGAAGTCGCTCGCGATCCGGGTGCCGGAGAGCTCGGCGCTCGGCATCGCTCGCCCGCTTGCGCTCACGCGCTTCCTGCTCTGGGTCCCGCTCATGGTGCTGAACGGCGCCGCGAACGCCGTGCTGCGGCTGATCGGATTCGGCACACCCGCGAGCGAGCCGCTCCACACCGAGCAGGAGCTGCGCGTGATCCTGGAGCTCTCGCAGACCGCGGGCTCGCTCTCGTTCCGGCAGCTGCTGCTGATGGAGAACGTCTTCGACCTGCGCTCCGTGCGCGTCTCGGAGGCGATGCGGCTGCGCTCCGGCGTCGCGGTGCTTCGCGCCGATTCGCCGTGGCCCGAGAACCTGGCTCTGATCCGCGAGCACCGGCAGAGCCGCTACCCGCTCGTCGACGCCGGCGGAAAGCCGATCGGCATCGTGCACGTGAAGGACCTCGTGCTCGCGGGCCCCGAGGGGCTCGGTCACCCCGATCTGCGCGCGCTCGCGCGGCCCTATCCGACCGTCCGCGAGGACGCGTCGCTCGAGACGCTGCTCGGAGACCTGCAGCGAAGGCACTTCCACATGGCGATCGTGCTCGACGCGGCCGACCGCTGGACCGGGCTGATCACGCTCGAGGACATCATCGAGGAGATCGTCGGCACGATCGAGGACGAGTTCCAGCTCGAGGCGCCGCTCTTCGTCGCGGACGGACTCACGGCGGGCCGCGTCGTGCTCGGGCTCCAGGCCGAGTCGCTCGAGGGCGCGATCCGCGAGGCGCTCGCGCGCATTGCGCCCGGCGAGCTTCCGCTGCCCGCCGCGCGAATCGCCGACGCGGTGGTCGAGCGCGAGAGAGGCATGCCGACGCTGCTCGCCCGCGGGCTCGCGGCTCCGCACGCGCGCCTTCCCGACCTGGACCAGTTCGTGCTGGTCTTCGCGCGCTCCGACGCAGGAATCCCCGTGCCCGGTCGCGACGAGCGCGCGCACCTGATCTTCATCATGGTCACGCCCGCGCGCGAGCCGCGCGTCCAGCTGCGTCTGCTCGCCCGGATCGCGGGCCTGCTCGACAGCGACTACGTGGTCGAGCGCCTGAGCGCAGCGGAGAGCGGGGCGCAGGTCGTCGAGGTGCTTCGCGCCGCGGATCCGGGCGCGCTGGATTAGGCTTCGCCCGCGTCGTGCACGACGCGCCCGCCCGAGACGGTGCGGAGCACGCGAATCTCCGAGATCCGCGTCGCGGGAACGGCGAGCGGACTGGCCGAGAGAAGCACCAGATCGGCGCGCAGGCCCGCGCGGAGCGTTCCCTTCTCGGACTCCTCGAACTGGAGCCGCGCCGCGTCGCTCGTGAACAAGCGCAGCGCCTCGGACGCGGACAGCGACTGCTGCGGCTCGAAGCCCTCGCGCGTCACGCAGCACTGGATCGCGTGCAGCACGTCGAGCGATTCGACGGGCGCGTCGGAGGCGCCCGCGACCAGGACTCCGGCGTCGATCAGCGAACGCAGCGGATAGACCCGCTTCGCACGCTCGGCGCCGAGCCGTTTGTGCAGCCAGTCCTTCTCGGAGTGGATGAAGAGCGGCTGGGTCGAGACGCAGAGCCCGAGGCGCGCGATCCGGGCGATCTGCTCCGGCGCGATGATCGACGCGTGCTCGATGCGGTGACGGTGATCGCGGCGCGGGGCCTCCGCGAGGAGCCGCTGGTACAGATCGATGCACCGCTCGATCGCGCGATCCCCGATCGCGTGGACGCAGATCTGCAGCGCCGCGGCGTGGGCCGCGCGCATCCGCGCGAGGATCTCGTCGTCTTCGAGCGTCATGAAGCCGCGCTCGCCGGGCCGATCGCTGAACGGCTCGTGCATGCACGCCGTGCAGCTCCCGAACGTGCCGTCGGAGAAGATCTTGAAGCCGCCGACTCTGCGCCCGGCGGCCGGGTCGTGGAGCGGCGTCGCGCGCGCGGCGACCGCCGCGGCGACACTGCGCCCGACCAGGATCGCGTAGGTCGAGATCGGCAGCTCCGGGAGCAGGAGCTGCAGGGCGAGTGACTCCAGACTTCCCGCGGCGCCCGCCGGCCCCTCCTCGTCGGTCTGGAGCACGACGCCGGCGGAGGTGATGCCGCAGGCGGGAAGTCGCGCGAACGAGCGGCTCGCCGCGCTCTTCAGGCGCGCCAGCTCGGGCGCGGGCGCGCGGCCGAGGAGGCGCTGCGCGGCGGCCTCGTAGCAGGGCCCGAGCGGGCGGCCGTCGCGATCGCGCGCGATCCTGCCGCCCGGCGGATCGGGGGTGTTCGCGTCGATTCCGGCGCTCGCGAGCGCGAGCGAATTGGCGGCGGCGCCGTGCCCGTCGTGCTTCACCACCACGACGGGACGATCGGCGCACGCGGCGTCGAGCTCGCTCCGCGTCGGAAGCCTGCGCTCGGCGAGAGTCTCGTCCTCGAGGCGCAGCCCGATCAGCCACTCGTCCGGCGGCAGATCGGACGCGCGCCGACGCAGCGCGCCCTGCAGCTCGGCGATGCTGCGCACGCCGTGCAGATCGGCGTTCATGTCGTAGTAGACGAGCATGACGGGGTGCAGGTGCGTGTCGATGAATCCCGGCAGGAGCGCGCGCCCGGACAGGTCGACGTGCGCGAAGTCGCGCGCGCCGGCCGCGACGAGCGCCCCGCGACACTCGGCCGCGCTTCCGACGGCGAGGATGCGATCTCCCGCGCTCGCCAGCGCCTCCGCGTGCGGCGTCGCCGGGTCGAGCGTGACGATCTCTCCGCCCGTGTAGAGCGCGGCTTCGGCGACCGCGTTCAACGCGAACGCTCGATCACCACGGGAGCGCTCGTCGCGTAGCGATCGAGCGCGTCGACGTCGAGCTCGACGCCGAGCCCTGGGCCTTGCGGGACCTGCACGCGCCCGTTCGCGTAGCGGAGCGGCTCGAGGATCAGATCGTCCTCCAGCATCACGTGCCCGAACAGCTCCATCGCGTGCCCGAGCACCGACGCGCGCGAAGCGCCGAGATGCACCTGCGCGGCCGAGGCGATGCCGAGCGGCTGGTTGTGCAGCACCGTGCCGATTCCGCGCCGCGAAGCGTAGTCGATCGCGCGCAGCGCCTGGGTGATGCCGCCCGGGCGCTCGGTGTTCACGCCCAGGACTCCGACCGCGCCGAGCTCGATCAGCGCGGTGGCGTCGGTGAGCGAGAAGCAGCCCTCGTGAGCCATCAGCGGCACGGACACGGAGCGCTGCACCCGCGCCATACCGAGCCAGTCGTCGGCGCGCACCGGCTGCTCGGCGCAGTCGATGCCGAATCGGGCGATCGCCTCGATCGCCCGCACGGCCTCGTCCACCGCGTAGGCCTGGTTGTAGTCGACCCGGAGACGCGCTTCGGGACCGAGCGCCTCGCGCGCCTGCGCGACCACGCGGCGATCGGCCTCGACGCCGCTGCCGAGCTTCAGCCGGAACGTGCGGGTCCCATTCTTCTGGAAGGCGAGCGCCATGGCCGTCATCGAGTCCGCGTCGTCGAGCGGAATCAGCGCCGCGAGCGGCAGCTCGTCCGCGCCACGTCCGCCCATGAGCTCGCAGGCGGAGCGCCCGGCGATCCGACCCGCGAGGTCGTAGCAGGCCATGTCCAGAAGTCCCTTTGCGACCTCGCTGCGCGCGACGTTCGCGTCCATCCGCGCGCGCAGGCTGCCGACGTCGAACGGGTTCGCGCCGAGCAGGTAGCGGGCCAGTCCGTGCGCAACCGCGTCCACGATCTGTGCCGGTGAGACGCCCGTCTCGGGCAGCCAGACGAAGGCCTCACCGACGCCGCGAGTGCCGTCGTCCGCGGTCAGGCGCGCGATCACGAAGTCGCCCCCGGTCCAGGGCTCCTCCGCCGCGATCGCCATTCCGAGCCCTCCGGCCGACCGCGCCATCGCCTCGCGGACCAGGGCGCGGAAGGGCACGTGCAGCGGAAATAGCTCGATTCGCTCGATCGTCGGCCGTGGCACTGGCATTCCAGAGGAGTAGCGGAGCGCGGGCGTCCGTCAGCCCGCGCGGTCGTAGAGAAGCGCGAGGATCGCGACGACCAGCAGGGCCGTGCCGAGCTGCTCGCGCCGGGTCGGGTGCTGGCCGAGGCCGACGATCGCGACCGCGTAGCCGAAGACCACCTCCGCCAGGCCCAGCATTCGCACGTGCGCCGCGCTCTCCAGGGTCATCGCGCTGAACCAGCACGCGGAGGCCGCGGCGCCGGACAGACCCGGCAGAAGCGAACGCCGCCACTCGCGCATCACCGCCCCGAGCTGTCCCGGCTCGGCCGCGCGGAGATACACGGCCATCGCCGCGCTCTGGATCGCGATCGACACGGCCAGCGTCGCCGCGGCCGAGACCGCGAACGGCAGGTCGAGCGAGAGCGACGCCGCGCGAAACCCCACCGCCGCGATCGCGAAGCACGCGCCCGTCGCCAGACCGAGCAGCGCCGGTCGTCCCGCCAGGCTCGCGAGCGCGCTGCGAACGCCCGGCGCGCCCGCCTCGCGAGCGAGCACCACCAGGCCAGAGGTCGCGACGAGGATCGCCGTCGCCGAGAGGATCGTGATCGCGTCGCCGAGCACGACCGCGCCGAAGACCGCGACCTGCAGCACCTCGGACTTCGAGAAGACGATCCCGGTCGAGAAGCTGCGCAGCTGGAACAGGTGCAGCAGGCAGGCCGTGCCGCAGATCTGGGCGACGCCACCGAGCGCCGCCCAGGCGAAGAACGCGGCCCCGGGCGCGGGCGCCGGCGTTCCGGTCCAGCCGAACACGAGCAGCGCCCAGAGCCACGCGAACGGAAGGCCGAACAGGAAGCGCGTCGCGGTCGCGCCGAGCGGAGAGAGCGCGCCGGTCAGCGCGCGTTGGAACGCGTTCCTCGCCGTCTGCAGGGCCGCGGCGGCGAGCGTGATCGGAACCCAGAGCAGAGCGATCGTCTCGCTAGGCCGACACGGCCGGACGCACCTTCAGCATCATCGCCTGCCGGCGGCAGATCGCGACGACCTCACCGCGCTGGTTCACGCCCTTGTGCTCGAAGCTGACGATTCCCCACTCGGGGCGGGACTTCGACTCGCGCTTCTCGAGCACCGTCGTCTGCGCGGTGATGGTGTCTCCGATGAAGACGGGCTTCGGAAACTCGACCTTCTCCATGCCGAGGTTTCCCACGGTGGTGCCGAGCGTCGTCTCTGCGACGGAAAGGCCGATCACCAGGCCGAGCGTGAAGATCGAGTTCACCAGTCGCTGCCCGAAGTGACTCGTCTTCGCGAACTCCGCGTCGATGTGCAGCGGCTGCGGGTTCATCGTCAGCGCCGAGAACAGCAGGTTGTCGGCCTCGGTGACCGTGCGCGACGGCTGGTGCGTGAAGACCTGCCCGACCCTGAACTCGTCGAAGGTGAGCCCGGCCATCAGAAGTCCGCGCGCTTCACTTCAGGTCGTCCAGGATTCCCTCGGCCCGGCTGACCTCGAACTTCCCGGGCGCCTCGACGTGGAGCGACTTCACGACGCCGTCCTCGACCAGCGCCGAGAAGCGCTGCGCACGGATGCCCATTCCGAAGCCCGAGCCGTCGAAGTCCAGCCCGAGCGCGCGCGAGAACTCGGCGTTTCCGTCGGCGAGAAGCGTGACCTTGTCGCCGACCTTGCGATCCTTGCCCCAGGAATCCATCACGAAGGCGTCGTTCACGGAGATGCAGACGATCTCCGACACCCCCTTCGCCCGGATCTGGTCCGCCTTCTCGACGAAGCCCGGCAGGTGCTTCGCGGAGCAGGTCGGCGTGAAGGCGCCGGGCACCGCGAAGAGCGCGACCTTCCGACCCTTGAAGAACTCGACGGTGTTCACGTCCTTGATGCCCTCGGGCGTGAGGCGCTTCAGCGTGGCTTTCGGAATGCGGTCGCCGACCTTGATCGCCATGGGGGTTCTCCTCGATTCGGGGTTCGCGCGATTATGCGTGGTAGAATCCGCGCCCCGCAAGGAGACGTCCAGATGCGCAGCCCCCGAAACTTTTTCGCGCCCAAAGCCATCGGCGCGCCCGCCCCCGTTCGCGAGGTGCCGGTGCGGCCGTCGCGGATGATCCACTTCTTCGACCCGAGCAACCCGCGGATGGCGTCGAAGGTGCCCGACATCGCCAGGCAGGTGGACATCCTGCTCGGGAACCTGGAGGACGCGATCCCGACCGAGCGCAAGCTCGACGCGCGCGAGGGCCTGATCAAGATCGCGCGCGAGGTCGATTTCGGCGAGACGCAGCTCTGGACCCGGATCAACTCGCTGGACAGCCCGTGGATGCTCGACGATCTGGTGCGGCTAGTCGGAGAGATCGGCGACAAGCTCGACGTGATCATGGTTCCGAAGGTCGAGGGCGCTTGGGACATCCACTACGTCGATCAGCTCCTCGCGCAGCTCGAGGCCAAGGCGGGTCTCAGGAAGCCGCTGCTCGTGCACGCGATCCTGGAGACGGCGCTCGGCGTGGCGAACGTGGAGGAGATCGCCGCCGCGTCGCCGCGCATGCAGGGCATGAGCCTGGGGCCGGCGGACCTGGCCGCGTCGCGGCGCATGAAGACGACGCGCGTCGGCGGCGGGCACCCCGGCTACCTGGTGCGCACCGATCCCGACCCCAAGGGGGCCGACGCGCCGCGCACCACCGCGCAGCAGGATCTCTGGCACTACACCATGGGGCGTATGGTCGACGCATGCGCCGCGACCGGCGCCCTGCCCTTCTACGGCCCGTTCGGAGCGATCGACGATCCGGTCGGCTGCGAGGACCAGTTCCGCAACGCCTTCCTGATGGGCTGCGTCGGCGCCTGGTCGCTGCACCCCAGCCAGATCGAGATCGCCAAGCGCGTGTTCAGCCCGCCGCCGGACGAGGTGCTCTGGGCCAAGCGCGTGATCGCCGCGATGCCCGACGGCAGCGGCACGGTGATGCTCGAGGGCAAGATGCAGGACGACGCCACCTTCAAGCAGTGCAAGGTGATGGTCACGCTGGCCGAGCTGATCGCGTCGCGCGATCCGGGCCTCGCGAAGCTCTACGAGCTCTGAGCCGCTTCGCGGCCGAATGGGAGGATCCGAGATGTCGCTGGAAGGTCGTGTCGCGCTCGTGAGCGGTGGAAGCCGCGGGATCGGCCGCGGGATCGCGCTCGGGCTCGCCGAAGACGGCGCGAACGTGGTCGTGAACTACCGCAAGGACGAGGCGGCGGCGAAGGAGACGGTCGCCGCGATCGAGGCGCTGGGCCGGCGCGCCATCGCGTTCGCGGGCTCGGTCGACAGCTACGACGACTGCAAGGCGCTCGTCGACGCGGCCGTGGCCGAGTTCGGCTTCGTCGACATCCTCGTGAACAACGCGGGCATCGCGAGCCGCGGCAACACGGTGAAGAACACCGACCCGCTCGAGTTCGAGCGCGTGGTGCGCACGCACGTGTTCGGTCCCTTCTACCTGTCGCAGCTGGTGATCCCGAGCATGCGCACGCGGCCGCGCGGCGACATCGTGATGATCTCGTCGGTGGCGACGCTCGGCATGGCCGGCGGAGGCGCGCCCTACAACGTGGGCAAGGCGGGAATGGAGGCGCTCGCGCTCACGCTCGCGAAAGAGGAGAAGAAGCACGGCATCCACGTGAACATCGTCGCGCCCGGCCTGGTCGAGACCGACATGGGCGTGCGCCTGGCAAAGGCGACGATGGGCGTGAAGGACATCCGCCAGCTCGACGCGGCGATGCCGTTCGGCCGCGTCTGCCAGCCGGAAGACATCGCGAACGCCGTGCGCTTCCTGGTCTCGGAGCGCGCGAGCTACATCACCGGCGAGAAGATCAACGTCTACGGCGGCGGGCAGGCCTGAAGCGGGGACGCAGCTAGGCGTCCGCGTCGCGCTTCCAGCTGGCACGCCAGGCGCAGAGGGGATCTCCCTTCGTCGAGCAGGAGAGCTCCTCGACCGCGATGTCCGCGACGTCGTTCAGCGCGAGCGTGCCCTTGATGTAGCCGCCGATCAGCAGGCAGAGCTCGCGGCTGGGGCTTGCGAACTCCTGCAGCTCGACGCGCACGCGACCCGGCCCCTCGGCGATCCGGTGCATTCGCCCGGCGTCGAACTGCGTCGACCAGAGCGCGAAGACCCGGCTGTTCGAGCCCACGCCGCGAAGCAGATCGCCGTACAGCTCGGCGTGCGCGCGCGCAGCGAACTCGCCCATGAACTCGAACGCCGGGTCGCGCGCGCGACCGAGCAGATCCGCGGCCACGCCGACCAGCGCCAGCAGATCCTCGAGCGGGTACCAGGCGGAGTTCTTGATCGTGTCGTCCAGGTAGTGCCCGTGCTCGGCGGCGAGAAGCCGAGCCGCCTCGCCGCGGCGCGAGCGCAGGAACTTCACGGCTCCGAGCAGCGTCGATCCCTTCACCCGCCCCATCTCAAGCGTCCTCCTGCTTCCAGCTCGCGCGCCAGGCGCAGCGGTCGTCGCTCCAGAGCCTGCAGGCCGTCTTCTCGAGCGACAGGTCGCGAGCTCCGTTCATCAGCAGCACGCCCTTGAAGTACCCCTGCGTCACCAGGCACATCTCGCGCGACGGATCCTCGTAGCCGACGATCTCGATGCGCACCTGGGTCGGATGCTCCTCGGTCAAGAGCAGCTCGCCGGTGTCGTGCTGCGTCGACCAGAGCGCGAATGCCCGGCTCCTCGACGCGCCCGCCAGCAGATCCCCGTACACCCCGGCGTGCTCGCGCGCGCTGGTCTCGCCCAGGAACTCCAGGACCTGGTCGGTCGGTCCGGGCACCAGCCGCGCGGTCGCACGGATCAGCTCCAGCATGTCGCGCTCCGGATACCAGGCGGCGCTGCGGATCCGCTCGTCGAGGTAGTGCTGCAGCTCCCCAGGCAGCGTCGCGCACGCCTGCGCGCGGTGTCGCCGCAGGTACTTGACCGCGCCGACGAGCGTCATCCCCTTGGCCTTTCCCATCTCTAGAGGCAGTCTCAAAATTGTCTCAGCATGATGCAGATACAGGCGAGTTGGACGAATGCTCGGTAGTTCTGGGCTTTGTACTCCCAGCGGGTGACGACGCGGCGGAAGTTCTGCAGCCAGGCGTTGA